>VAPR01000952.1_pt1 | contig 16254 bp, 11 predicted proteins | sample 3380701 | NCBI WGS metagenome assembly VAPR01 (sample SAMN11536904, study PRJNA540576) | hot springs metagenome | isolation source: hot spring wet sediment | place: Spain: Lobios | collected 2014-01 | reverse complement strand
CGTTCCCCCTATAACCCCTAAGCGGATTTGGTATGTTCACATACAATGGTCTTTCGCCGCGTTGATGAAAGCTGCTGATCAGGTTGGCTTTGGCAGGCAGCCCTTCATTCTCAATCAGATCGATCAGGATGTCTTTGCCGTTTTGCCATACACTCGATGTTTGAACAACCTCCGCTACGATCTTCCACAGGGCTGTTTCCTCTGTCTCCCCGTAATAGGCAAGAGTATGAATGAGATGTCCGAGATGATTCACGACGACATAATACTTGAAACGATTCCACGCTTCTTCCTCTGTGTAGAGAACAGGACTGTTTTCCGCAAGCCGGTCGTTGAACATGGCTTGCTCCCGGGCACGATTCCGCCCGATACTGACTCCTTCCAGATCCCGGACATAGAAGTGAACCGGCCATCCATCGCGCAGAGCCACCATGGAATTCTGCACATGTGCTTCAATGCTTACCCCGTGTTCGACAAACAACCATAAAAGTGGAACCAGTGATATCTCCAGATATTGTCTCAGCCATTTTTCCAGCAGCTCACTTTGAGTCAATTGCGGGTATTGAAGGCCTGCCGTTCGTACCGCTTCCATAAGAGGCGGCTCATCTGCATGAGGCGGTTGTTCCAGTGCGGCTGCCACCACGACAGGCACATCTTTATCGACAGGAACCGTAACGGGATTCTCCCGAATAATCACCCCAAAACTCTCCGTCAGTCGCTCGCGCTGTTCCGATGTCAGATTCTCAGGTGCAATCGTGCGGTAACCTGCTTCATGCAAAATCGTAAACATGGAAAACGGCAGTTGTTTCGCCAGAAAAGCAAGCACACGGCTGGCATCCATCGTGCGTTCCAACTGATCAAGCGGATTGACGCGAATAAAATTGGTGATGCGCACATTCAACGGCAGCTTGAAGAAATAGTGATGATACGGGTCCCATACGGTACGGACGGACGATGTTGGATAAACCTTGTTCCCAAGCGGCCCCAGGTCAACCAGCAAGCCGCTGTCCAGCAACTCTCTCACTTCATCCCAGTTTTTTAGGTGTTCTGCCTGCCAGGGATGGCAGGGAATGAGCCGATAATGCTGACGGGAAGAATCCAATTTCTGTTTGGCTGCTTCCATGACTGCAGCAGGTATCCAGGCGTCACTTGTGGCTTCTCGGTCCATAAAAGATTCCTTGGTAATTTCCGGAGCGCAGGCAAAGTAGTACAGGGCAAAGGATGCTCCCATTTCCGGAGCGTATTTGGCCAGATCTTCCGCTGAAAAGCCTTGAGAGCTCTTGGGAGTGGGATGAAAAGGATGTCCGTAAACAAGCGACTGCTCTGCGGCAGAGAAGCGCTCGAAACCCGTAATCTGCGAGAACGAGCGGCCTTCCTGAAGACTGCGTTCTACGTATGTACTTGTCTTCTCCAGCGAGTTTTCCATCTGGTACAGGAGCGTTTGGACAAGATCGGTACGTTGCAGGGGAACAGTTGCGGACGCAGCAAGTTCATTCAGCAGAGCCTTGGCCAATCCACTGCAATGGTTGACCTCGTTGAAATGTTCCGTGTTCCTGTTTTTGATCCAAAAGACACTTCCGTAACGATGATGCCCGAACGCTGACACATAGGTAATGGAACCAACGATGACAAGCTCTGTCGCCTGCAGATCAACCTGCATCGGCGCACCCTGTTTCCTGATCTCCTCCAAAATAAACGGAGGAAGATCTGCCAGACGCGGATCATCATGGGAAAGTGAGGGATCAAACACGGCGGTTTCACGCAAATAAGCGTTGAGCAGCCGCTCTATCGTTGCTGTTTCTGCCCGTAAACGCCCTATTTCGTTCAGCTCTTGTGCCGTTTCAGTGATAGGTTGGTTTATCATCATTCATTCTCCACCTCATTCTGATGGTTTTGCAGTACGGAGCGGACGCGGAATACCAGGTACCGAGTGCAAGCAATAGAGCCCCACATAAAAACGCCAACCCAATCATTGCAAACGTCCATTCCGCAGGAAGAAAGGCCCCGAATGCCGCCCCCGATAACGATCCCGCTATTTGCCCGATCACGAGAAATGAATTGGAGAGCCCGATATTTACTCCGCGATGTTCTTCTTTTGACTCTTTTGCAACTACAAGAAATATCGATTGCACCAGGGCGGCAAAACAGAATCCTTGCAAAATTCGCAGGGGAATCAGCCAAATCGCGTTTGCCGGTATGACTTGCAGGACCACGCTTGCGGCACATCCCAGCAAGGCGGCGATCAGGTTTTTTTCTACCCGAAACCGGTCGTTGAGACGCCCCCACCACGGGGATGCAAACAACGTTGCTCCCCAGGTGACCGCTTGGAGCACTCCTACCCAAGTCGCGGCGTATTCATATCCGACCATCCCTTGCACATGTGGGGCAAACACGGTAACCAGACCAAACGCACCGAATTGAGCCAACATCCCTGCCAACAAGAAATTCCTGATTCTTCTATGCCGAAGGATCTCTCTGCACGCCAGCAGCAGCGACACGTTCTTCCGATCAGGCAAATGAGACGGGCGAGCAGGTTCCTTCAGCACCATGGCAGCTCCCAATCCGGATAGCCCGGTCAACAGCGCCGTCGACCATAAAATGGTTTCAAATCCGAACAGATCTGCCATCGTTCCCCCAATGAGCGGGCCGATGAGGGAACCCGCCGCGGTCGCGCTTTGCAAGCTTCCCATCACGCGGCCTTCTGTTCCCTCGCTTGCCTGCGCCCCGGTATAAGCGGCAGCCGCGTCAACCACACCTCCGCAAGCACCCTGGAGCAATCTCGCCAGGAAAAACTGCATGGGTGTCTGGGCAAAGCCCATCAGTGCCAAACTGATTGCAATCCCTGCCAACGCTCTGACCACCATCAGCTTCTTGCCAAAGCGATCTCCATACCTCCCCCATACAGGGGAAAACAGAAAAAGCGTGACGGCAGGAGCCGCAAGAGACAAACCCGTCCAGATCCGGTTCTCTTCGGTGCTCATTGCCCCCAGCTCCTCCAGGTAAAAGGGGAGCAGGGGAACAATGATGGTCAAGCTGCAAATGGAGAAAAACTGCCCCATCCACAGAACTTGAAAGTTTCGATCGGCGAAACAAGATTTATTCATCTTCCAATCCTATTCGCTGCAGCGGGTTTTTCGTGGTCCCTACGCCGGCCGGCATACTGCCGCCGCCGGAACCCGTTCGCTTTAAAAGCGGTGTCAGCAACAGGCGGGTAGGCCATGTTTCGCTTCGTAACAATTGTTGTTGCAGTACGTCACGCACCGAAGACGGAAAATCGATCCGGGTTAAACATTCTTCTATGACACTTTTGATCTCTTGCCAGAACGACGCTTCCTCGATGGAATACGACGCTGACAAGGCATCCACGATAGCGTAAAGATTTACCTGCACACCGAGCGTTTGAAAGTACGAGAGCAGCTGATCCGGTGTTTCATTGATCAAGCTGTTCGGCGTACCCGGTTTGACGATATACGCCGGATTGCTGAGACCCTCCCTCTCCAGCCAGGGGAGGTGCAAGCGTATGGTATCATGGTCACGCAGCAGCATGCCGCTTGTTCGCTGATTCCGTACAAGCAACATCACGTTTTGACCGTGAATTTCAGGCATGATTCCGTAACGGAAGCAGCAAAGGGCTGTCTCGATAAATACCTGGGCAATCTCCCGAAACAGTGCCAATACCTCATCTTCTCCGATTTGTTCGCCAAATCGCTTCGCTGCCCACCCGGCGAACACCGGATTTTCTCTGCGATGATCCAACACCGCCAAAGCTGACATGGGGATCAATTCACCTTCATTATCCTCAAGCAGATCGCCGGGATACTCTCTGATCAGGCAGGCAAGATGCCCTGGCTTATCGTCAAACGGATCGCCATGCGGTTCATGGAATCCCCACCAGTTTGACTCGTCGCATAAACGCAGCCGGCTCTGCAGCAGCGGGTCTTTGTCGATCAATTGCTGCAGCAATGCCTGACCTTTTTCCCCGTTGTGAAGGTAACGCGGTGGAAGAATTCGAAGCGCCCCCAGCGAATAGATGCCGATCGGCACCTTCACATGGTATTTTTCATTCCCTGGCGCAGCCAAGGCACGAACGGAAGAGGTAGCCCGAAAATCTCCCAATCCTCGAATAACCGGAACACAAATCTTCTGTGCCATCTCTTTTTGATAGAGAGGGGAAAGAAGATGCTCCATCTGCCAGGGGTGAACCGGCAGCAGCAGATAGCTTTCTTCCTCAATCCCCGCCTGTTCTGCTGCCAGACGCAATTTCTCACGCTGCGAATCATTCAGGACAAAGACGGCTGGATCTTGAGCCGAGCTGGTTTGGATATAATCGCGATGTACCGCCACCCAATCGAGCCCGAACGAATTGCCAAACTCCGGACTGTATCTCTGATACTCGTCGTCGTTCCATCCTCGTTTGGCCCGTGATGTCGGGTGGAAAGGTCGATCCCGAAGAGCAGAAAATCGTTCCACATGCAGCATCGGATGTTCGTGCTCATCGGTCCGTTCATGATGTTTCCGCATTGCCTGCTGCGATAATTCCGTATGCTGGATGGAATCTCTTAATTCGTTAAGAAAATCAGGCAAATTGGGTAAAGCTGAAGTACGTTCCTCTTCCAACAGAGAATCAGCAAGGACGCTCATAAACGCTACCGGATCAAGTTCTTCGGGGTGCAGGCCGCCCTCGTTCTTGCTTAACAGCACGACTGGCAGACGACTGATTTTATACGTTTGAAGAAAACGCTGGCGAAACACTCGAAACATCAAGGTTCGACGATCATCCAGAGGGAGATAAAAATAGCGTTCTCCGTTTTCCAACGTGTACCACTCACTGCCAGGAGCTCCGATCCACTCGGTCCCCACAATTCCTCTTTCAAGAAAGCCGAGCAAATTTTCATGAAGCATCGCATTAATCAGGTCAGAAAAAACTCTTTCCATGAAGCGGCTATCCTCCTTTCAGGCAGAATTACAGAGGTAACCAAGTGCCTATGTTTTCTGCAACTGCCTTCCGGTAGATTTCCTGCGCACTGGCAATATCCTCAACCGCCATCCCCATCGGATTCAGGATGATAATTTCGTCATCAGATTCCCTTCCTGCTTTTTGTCCAATCAGAATTTCTCCCAACTCGGCATGCAGTTGTTCGCGGGAAAACTTTCCTTCCAGCACAAGCTGGTTGATTACTTTTTTCTCGCGATTGGACTGATCCCAATCATCAACCACTACTTTATCGGCCTTGATAAATACCTCTTTATGTACGTCCATGATGGAAATGTTGCTGACAAATGCTCCTTTTTGCAGCCATTCATACGAAATGTACGGTTTGTCAACCACTGTGCAAGTGATGACGACTTCCCCTTCCCGAACGGCACTTTCAGCATCTGCTGTGATTACCACTTCTACATGGGCAAACATCTCTCGCAGCTGATCGGCAAGTCTGCGAGCGGCTTCGGCGATTACATCAAACAGATAGATGGTTTTGATCTGCGGAAATTGTTCAAGCATGGACGTCAGCTGCATTCGGGCGATGACACCGCAACCCATGCACGCCACACGTTCAAACCCTTTTTTCGCCAGGTATCTAGCACCGATTACGGTGACAGCTGCGGTACGCATGCCGCTGATCAAACTGGTCTCCATTACGGCGATCGGATAATTGCTCTCAGGATCGTTCAGGATGATCAGCCCGCTGGCACGTTCCATTCCCCGCTTGCTCGGATTGTCGTGTTTGCTTCCAATCCACTTGAGACCAGAGACTGGTGCCTCCCCGCCTACATAGGCAGGCATCGCAATGATCCGGTCCGCGATATGGCCTTCTTTTTCATTCACACGCAAGTACGGCTTCAGCGGCTGCACGAAATCCCGCTTCGCATGCAGCTCTAGCGCTCTGCTTACAGCCGTTACATAGAGATCGGAAGAGTTTCCTCCCAAAGAGACAATATCGTTTTTGCTCAGATACAAGATGGAATGATTGGTAGACATCGTTGCTTTCTCTCCCTTTCAATTGTTTTTCTTATACCGAAACGGCAGCATGGCTCAGTTTTTCAACCCATCCGTCGTCGTACACACTGTCCAAATACCGATCTCCTCTGTCAGGTAAAATCGTGACCACACGAGAACCTGCAGGCAATGAAGATGTGATTTTCCTGATAGCCGCAATCACGGAACCGGATGATCCGCCGGCAAAAATCCCTTCTGAAGCCAACAGGGCACGGCATCCCTCTACAGATTCCAGGTCATTGACATACACAACCTCATCAATTTCCTCTCTGTGAAGTAGTTCGGGAACGCGGCTGGAACCGATGCCCGGGAGTTCACGCGGAGCTGGCGGGGCACCGAAGATCACGGAACCAACCGCGTCTACCGCGATGACTTTGACGTGAGGATACGTTTCCCGAATCCGCCGAGCCGTTCCTAAAATACTTCCTGTGGTACTGACCGCCATCACCAGGTAGTCGATCGGTCCGTTTGCCTGTTCCACAATTTCACTTGCGGTACCGTGATAATACGCCTTCCAGTTTTTCTCATTCGCGTACTGATTGATCCAGTAGGCTCCCGGAGTCGTCTCCACCAGTTCTTTTACGCGTTTGATCCGCGTCTTCAAATACCCCCCTTGATCATCCGGTTCATGAACCATTTCAATGTTCGCGCCAAGTTGTTTGATGATGTTCAGGTTTGTTTTTGTGATCTTGGGATCGACCACGCAGGTGAATGTTAGTCCGTATACCCGAGCAATCATGGAAATGGCGATGCCAAGATTGCCGGAGGTGCTTTCAATCAGATGCGTTCCTTTGTGAATCGTGCCGTCCTTTAGCCCCTGCTCGATGATGTATCGTGCAGGCCGGTCTTTCATGCTGCCACCGGGATTCATCAGCTCCAGCTTCGCGAATACATCTATCTTGCTGTCGGAAAACAGGCGTTTCAGGTGAACCAGTGGTGTGTTTCCTACGCAAGCAACAATGGAATCAGTAACAGGGTAACTCGTATTCATCATAGACACCTTCTCCCCCAAATACATTAGTGGGTAATAATGAAAATCATTTTCAATTGAAAAGCACAAAAAAATAATAAATGATAATGAGAATTATTGTCAATGTTCTTTTGGAAGATTTATGAATTTCGGTACTATAGGACCATAAGAAAATCTCTATCGGGGCCTATTCAAGGATGAGCGACCGCGACTATAGAGGCAGGTTATTCTTGCTGTTTCAGGAAGCCAACGCAAGATGCTTATACTTTCTGAAACAGTAAAAAAGGCCCATGTTTTTTTTCGAATTGGAAAAGGTGACATAGCAGAAAAATTCGTTGACGCTTGCACATAAACTATACCGTACTATATTTTGTAATGTATTTTTCCATGAAACTGGCAAAAAATAGTGTTGCAAGGAAGATGACCTGGTGAAATCATATCTAAAACTCTATTATCCTAGTCATGCTACCCTATATGACAAAGATAGTGTTGTGACAATAAGTTACGGTTTTGAAGAACGTATAAAACTCAGACAAATGCTTCCAGAAGTAATGAACACGATAACAGAATTACATACGGCAAATTTTTTGGTTGCGATCTCTGTTCACCAAAGCGAAGTTGATAATGAAGTAGAACAGCTTTTACACAGCTTTTCCGTTGTACACAAGCAGGAAGATGGAGACCAGTATCTTGTAAATGTTTTACTAGATAACCGTGAAGTAACAGCATTTGTAGAGAAATGCTGGCTCTTATCAGGTGAGTACACAATCTGGATGTTCCCAGTCAAAGTCGGTCAGCGACTAGCGATAAACAAACTCTGCGATCCGTTGTCTGATGAGTTTCCCGAGATCGTAAATTCTTATCTAGAGTCTTTTGATTTTGTGATCGTGAGAGATCTGGAAGGATACTACCTCAATGTTTTCGGAAATCGAGCATCCCTTCGCAGTATTGTTGATAGATTGGCTGCAATGGGAATAGATATAACGAGAGACGGACCATTATAAACTCTCGAAATCAAACGCTTGAAGAAGAAAGCCTAGCACCCATTGGACGCTAGGCTTTTACCTCTTTTCTCAGTTCAATACAGATCTCCCCGCCTATCACTTGAACAGGAAATGTTCGAACACAACCAAAGTCTGGAGCCTGGACGTTACCGTCACTCACACAGATCTTCCAGTCGTGCAGGGGGCAGAACACATGGTCTCCGCTGACGATCCCCTCTGAGAGCGGACCTCCCTTGTGCGGGCAGCGGTTTTCCAGTGCGCAAAAATCTCCTGTCGAGAGCCGGAACAGCGCCAGTTCCAGCTCGCCCAGGTGAACCACTTTTCCTGACTGGATCGGAAAGTCATCGACCTTCCCAACGACGTAGCTCTTCATTCACAAACCCCTCCCTTTTCCACTATTGTGGTATCCTCGTCTCTTCGTAGAACGCGCTGCGCAGTGACTCGCTGTTCAGAACTTCCTGCCACGGATCGGTCAATTGGGCCAAGGCTTTGTCGATTCGCTCCAGCAGCTGACGTCGGCTGTCCAGATCCTCCACCACCGTCTGACGAATGACGGCAAGGCCGATGCGCTCCACCCATTCCGATGTCCGCTCGCCATACCGTCCGGTTTCGCGGTAAAACTGCAGATAGGCACCCGTAATATCCAGTACTTCCTCGGCGGTTTTTACCTTGCACAGGAGATCCCCTGCGCGCAGTTTCACCCCTCCGTTGCCTCCAACGTAGAGCTCCCATCCTCCGTCCACACCAACCACGCCCAGATCCTTGATACCGGACTCGGCACAGTTGCGCGGGCAGGCGGAGACAGACATTTTTACCTTGGCCGGTGTTTGCAGCCGTTCGTATCGCTTCTCGATGGCTATGCCCATCCCGATGGAATTTTGTGTCCCGAACCGGCAAAAGTCAGCGCCGACGCATGTTTTTACAGTGCGAATTGCCTTGCCGTAGGCGTAACCGGACGGCATGCCCAACTCCGCCCAAACACTGGGCAGATCCTGCTTTTTCACACCAAGCAAATCGATCCGCTGTCCGCCGGTCAATTTGATCAACGGCACCTCGTACTTTTCCGCAACATCGGCGATCCGCCTCAATTCCTCCGCTGAGGTGACTCCCCCGTACATGCGCGGCACGACCGAGTACGTCCCGTCATTTTGAATGTTGGCGTGCATTTTTTCATTAACGAATCGGGAGACCCGCTCATCCTCGTGGTCCTCGGGCCATACCATGCCCAGGTAATAATTGAGGGCGGGACGACACTTGGAGCATCCCTCCGGCTGATTCCATCCGAGGACGTTCATCACTTCACGCGTATGCGTCAAATGCTTTTCCCGGATGGCTTGCACCACCTGATCCCGATTCAGCGTCGTGCAGGAGCAGATCGCCTCTTCGGAAGCGTCGGCGACATCTGCACCGAGGACATGCTGCAACAGTTGAGTGACGAGCGGTTTGCAGCCACCGCAGGATCGGGATGCTCCGGTGCACCCTTTTACTTCCTCCGGTGTGGTCAGGCCCTTTTCCCGGATGGCTGTCACGATCGCCCCTTTGGTTACACCGTTGCAGCCGCAGATCAGTTCATCGTCTGCCATGCCTGCTACGGCAGAACACCCGCTGTCTTTCGCAGCTATCCCTCCGCCGCCTGCCAGAGCTGCATGAATCTCGTCGGTCATTTCCGCCTGTTCGCGAACCCATTTGAACAGCCGGGCGTTTTCACTTATGTCGCCGAAAAGAACCCCGCCGATGATTTTGTTGTCGCGGACCAGCACTTTTTTGTAGACGTCCTTCCACTCATCGTGAATACGCACCGCTCGTGTATCCGGCTGATCCACAAATTCGCCTGCTGAAAACACATCAACACCCGATATTTTCAATTTGGTGGCAACCACCGAGCCTTCATAGGGCGAAGTGGGAACTCCGCACAGTTGTTTTGCCAGGACCGCTCCCTGTTCCCACAGCGGGGCGACCAACCCGTACACCACTCCCCTGTGCTCGGCACACTCACCGACCGCGTAAATGTGGGGGGCGCTCGTCTGCAGGTAATCATTCACCACGATACCGCGGTTTACTTCAATCCCGCTTTCTTTGGCCAGGCTTGTATTGGGACGGATCCCCGCCGCCATCACGACCAGATCAGCCGGTACGCTTGATCCATCGGCAAACTGAACACCTGTGACTCGTTCGTCTCCCAGGATTTCTGCCGTTTGCTTTTCCAAAAGAAACGTCATGCCTTGTTGCTCCAGTGCCCGCTGCAGCATTCTCGATGCAGTCGGGTCGAGCTGCCGTTCCATGATCGCGTCGCAAATGTGCACCACAGTGGCGTTCATCCCCAGGTTGATCAGTCCGCGCGCAGCCTCCAAACCGAGCAGGCCACCGCCGATGACGACGGCGTTTTTGTACGATTTTGCGGTTTCCATCATCGTTTCGCAATCTTTGATGTCCCGAAAAGCGATCACTCCCTCTTTATCTGCGCCCGGAATCGGCAGCATGAACGGAAGTGATCCGGTCGCAAGGATCAACTCATCGTACGCCTCCGTCAAACCTGTATCCGTGTAAACAACCCGCTTCTCGGGATCAATGCCGGTAACCGTTGTGCCCGTATGCAGACTGATATTGTGCTCCTGGTACCAGTTCCAGTCGTTCAAGATGATGTCGTCCAGCTTTGTCTCCCCGGTCAGCACGGAAGAGAGGAGAATCCGGTTGTAGTTTGGATGCGGTTCTTTGCCGATAATGGTGATGTCGAACCGCTCCCGATCCAGCTTCACCACGTGTTCAATCACATTGACCCCGGCCATGCCGTTACCGATAAGCAAAAGTTTTTTCTTCATCTCGTATCCACTCCTTCCTGGTTTCCGCCGATTCCACCCGGACGGCACATGCCTTAAACGCCGGCATTCTGCTTTGCGGGTCCAGTTCCGGCAACGTCAATCGGTTAATGCACATCTCCCCTCCCCAATGGAATGGAACAAATACGGTATCGGGGCGAATGTCGCCTGACCGTTTGACCGTCAATTCGATTTCGCCGCGCCGGGAGATCACCCGGGCTTTTTGCCCGTCCTCCAGTCCCAAACGATCTGCCGCATCCGGATGGATTTGCAGAAACGGCTCGGGGACTTTTGCCAGAAGACCAGGCGATCTTCTTGTCTGCACGCCAGACAGATAATGATGCATCACTCTTCCCGTGGTCAGAATCAGCGGATATTCTCCATCTTCCGGTTCGGGCGAAGCGGCATGCGGAACGGCGATCAATTTCGCCCGGCCGTCCGGATGATAAAATCGATGGTCCTCAAACAACCTCTCTACACCGGGCTGATCCGCGCTGGGACACGGCCAGAATACGCCTTGCTCCCGCTGAATGCGTTCGTAGCTGATGCCCGCGTAGTCGGCAATTCCCCCCTTGCTCGCCAGACAGAGCTCGTTAAAAATTTGCTCGGCACAGGTGTAGCGAAAGCCTCTTCCCCTCCCCAGCACCGCAGCCATCTGTCCGATGATTTGCCAGTCCAGCCGGGCGCTGCCGGGCAGCGGGCTTACCGCTCGACGCAGTGTGACCCGCCCCTCCAGAGTGGTGAACGTTCCCTCGTCTTCCAGATGGGACGACCCTGGCAGCACCAGATCAGCCATCTCTGCCGTCTCCGACAAAAAGAGGTCGACGACTACGAGAAAGTCCAAACGGCGCAGGGCCGTTTCCACCTGACGGGCATTCGGATTGGAGACCACCGGATTGGAGGAGATCACGATCATGCCGCGAATGTCCCGCCGCATGACAGCCTCCATCATTTCGTAAGCGGAGACCCCTTTCCGCGGCAGGCGTGATTCCGGTATCCCCCAGACCTGCGCAATGTACCGCCGGTGCTCCGGATCTTCAATCAAGCGGTAGCCCGGCAGTTGGTCCGCCTTCTGGCCATGTTCCCGTCCTCCCTGACCGTTTGCCTGTCCGGTAATCGCGCCGTACCCGCAGCCGGGCTTGCCGATTTTTCCGGTCAAAAGCACCATATTTATGAAATTTCTGACGTTTTTCACGCCATTCGCGTGCTGTTCCACTCCTCGTGCGGTAAACACCATCCCCGTTTCCGCCTGGCCAAACGCGCGCGCCGCCTGGACGATTTGCTCTGCCGGAACGCCGGTAAGCTGCGCCACCTCCTCCAGCCGGACCGTCTCCACATGGGCGGTCAGCTCCGCCGCACCGCTGGCATGTTTCTGAACAAACGGCCAGTCTACGAATCCCTCGTCCAGCAGTACTTTCAGCATGCCGTTTGCCAGCGCGGCATCCGTTCCCGGCCGTACCTGCAGATGCAAATCGGCCATTTTCGTCGTTCCCGTCACCCTCGGGTCGATCGCGATGATGAACGCTCCGTTTGCCTTTGCCTTCCGCAAATACGGCATCATCGTCGGCTGACAGTCGGCGATGTTGGTCCCGGCCAAAATGATGCACTTCGCCAAAGGAATATCAGACAACGGATTGGTCAGTCCTCTGTCGATGCCGAACGCCTGATTTCCTGCGGCGGCCGCCGATGACATGCAGAACCGGCCGTTGTAATCGATGTAGCGTGTGCCCAAAGCGACCCGCGCGAATTTCCCCAATAGATAGCTCTCCTCGTTGGTAAGCGAACCGCCTCCATACACCCCGATGGCATCGCGCCCGTTTTCTCGCTGCGTGCTGAGCACTTTTCGACGGAACCAGTTCATCGCGGTGCGCCACGTCACAGGGACCAGCTTTCCCTGTTGGCGAAGCAGCGGCGTACGCAATCGTCCTTTTTCCGTCGCCGGGATGTGAGCTTCCATCCCTTTTACGCACATTTTTCCCTGCACGACCGGATCGTCCTTGTTCGGGGTGATCACATATCTGGTGGAATAAGGCGACCGCTCCTGATGGACGCGCATGGTACATTGCATGCTGCAATAGGGACACTGGGAAATGTCGCTTACGACCACTGAGTATTTCCGGTTCAAATCGCGAAAGTATTGAAGCAAGTCGTTTGACATTACCGATCCCCCCTTCTGCTCAGGTGACAGTCTCCACGTTCCCGCCAACGACAGACAGCTGTCTTCTCCATCTCTCGCCTACCACCAGCATCATCAACATCGCTGTGACGACAACCGCTGAGAGCACGGTAAACCCGACGGCGTAGGTGCCTGTCACCTGTTTCATCAGACCAAGGAGCGAGGGAAGAAAAAAGCCGCCCAACCCGCCAAAAGCGCCAACCATCCCGGTGATGATTCCGATTTCCCTGGCAAATCGCTGAGGCACAAGCTGGAACACGGCGCCGTTGCCCATCCCGTAGCAGATCATCAACAGGAACAGTGCGATCAACTCGAGCGTAAACGGCAGCAGCTGCGATATCGTGATCAAAAGGACAATGATGAGGCTGAACAGTAGCTGCAGGACCCGCACGCCGCCCCAGCGATCGGCGACCCATCCCCCAACCGGCCGGAAAAAGCTGCCTGCCAGCACACACAACGTGACAAAATCGCCCGCTTCCACTTTTTCCAGCCCATACTGGTCGCTAAAAAAGATGGAGAGAAAGCTGGTCATGCCCACGAATCCGCCGAAGGTGATGAAATAGAAAAAGTTGAACAGCCACGTGTCCTTCAGCGCCAATACCGAGAGATAGTCACCCCATTTTTTCGATGTTGGCTGGTTGGGCGCATCTTTGGCCATGAACAAGAAGCATACCAGCACGAGCAGAATAGGCAGTATCGCCAAGCCAAAAACGGTATGCCAGTCACCAAAATAGTTGGCCAAACGTGGAGCAAACAGCGTCGCAAACAACGTGCCGCTGTTCCCTGCCCCGGCAATACCCATCGCCAAACCTTGATACTGCGGCGGATACCACCGGCTGGCCAATGGAAGCGCGGCCGCGAAGCTGGCTCCGGCAATTCCCAGTAAAAAGCCATACGCGTAAATCTCCGGCAGCGAATACGCCGACAGCCACAGCAGCAAGAGCGGTACCAACGTCAGGCACATGCCCAAAATCGCCGTTTTCCGCGCTCCCAAACGGTCTGTCAGAATGCCCATAATGATCCGGAACAAAGAACCGCCTAAAATCGGTATTGCCACCATCATTCCTTTTTGCGCAGGAGTCATCTGCAGATCCTCGGAAATGAACACGCTGGTCGCTCCCAGCAGCACCCACACCATAAAACTGACATCAAAGTAGAGAAACGCTCCCATCAAACTTGGCCAATGTCCGCTCTTCCAAAAACCTGCCAGCTTCATTCCAACCACTCCTATCCGTTATTTCTCTTTTTTGGCCAAACAAAATAGCCTACCCCGAACAAGATCAGGGTAGGCGTCGTTGCCTAATGGAAGATACGCCGTTGTATCTTCTGAAATGGATGTTGATCACAGTGTATGACAGAGCGGCGACAATGTCAACATGATATGTAACAAAAATTAACGCAATATAGACAATTCTACTGAAGTGATGTTATATTATCTAACATCACTATCGCGAGTAGGAGGCGATTCGGTTGATTCAGTCTCTACTTCTGATTGCCGATGCAGTCCCGAACGAGATGATCGCCGAGAAACTGGCATCGGCAGAATACTTCGTACACCGCGCCGCTTCTCAAGCCGAGGCGGCCGACTATATAATACAATCAGACGCGATCGTACTGCATGTGGCATTTTCGGCTTTGCCGGAATGGTGTCATGCGTTTCGCTCCAGCAACAAGCCCCTGGTGTGGTGGTGCGATCATGTGCATGTGCATCCGCGGCCGCAGACGCTGGAGGGAACGGAACTGGACGGCATTTTGTTTGCCAGCATGTCAGAGGCGGAGCTGCAGTGGTCGCTTTTGCTCTCTCTCGCGCGGCACAACCAGCGACTTCAGCTGCAGGAAGAACGCGAACTTCTGCTGATGCGTCTGGAGGAACGCAGATGGATTGAGAAGGCCAAAGGCATTCTCTGTGAGCTGAAAAACATTTCAGAAGAACAAGCCTATGCTTTTTTGCGTCAACAGGCGATGAAGGAACGAAAAAAAATGGCGGACGTAGCCAGATCAATCGTAAACGTATACCGACTGATCCGGGAAGGTGAGTAATCATGATGTTTGATCTGTTAAAAGAAGTTGGACGCGGCAAGCGCGGTGCAAAAGACCTGAGCTACGAGCAGGCGTATCAAGCAGCCGAAATGTTTCTCCATGGCGAAGCGACACCTGCCCAAATAGGAGCCTTCCTGATGGCAGAACGCATCAAAATGGAATCGTTGGACGAAATTCTGGCATTCGTAGATGCCTATCGCCAAAACGTCACCCCGGTGTCTCTACGCGACAGCCTCGACTGTGCAGGTCCCTACGACGGACGCCGTACGTCGTTTTTTGCCACGCTGCCTGCTGCTTTCGTGCTGGCTGCATGCGGTCAGCCTGTCACCATACATAGCAGTCCTTCCCTGCCACCCAAATGGGGCATTACCTTGACAGACGTCCTGCAGGTGCTTGGCATTCCGTTGCACGCCTCGGCCAGGCAAACCATGATTTCTGCCGCCGAGCGCAGCGGGGTGCTGTTCGTTTCCACAGAAGAATGGTGTCCTGACTTGCAAAAGATGCGCCCGCTCCGATTGGAACTCGGGGTTCGGACCATGTTCAACACCGTGGAAAAACTGCTGCGCTTCGCCAATTCGCCGTACATGGCCATCGGCGTATACCACGGCACTGTTTTCGAAAAAGTGGCGCAACTGCTGCTGCGGCTGGGAATCGAAAAAGGCATCGTCGTCCAGGGGACAGAAGGGTCGGAAGATGTAACGGTTAGCCGCCCGACTCGCACCTTGCTGATCAAGGACGGAGACTACCAGCCCTACGTTGTAGATCCCGAAGATCTGGGATTGCAGGCAGATCTGCCGGAGGTTGAATGGACACCCGAGCTGCAGTTGAAGACCGCTGAGGACGTGCTAAAAGGGGATGCAGATACTCCTTACCGCAACATGGTTCTGCTGAACTGCGGTCTGCGCCTGTGGGTAACGGATCGCGCCGCTTCGCTGGAGGAAGGCGTGGCCATGGCCCGCCATGCACTAGATCAAGGAATGGCCTGGAGGCAGTACCAACGATGGGTGGGAGCTGCCCTGTTCGGGGAGTCGCTTGACATTGAGAAATAAGAATAATTGATTTTGTGTAAAGCACCCCTGCTCAGGGTTGCTTTACCATTCTCTACGCAAAAAAAGCCAATCCTGAAAAGGATTGGCTTTGCTCTTGCACCTTCAAAACTGGATACGCAGATTGCTATATGTGTGGATAAGTCCTCGACCGATTAGTATTCGTCAGCTCCACGCGTTGCCGCGCTTCCACACCGAACCTATCAACCT
>VAPR01000951.1_pt1 | contig 16257 bp, 20 predicted proteins | sample 3380701 | NCBI WGS metagenome assembly VAPR01 (sample SAMN11536904, study PRJNA540576) | hot springs metagenome | isolation source: hot spring wet sediment | place: Spain: Lobios | collected 2014-01 | reverse complement strand
AGCGCAAGAGGTGTGAGCGCAGTAGACTATGAGCCGACCCGAAGGAGCGCCGCGAAAGTACACCATTCCCCGGGACGCGATCGGGCGATGCGGGTGTAGTGGCGCAGCGCCAGACGCTTGGGGTCGGCGTGGCGCACATTCTGACGGAGCAGGAGGAGCTCGGGCGCCAGGCGGACGTCGTAGCCGTACGGCTGCAGTCCGTGGCTCAGGCGGCCTGGTTCCCTGGACGACTCCCGGAAGGGGCGGATCATGCCGTCCTTTGCGAGCTTGCGGATCTCGTGGTCTGGGAGCACGCCCGGAAGCGAACCGGCCGCGACGGCAGAAGTGCTCACTTTGACCCACCTCCTGGTAGTCTGGATCGCCTGTAGGCGGCCCACAGGTAGGGCAGAGGGTCGACCGGATATCCCCTGTAACGCAGCTCGAAGTGGAGATGTGGGCCTGTGGACAGGCCGGTGGAGCCGACGCGGCCGATGATCTGGGCGCAGGCTACTCGCTGTCCTGGCCGGACCAGGGCGGAGGACAGATGGCCGTACAGGCTCGACCATCCGTTTCGGTGGACCACGTATACCACCAGGCCGTAGGAGCCATATGGGCCGGCGTAGGCCACCGCGCCGGGCATAGTCGCCAGGACCGGCGTGCCGGCGGGGCTGGCGATGTCGATTCCCCAGTGGTGACCTGGTGTGCCGCCCATTGGGTGGCGGCGCCAGCCGTATGGTGAGGCGAGCCATCCCCAGGTCGGCGTGATAGGGCAACGAGGGTGTTGGGCGGCCTCGCGGGCCGGGAAGGCGAGCAGCGCTGTCAGCAGGACCGCTGCCATGCTAGCGGGCCAGGACCACATCGGTGCGCTGGAGGACGACGAGTCCACTGCCGAGGTCGTGCTCGCGCAGGTCCTGGTAGATGGCCGGCGCGAGCTTCCTGGCGAGCCGGTAGATCTGGAGTGCGACTTCGCGCATTTCGGCGTCGGCGTGTTCGGTGGCCCGCTTCTCGAGGAACTCCCGCCATGCGCGGTGGTTGCCGGAGACGAGGATCTGTGTCTCGGTCATGTTTGGAAGGACCGCGCGGGCCGCTTCCCGCGCCCGCTTCCTGCGTGCCGTACGGGTCAGGGTGGGGTCCTGTGAGAGGACCTGTTCGGCGATGGCGGCCAGTCGCCTGTAGGCCTCCAGGCAGGCGGCGTGGTGGGCGCGGAGGATTTCCATGACCTCGGGGTTGTCCCGGAACAGGGGAGGCGGGACGAAGGCGGCTTCGCTTTCGTCCACGAACCGCTGGCTGAGCTGCGAGAAGCTGAGGTGGCGGTGCCGGACCAGCTCGTGGGTGAAGGAACGGGAGACGCCGGTAATGGCGACGGTGAACCCGGCGTGCTCGAGGACGCTGTAGTGCTGCTGGCGGAGGATGTTGGCGATGTAGTCGCTGTTTGCTCGGGTGCCGGGATTGGGCCGGTCCCAGGACTGGTAGCAGAGTCGGCCGGCGAACTCGGCCAGCATGTCGGCGTCGGACCAGGCTGTGGAAGACCACTCGGCCCACGGGTAGCCCTCGGTCTCGATGGAGACGGCGGTGTGGGCAATGAGCGTGACTTTGGGTGTAGTCGGCTTCATCGGGGTGCACCTCCGGAGAGTACCTGGATGGTCGGGGCGGATTCTGTGTCGAGCGCGAAGGTGACGGTGATGCCGACCTGGCTGCCTGCGGCGTGTGCCAGGACTCTGGGGTGGTCTGGAGGCCTGAGTCCCAGCCGCCGGCAGGTCTCGATTGCGTGTGTGGCTACGAGGTCGCAGATGGTGGCATGGTCGATGAACAGGACCAGGTCCTGCCCGGCCGCGACGGTCCAGGTGGCCAGGATCCAGGCTGCGGCGTCCGGGTCTGCGGTGCCGTTCGGGATGCGAATGACCGCGAGCAGGCGCACGTCCCCGTGGCGGAGCTCCTGATAGACGTCGAGGCTCGTGTCGTCGTAGGGCGAGTTGGCGAGGATCGACCGTCTGAGGTCGTCCTCGGTGTAGTCGATGGTGACCGTGACCCGCATGGTCAGTGGGCCCTGGTGGTGGCGATCAGGCGCTCGGCGGCCTGGAGGAGCATCCGTGCGACGCGTCGGACTTCGCGGCGGAGGGTGTCGGGATCGCGGGTCCTGCGGGCGCTGAAGACGGTGGCCAGGACGGCGCCGAGGAGCCCGGCGACGGCTGCGGTGTACGGGTCCTGGGGCCGGGTGGCCCGCAGGGTTCCGTGGAGGGCGTCCATTACGGCCTGGGTGATGGCCGTGGAAGACTCGGAGAGGCCTGTGGTGGGCCGCGGCATTTCAGCACTCCCTGTAGCCGCACGGGCACCTGGCGCAGCCGTTGTCGGTCACCAGCGTCATCTCGTGGCACCGGGGGCAGATGTCGCCGGTGGTTCGGGTTGCAGGCGGCCGGCTGGCGGCGTCGTGCTCGTCGTGGCCGCTGGCGTCCCCGTTGAGGAGTCCCCGGTCCTGCAGGTAGGCGCGGATGCCCGCGGCGATGGCGTCGGGGACGCTGCGGATGCGGTTGGGGCCGAACCCGTAGCTGGTGCGGCCGCCGATGCCCTCGAGCTGGTGGTACACGAGCTCCAGCAGCCGTCTCCGCCCGCTGCCGGGCCCCTTCATGCGCAGGATCACGGAGCTCAGGCGCCCGATCGCCTCCGCAAAGGCCTCCGTATCGCTGCCGGCCTTGCCGAGCCTGACGAACACCTCGTAGGGCTCCCCGTCGCGCTCGGTGACTGTGATGAAGCATGTCCCGAACTGGCTGGGGATCCGGTAGGTCGGCCCGTCCAGGCGGCGGGGGCGGTCGCGCAGCAGCCGGTCGTCGTCGGCGACGAGCTCCAGCTGCTCGGGCGCCCGGGACTGCAGCTCCCGCAGGGCGTCTGCTAGCGCCCGCACGGCGGTCTCGATGCGGTCCTCGGGGCCTGTGCCGTTGGAGGCAACTGAGGGCAGTGCAGCCCTTGCGAGTTCCTCCACGCGGTCCGCCAGGGCGACGATGCGGTGCTGCCGGCGCGCTTCTTCGGGGGTGAGCAGCACGCCCTCGCGGCTGCCCTCGCGGTACACGCTGATTCCCTTCAGGCCAGCCCGCCAGGCGTGGCGGTAGACGCGTTCCACGGTCTCCGCCGTGGCCTCGCGGGGCAGGTTCACGGTGGAGCTGATGGACTGGTCGATGTGCCGTTGGAGGGCTGCCTGCATGTCGACCCTGCGGATGGGGTCGATCTCGTGGGCCGTGAGGAAGAAGTCCGGGAGCCGTTCCCGCAGGTACCCTTGGGGGTCCCGGGTGTCCTGGAGGCCGCGCAGGTCAAGCCCGTGCACTCGCGCGTACTCGGCCACCAGGGGGTGGAGGACGGTGTAGTACTCCCGGCTGAGCGACTCGCTGCGGCGGACGTAGTGCAGGGCGAAGATGGGTTCCAGTCCGTTGGTGCAGCCGGCGAGGGCGGACCCGCTGCCGACGGGCGGGATTGTGAGCAGGCTCACGTTCCGGAGGCCGCACCGCCGGATTTCCTCCAGCAGTGCCTCGGGGAACGTGGAGAAGAATGGCTGTGAGAGGTGCTTGTCCGGGTCGAAGGCGGGGAACGGTCCCTTCTCGCGGGCCAGCTCCGTGCTGGCCTGGTAGGCCCACAGCTTGATCTTTTCCTGCAGGTTGCCGGCGAGGTGGATGGCCTCGTCGGAGTCGTAGCGCAGCCCGAGCATGACGAGCATGTCGCCGAGTCCGGTGATGCCCAAGCCGATTCTGCGGCCGCGGCGGGCGGCTTCCTCCTGTTCGGGGAGGGGGTGTCTTCCCTCGTTGTAGGTGAGGACGTTGTCCAGAAAGCGCACGGCGGCCCGCACCGCGCGTGCGAGGGCCTGCTCGTCGATGCGGGCGGTTGGTGTGAACGGATCGAGGACGAACCTGCCGAGGTGCAGGGAGCCGAGGTCGCACGCGCCTCCGTCCTCGAGCGGAATCTCCGAGCACGGGTTTGTCCCCTGGGGGGTCATCCCGCCGTAGTTGCTGGTACCCCATCCGATGACCCTGTCCCAGAAGAGCACGCCGGGTTCCGCCCAGTCGCGGGCGCCTTCCACGAGTTCGCGCCACAGGTCGCGGGCGCGGATGGTGCGCTCGACGTTCCCGCACTCGGGGCGCTGGAACCGCAGGGTCCAGGGCTCGTCGTGCTCGACGGCGCGCATGAAAGCGTCGCTCAGGCGGACGCTGATGTTGGCGTATCGGACGCTGGTGAGGTCGCGCTTGATGCGGACGAAGTCCGCCACGTCGGGGTGGTGGTCGGCGATGGTGATCATGAGGGCACCGCGGCGGCCGGCCTGGCCGATAAGGCCGGTGGTGGTGCTGAAGAGTTCCATGAACGACACGGCGCCGGTGCTGTATCGGGCGGCGTTGTGGACGACCGCACCTCGGGGTCGCAGCGGTGTGATGTCGATACCGACTCCTCCGCCGCGGCTGTAGGTGCGGGCCATGCGTGCGGCGGCGTCGTAGATGGCCTCGATGCTGTCGTCGCGGATGGCGACGAAGTAGCAGTTGAGGAGGGTGACCTTGTTCGGGTTGCCGGCGCCGTGCATGATGCGGCCGCCCGGCAGGAAGCGGAAGCCGTCCAGCAGCCACCGGAACTCCCTCCGCCACGTCTCGCGCAGGTCGTCGGTGGGCTCTGCGGAGGCGATCTCGCGTGCCACCCTGTCCCACATCCGGTCTGGGGTGACCTCCCCGGGCAGGGCGTACTTCTCGAGGAACACCCGTGCGCGGAGCTCGTCGCCCTCGAAGGCTTCGAGAGTCTCGGACGGGATACCAGCGAGGGCTGTGGTCATGACGGCCTCCTTTCCCTACACTCCGGCGGCGAGCGGCTGCTCGCGCCGGAGCAGTTTGATCCTGGAGCGGTAGAACTCCTCGAACGTCGGGTAGCCGCCGTTCAGCACGGATGGGTATCCGCGGGCGCGCCACTCGCGGCGCAGGACGTGGACGTCCGTTGTGGCGGTGTCGCGGACCAGGCGCAGGAGCAGCTCGTCCGCGCGTCCGCTGCGGAATGCCAGCCAGTCCTCCAGGCGCTGCCGCTGGAAGGGGGTGGCGACGTTGGCGTGGGGTTCGTCCCGCATGACGGTCGGAAGGACCCAGTCCCACTGCTGCCCGTGCCGGTCCGGGGAACAGGGGGTGAGCGGAAAGACCCAGCGGTTGTGCGTCAGGATCAGGGTGTTCCGGCGGAGGGAGTGGCGGAAGTTCCGTGCACGGTTGGGGTTCATCGGCCGTGCGCACCGGAGGAGGGCGTGGAGCTCCTTCTCCGGGTGGATCGGCAGGACTGCCCCCGGGTACCGGAGCACGTACCTGTGCACGGCGTGCTGGGTCACGAGGACCCGGTCAGGGTCGACGCGGGCGTTTCGCATGGCCGTTCCGGTGTTGCCGGTGCTCCCGGGCTGCCATCTGCGCGAGGACGGCGCGCTTTGCTGCGTAGAGCCGGTCCAGCTCGATCTCGGCTGCCTGCAGGAGGGCTTCGCGGTCGGGGCGTGACCGTGGGTCGCTGCGTACCAGTTCCTGCAGCTTGGAGGCGACGAGGTTGATGCGCTGCTGGATGTGTGCGAGGGTTTCAGGTGTCGGAAGTGTGAGGGGCTGCATCGTCCTGCTCCTCCCCTGCAAGGACGTCGATCAGCGAGTTGATCTCGTCGAGGGTGAGTTCACCCGGGATTGCGGTCCGGCCGCCGCTGATGGCCTGGACCTGGGCGGCCTGCTGTTCCGGCGGGAGCTTCCTGCGGCGCCACAGGGCCTGCAGGGTGGCGAGGGCTCGGGCCCTGGCGCTGCGTTCGGGCGAGTGCGCGCTGTCGGGCTCCCGTGCGTGTGCGGGAGCGGGGTCCGCGGTGGCGGTCGTGTCAGGGGCCGTCTCGGGGCGGCTGTGCCCTGCCGGTGCGCCGTTGGCGCCGGATGTCCTCAGGGCCTCCTCGTAGATGCGCCTGGCGAGCTCGGGCGGGATGGCGCGGAGGTCGGTCTGGCCGTCCGCCCTGCGGGCGACCCAGTCCTGGGGAGAGACGCCGGCGGACGCGGCGGCGACTCGGACCGCCTTCCAGAAGTCCGTGGGGTTGAGGGGCTTGTGGGGCTTCTGGGCGGGGGCGCCGTGCGGGCCCTGTGCAGGGGCCTGCGGGGCAGGTCTGGAGGCCGGTCCGTTGGGGGGTGGCAGCTGAGGGCGCGTCGGCGTGGCGGCGGCGTCCTGGGCTTCGCGGACGTCGGCCGCGTTGAGGTCCAGCTCGATCTCCTCGCGGGCCACGATGCCGGTGAGGTTGAACTGGCGGCGGAGGACGTAGACCTCTGCGACCTTGCAGATCATGGCGGAGGGGTGGGTCTTCCAGGTGTCGGAGTTGGGGTTGTAGTACTCCGCCAGGGGGACGTAGGCCATGACGGGGGGCCGCTCCTTGTGGTAGGCGACGGCCCAGGCGCCGATGAGCTTGCCGCGGTCCTTGCCGAACCGGTGGATGATCTTCTGGTTTTCCACGTCGAACTCGAAGTGGTCGTTCTCGTGGACGGCCGCGGACATGATGCCTGCGTACCCGGGGTCGCGCTGGGCTGCGCGGAGGTATCCGTCCCGGGTGGTGATGAAGATGGGCGAGGACTCGTACGTGCCGTCCGGGGTTCTGCGCCGGCGCTTGACCAGGACGAGCTCCCGGCGGAACGGGTCGAGCCCGTAGGTGTGGCAGAGGCGGAGGTAGAGGGCGAGCTCGTCCTCGGTGGCGTCCGGGGGCGCGATGGTCCTGCGGATCAGGTCGACCTCTTCCGGCCTCCAGCCGTGGAACGGTCGGGGGGAGGCGGTCGCCGTCTGCACGGGCAGGCTCACCGTTGCACCTCCTTTCGAGCTTCACCCGCAAACCGCGCCGCGCCAGCGGCGCACAGGCTTACTTGACATCGCGCAACCCGTAGCCCTCGGGGGTGGCTCGGAAGCGCACCTTGCACCTGGGCATGAGGAAGCAGACGAACAGGAAGCAGACGCGGTCGTAGTCTCCGTAGACGTGCATGAACGGGACGACGCCCCGAGCCTGGTACTGCTCCGGGGTGCCCAGGTTCGTCGGGAAGGGGAGTGCGTCGACGAGCTGCTGCTTGAGGGCCTCCAGTTCGGGTCTGCCCGGCCAGCCGGGTGGGGCGTCGCTCCGGGGGACGTCGCGGAACATGCGGTCCCAGTAGCTGCGGGCGAACTCCCGGGGCTGCCGGTTCGGGTCGTAGTATTCGGACGCCGCGCGGAGCGCCTCGTCTGCGAGGCCTGCCGGGGCGGTGGGGTAGATGACGAATGATCCGTCATCTGGCCAGCACGACCGGGCGCGGAGGAAGGGGACTCCCAGGGCGGACAGGGCGATGTCGACAAGTCCCGGGTTCCAGGGGCCTGCGGGGACACCGTAGACGGCGGCCATCGCCGTGACGGTTTGTGCCCAGGAGGCGGCACTGAGATCCGTGTCGCGTCCGTTGTAGCGGATTTCGGCGTGCGTGGTGTCGATGAGGCTGAGGGTTGCCACTCCCCCCGGAGGCACTACGGCCGCGCCCTGAGCTGCCACGCACAGGGCGAGTAGAACAGCAGCTGCTCCTACGCGCGTCCGCGTCATAGGTCCAGGCTGGCAGTATGTTATCTGCCGGTTGTCAATCCGTCAAGTGTGGTGACGCGTGGTCCGAGGGCGAGGAGCTGGACGAGAGGGTGCAGTTTGCGGTAACGGCTGCGCCGCACGGTGTCCAGGACCGACCCGTTGGAAGTGAGGAGGATGGCGTGTGGCAGGCCGCAGGCTTCCAGCAGGCACTCGAGGTCCCGCGGGTCCATGTCGGAGACCCAGGCCAGGGGCCCGAGTCGTCTGTGGCGGAACAGCATCTGGACGGCAAGGCGGCCAGCCTGGACCGCAGCGGTGGCGCGTCTCCTCTCCGGGCATGGTCCGTAGGTGGAGGTGTGAGCTCTCCCGGCCAGGTACATGGAGAGCGCGTCTGGGGGGCCGTTTTGGACCCACAGCCGCGGGAGTTCGGCCATGGACTCGCAACCGTCCAGCAGGGCGAGTGTGGAGTTAGCCCAGATGGCGCGGATGGATTGCGGCACGAATCACCCTTGTTCTCTTGGTCCCTTCGGGGCTCCGTGCTTTTCTTGCAGTGCGACGAGCAAGATCCATGCCGCTTGGACGGGTAGCCCGGAGGCCGCACCCCTCCCCCTTGAGTAGAGCGGCCTCAGGCTGCGGTCCGCCGCCGCTGCCGCGGCGCGGCGGCGGAGTTGGCCCGGATGGTGGCGGCCATGGCGGCTGCCACGACCGGGGCCAGGATTCTGCGGAAGCGCTGGGCGGCCGGCTCGTCGCCGGCTTCGTGGGTCTCCACCAGCCGGTCGAGGGCCTCTTCGGCCCACCGGCCGGCAAGATGCGCTTGGCGAGCGATCTCGGCCGCGAGTCTCCTCCGCGGCGATGTTGCCTCCTCCGGGTCCTGGTGGGGGTCCGCCAGGATCTCGGAGAGGCTCCGCTCGTCGTCGCCCGCCTCCTCCAGCCTGTCCGCCAGGTACTCCTCCTGGCGGCGGCCGGCGCGGCGGATGGCGTCCGTGACAGTCTGGTACGCGCGGCGCGCGAGCCACGCGTCCAGGCGCCCGCGAGCGGGATCCCACTCGCGGACGCCGAGAACCAGTCCCAGCCTCGCCTCCTGGAGCACGTCATTGTGCTCCAGGAGCCCTCCCCACCGCTCGGTGGCCGCGGTGGCCGAGCGTGCCACTGCGGCAGCGATGGGGTCGGCGGCGGTGAGGACCGCCTGCTCGACAGACTGCCTCTCCGGGCTTCCGGGCAAACCCGGGAGAGGGTGAGGCGCGCGCACGCGCGGGTACCCGGCCCGCGCGAGCACGCTCATCGCCGCCCTCATCGGATCACCCCCAGGGCGGCGACGATCACGCCGACGACGAAGATCGCGATGACGGCCATGAAGGCCAGGTGGGCCGCCATCGCCAGCATGTCAAGGTTCATCCTCGCCCTCCTCGGAGGGCGGGCCGCCGGGGCCGCACCCTTCCGGGGCGGGCCGCGGCCCGCCCCGTTTTCGGTACAGCCCCTCGGGGGAGGGGTGCTCCTCCACCGGGATGCTGGCATATCGAGCATAGGTTTGTCAAATCTCGGTGTGACGAGTCGTTTACCGCAGACTTTGTCGGTGGCTGCGCGAAATGCTTGACGGCGTTCACCTTTCACGCCAAAATACCCTTGACACGATTCAAGGGTTGTGCCAGCGTTGGATCTGAAAGACATCGAAAGGGCAGCGAGGAAACAGGGGCGGGAGGTTAAGCAAACCCAGAAAGGAGAGACGGTGAAGGGGTGGAGTCTGAGACTGGAGGCCGAGCCTGCCAGCCCAGTTACCGAACAGCAGATCGAAACGCTGCTTGAGGAGCTTGCGGATCACGCGGCGAGTGTGAGCTACGCGCCTCGTGCGATCGCCGTCCGGATGTTCGTTGAGGGCACGGCACCGGAGGAGGCGATCCGTGTCGGGCTGCGCGTTTTTTCGAGGTCGCTGAAGCGCGCAGGCATCGACGCCTCGTCCATCGTCGATGTCGAAGCCCAAGCGTGGCACGACCTGGCGCGGGCAATCGACGAACCGAACATTCCGGAGCTCGTCAGTGTATCGGAAGTTGCGCGGATCCTTGAGGTCTCCAGGCAGCGTGTGTCGGAACTCGCGCGCAGTCCGGAATTTCCTGCGCCGGTGGCGCGGCTTGCTGTCGGTCCGATCTGGAAGAAGAGCGCCATCCTGCGTTTCCTCAAGAGGTGGCCGCGGAAGCCTGGGAGGCCGCGCGGGACCGCGAGGCTTAACCATGCGGATGGCATGGGGTCCCCTCCAGGCAGGCGCGGACGGCGGCCGACGCGAGTGCGGACTCCTGCTTGCCGGGCGGCGCGGTGGTGAGCTGCTGGAGCCACAGGCCGGGCGTCAGGAGGAAGCGGAGGCGCGGGGAGGCGAGTGCCGCGGTCCTCACCGCGTAAGCGGCGCATACCGACCAGAGGAGGGCCATGGCCTGGGAGCCTGCGGGTGTTGCGACCAGCGCGAGTAGGTAGGCCGGCAGGGCGAGCGCGGCGATTGTGCCGCCGCAGAGCGGCGTGATCGGGTTACCGCGGATCGCATCTGGGTTGGCGGGATTGCCCTGGATGGCTGCGAGCACGGCCAGGTGTTCGGCGGCGTGCAGCCGGCGGAGGTCGAGGAGCTTCGGCGGCCTCCGGTGGAGGACGGGTGCGACGAAGGTCTCCCTGGCGAGAATCCACACGGCCTGCAGGACCCCGCGCGGCCCGGCCGGGCCGGTCCATGTCCGGACGCTGCCGCCTGTGTCGAGCCACGCGCAGGCGGTGAGCCTGGTGCCGTACACGATCACTCCGGTGGGCAGGCTCTGCGCGCCGCGGATCGGGGAGGCGGTACACCTGGCCGCGGCGGCGAGGTGCGCGGTCTGTGCTGCGAGCCATGCGCCGGCCGTTGCGAACAGCCAGGAGGCGTCAGAGGAGGGCCACCGGAGGCTCCCTGCGGAGATACCGCAGGCGACGCCTGTGCCGGCGGCGAGCGCTGCGGCGGAGATCAGCAGGTCGGGCTTCCTGGCGGCGGCGGCCGAGCAGCTGGCGGCGGCGCAGGCCAGGAACAGGGAGGCGAGGTGGGCCTGTGGAGCGAGGTCCTGCGGGGTGATGCGCAGGACCGCCGCGGAAGCGGTTGCAGCCAGCACCGAGGCCGCGGCCCACCAGGACGGGATGGTGGGCTTCAACGGTGGCCTCCGGGGCTCAGGAAGCGCGCGACCTCATCCAGGCTCTTGAGGGTGGGAGCCTGTGGGAGGGCTGCAAGGAGGCGCCTGCCGTAGGGCTTTGTCAGCACGCGCCCGTCCAGGATGGCGACGACCCCGCGGTCGGTGGCCGAGCGGATGAGCCGTCCGACCCCCTGGCGCATGCGGGTGATGGCCTCGGGCATGACCACGGTTTGGAACGGGTTCTCGCCGGCGGCGCGGGCGGCGTCGTACCTGGCCCTGGCGAGGGGGTGGGTTGGAACCTCGAACGGCAGGCGGACGACGGCCAGCAGGCTGAGGGCTTCACCGGGCACGTCGACCCCCTCCCACATGCGGCTGGTGGCCAGCATGACGGAGTGGACGTCTTCCCGGAACAGCTCGACGGCCGCGGCGGACGTGGTCTCGTCCTGGACGATCAGGGTGTACGGAACCTTGCCCCGCAGGCCTTCCGCGACCTCCCGCAGCTGGAGGTAGCTGGTGAAGAGAACGAGGGCTCTTCCCCTGCTGGCGCGCAGCAGGGCGAGCAGTTCCTGGGTGACCTTCTGGGTGTAGTCGGGGGTCGTGGGGTCCAGGGGCGGGTTGGGGAAGTAGTACCGCATCTGGCGCCGGAAGTCGAACACCGGCGGAAGCGCGATTTCGTCCGCGACCCGGATACCCAGCCTGCGCCGGAGGTAGGCGAAGCTTCCTCCGGCGGTGAGGGTGGCGCTCATGAGGACCCTGGGGCCTGCTCCGGAGAACATCCGGGGACCGAGGACGGATCCGGTGTCGACCGGGGCGGCGTGGAAGGCCAGCGAGACCTGGTTCTTGCCCGTCCTGGGTTCGACCCAGCTCGCGGTGCCCGCCGGAGGGCTTGCCACGGCGGTCAGGTCGGCGAGGTAGTTCTCGAGCATGCGAAGGACGATCGCGGCGCGGTCGTTCGGGCTGGTGCCGCTGCGGTCCTTGAGGACGTCCCAGGGCCTGGACCGGATGGCGGCGATGAGGGTCTGGATCGTGACGGCAAGTGCGGCGGCGGCCCGGGAGACCTCCGGGCCGACGGCCTGCGCTTCCTGGCCGGGTCGGACGCGGACGGTCCTGCAGAACTGTTCGTGGGCCGCGAGCGCCTTCTGGATCAGGGCGTGGAGCGGGTCGTTGCCGGAGGGTGCGAGGCCGTGGGCCCGCTGAGCGATGGCCGGGAAGCTGTTGCTGGTGAAGGAGCTACCGAGCATCTCCGTGGCGATGTCGGCGAGCCTGTGGGCCTCGTCGACGACGATGGCGGCGTCGTCCGGGACCGCCGCGGAGCGGTAGCGCAGGTAGCTCAGGAGCAGGTGGTGGTTGGAGATGGCGAGCTGCGCGTTCCTGGCGCGCTCGCGCGCCTTGAGGGCGAAGCAGGCGTGGGCGGCGCTGCAGGCAGGTCCGAGGCAGTCGGAGTGGTCGGCGGCCACCTCCGGCCACCAGGGTGGGGCGCTGAGGAGTTCGGCCTGGTCGGCGGTCCTGGTGGAGGACACCCACCGGTCGAACTCGCGCAGGTGCGCGTCCTGTCCGAGGAGGGCGGCCCGGTCCCGGAACATGGTCCACTTGATCAGGCACAGGTAGCGTCCCATGCCCTTGAGGACGGCGGCGGTGGGCGAGCCCAGGGCTGCCTGGACCGTCGGGATGTCCTTGCGGACCAGTTGTTCCTGGAGGGTGATGGTCGCGGTGGAGTACAGGGCGCGGTCGCGGGAGCCGTCCCGCAGGTGCAGGGCGAGCGGGACCAGGGCGCTGAGGCTCTTGCCGCCGCCGGTCGGCAGTTCGATGAGGACCGTCCGGTCTTCCTGGAGCGCCCTGGCGATGGCGGTGGCGGCGCGGACCTGGTGAGGCCGGGGTTGGAAGGCCGGGAGGACGCGGCTGATGGGGCCGCCTGGGGCCAACGCCTGTCGGGTGCGCTCTTCGAGGGTCAGCGGGCGAGTGTCGACAGTGCGTGTTGCCACAGGATCCTCCAGGCTCCGGCCAGCGCCGACGCGATCCGGGCGAGGGGCTCCCGGGTGGCCTCCCAGACGCTGCGTGCGAGGGCCGTGGGGTCGGACGGGTTGGCGAGGTACCCGGCGGCCAGCAGGGCCAGGGCGACGGCTGCGGCGGCCCGCACGAGCCGGTTGACGGCGGCGGCGGCCGCGTACAGGGCGAGCGCGGCGGCGATCCAGTTGAGCAGGTGGGTCTGAAGCTCGGTCATGGGCGTTCGGCCTGTCGGACGATGTACAGGGCTGCGCGGGCCACTTCCGGGTCGAGCTGCCTGCCCGCGGCGCGTCGGAGCTCCTCGGTGGGGTTCTGGTGGGCGCGCCGGTAGGGTCTGGGTTCCATGAGCGCGGCCAGGGTGTCGGCGCCGGCGAGGACGCGGGCGGGCAGCGGGATTTCCTCACGGGCCAGGCCGTTCGGGTAGCCGGCGCCGTCCCAGTGCTCGTGGTGGGCCGCGGCGATCCGGGCCGCGCCCTCCAGTCCTGCGGCCTGCAGGAGGATCGCGGAGGCGAGGGGGTGCAGGCGCAGGAGGTCCCACTCTGAGGGGAGCAGGCTGCGTGGAGAGCTGACGACGTGGAGCAGCGGGAGCTTGCCGAGGTCGTGCAGGCCGGCGGCCACGTCCAGGTCCCGGGTGTAGGGGACTCCCAGCAGATCGCACAGGCGGGCCGCGGCGGCGCGCACGCGCCGGTGGTGGGTGGCGAGCTCCTCGACGAGTCGGAGGAACTCGACGGCGTCAGCGGCCGGGCTGCGGAGGAGCTGCATCGGCGGCTCTGCGCACCTCTGCTTCGTGGGCAGCGGCTTCCCGGGCGGCGTCGGAGACCAGGTCCAGGGGCAGCCCGGTCCTGTCGGCGAGTTTCCTCAGGAGCAGTCCCCGGCTGATGGGGTTGAGGCGCTGGATCTCTGCGAGCAGGGAGGAAGCCTGCTCGTAGAGCTCGTGGGGGTCGGAGTACTGCAGGGCGTCGATCCGGACCTCGTAGCCGGTCGGCGCATGGTCCATGAGCTTGCGCACGGTGGACGCGAACATGGCAGGGTTGTCGGCGGCCACCAGGACGTCGTTCAGGTCTCCGTGGTCTCCGAAGGCGGCCGGGATGGTGACCACGCGGCCTCGGGTTCCGAACAGGCAGGCGACCTCGGCGGCCCTGTGCAGGGCGTCGCGGTCGAAGCACACGTAGACCCGCGAGCAGCGGCGGAACTTGTGGACCCAGGAGTCCTTGAAGCCGTTGGTGCCGAACACGGCGGCTGCCGGGAGTCCGGCGAGCTCTGCGCTCATGGCGTCGGGGATCCCTTCGCAGAGCAGGGCCCAGGGACCGGCGAGGTTGTCCTCGCCGTACAGGTAGTGGCGCTCGCCCGGCAGGTTCATGTACTTGGGCTTGCCGGGGGCCTCCGGGAAGGCCCTGCCCTGCAGGTCGACCGCCCTGCCGCCTTTGGTGACCGGGAAGACGATGTAGCCGCCTCCGGCGGCGGCGAGCGCGTCGCGGACGGAGTTCTGGGTCGACCGCACCACGAGTCCCGCGGCCTCGGCCTGCCGCAGGTCAAGCCCTCTGGCCTTGAGGTGACTGGCGAGGAAGCCGCGGGGCTTTTCGGGGGCGTAGCCGATCCGCTTGAGTCGGACGAACTCCTTCGGGAAGCCGCGCCTGGACAGGTAGTCGAGCGCGGCAGGGGGGAGGACCCCGGCGTACAGCTCGGCGGCGGTGTCGAACAGGTCCCTGTGGTCTGGCTTTCTGGGGACCTGTTTGTCGGGGAACTGCACCCCGGCCTGTCTGGCGGCGCTGCGCAGGGCGTCGGCGAAGGAGTCGTGCCCCTCCAGCATCCGGACCAGGTCGACGACGTCGCCGTGGGCGCCGCAGCCGAAGCAGTGCCACCGGGCGTCGTCGGCGTAGACGACGAGGCTGGGGTCGCGGTCCTGGTGGAAGGGGCAGAGGGCACGGAGCCGCTGCCGCCCCATCCGGTGGAGCCGGATCCCCGCGGAGGTGAGGACCGACTCGACACTCAGGCGCTGCTTGACCTCGTCCAGGACGGAGGCCAGGGCCTCGTCCTGCAGGCGGGTGTCCCGGAACCTAGCGGCGGTCGCCATTGCGGTCCCTCCGGGCGGGGGTGACGCGCAGGCCTCCCTCGGTGGTCCTGCGGGCCTCGGCCAGCAGGCTGGCGGGGAGGTGCCCGCTGTCGAGCAGCTTGCGGACCCTGGCGGTGGAGATTTCCAGGACCTGGTCGAGCATGCCGAGCTCGGCCAGGCGGGCCCGCAGGAGGTCGACATCCCACTCGGTGGAGGTGGAGATGGTGGCCGAGCCCAGCTCGGTGTCCACGCGCCCGACCCTGCGGACGATCTGCTCGAGCTCCGCCCTGAGGGGCGCCGTGGACTCCAGGATGGACTTGGCTTCGGCCTCGGTCCGGATGATCTGGTCCAGGAGCTCCCTGCCCCGTGCAACGAGCTGGGCGTCCTCGGTCAGGGCCTCCAGGGTGAGCTGCTGAGGGGGTGCCGGCGAAGCTCCGTCGCTCGGTCCGATGCGGAGGCAGGCGGTGCGGAACTGGCAGTACCCGCAGGGGAAGTCGGTGGTCTCGGGGTCGTGGTCCCTGGGGGGCACTTTGCCGGCGCGGATGTGCTCGTAGACGGACCGGACCCAGTCCTGGACCTGCCGGTAGAACCCATCGTCGAAGACGACCGGGACCGGCTCGCGGATGGAGGACTGCTTGTCGTGGTAAATCACGATTCCGAACGGGAGCCGGGTGTGTGCGAGGTAGCAGGTCATCTCCGCCGCGTCCTGGAGGGTGGGCCGTCCGGTGGAAGCGACTTCCCTGGCGGCGTAGGAGGTGACGGCCTTGATGTCGACCAGGAACCGGATGGCGTCCTCCGGGCCGAGCTCGCCCGGGAGCAGGCCGTCGGTGAGGGCGGCGATGGCGTCGCCCCTGGCCTCCACCAGGGCGTCGTAGCGGCCCCGGATGGGGAGGTCGATTCCCGGGATGTGGAGGGTGACAGGCTGCTCGGTGGCCAGGACCTTGAACCCGCGGTCTTGGAGGGCGGACAGGCGCCGGTAGTACTCGGAGTGGAAGAGGTTGCCCCAGGTGCGGCTCTCGATGATCCGGGGCTCCGGGGGGTCGCGTTCGACCTCGAGGAAGCTGAGGCCGGTGCGCCTGCGGCAGGTCATCAGGTCGCTGGGCCAGAAGGCTGTCCGCATGGACCGGGGGCGGCTGAGCTCGGGTTCGACGGCGGCCGCCCGGAGGGCGCGGTCCAGGGCCGCGGCGCACAGGCGCGCGGTCTCGGAGCGGCTGGTGGCCGCAGGGGTATTCATGGCTGGCTCAAGCATATACAGGCAGGGTATGATCGTCAATCGTCATGTGTCGGCGCCCTGTGAGACGGTGCGGATGGGTGCGATTACCTCCGTGTAGATGCCGTCCTGTACCTGGACCAGGACAGGGGTGTTGGGCGTGCCGACGGCGATGGTGACGACGGCCTCCCTGCAGGCCGTGAGGGCCTGGACGAGGTAGGTGGAGTTGAGGTGCACGCGGGCTGGCGGGCCATCGACGGTGGCCTCCAGGGGGACGGTGGACCGACCGAGCTCGGGGGTTTCGGAGGAGAGAGTGACGTTCCGTTCGCGGATGTCGAGGGTG
>VAPR01000948.1_pt1 | contig 16297 bp, 20 predicted proteins | sample 3380701 | NCBI WGS metagenome assembly VAPR01 (sample SAMN11536904, study PRJNA540576) | hot springs metagenome | isolation source: hot spring wet sediment | place: Spain: Lobios | collected 2014-01 | reverse complement strand
GCAGAGAAGTGTCCTCCCGTTGATGGAAGATAGCTGGTTGCGATCTTCGTACAATGGGGAGAGAGGTGGTAGGTGTGAATCGTGTGTGGAGTAAACGAGCAGGGCAGATCTTGCTGGCGCTATTCGTCTTCGGCAACGTATTTCTTTTCGCGACGAGCAAATGGAACCGCGACAGCATGCCCGGCCTTTTCCATTGGCGTATTCTTTCCGTCGTGACCGGCAGCATGTCGCCGACCATCGATGCCGGGGACATGGTGATCGTGGTTCAGTATCGAGGGGAGCATCCGCAGGTTGGCGATATCGTCACCTACTGGCAGGATCAGACGACACGGTCGCTGATTACGCATCGAGTCGTGCAGCGGTTGGAGAACGGATATCTCCAGACCAAAGGAGATGCCAACCACGAGGCGGACGGAGGATGGACAGATCCCGCCCACCTGGTGGGAAAAGTGGTTTTCACCCTGCCGTATGCCGCAACCATACAGCGTTTCCTGCAGCATCCGATGGTGCTGTTGGGATTAGTGGCCGCACTCGCCTACACGAGTTATCGCCAAGGGCGGCGGCCGATACAGGAAACTCCGTGTCAAACCGCTACAGTTGAGGGGGATATGTGATGAGCAAGTTTTCGTATGAACAGGTGAAAAACTGGCCGTGGAAGCGAATCATGATTGGGACTGCCGTGATTTCGTCGATTGCAGCCAGCTCGAGCTTTGGTACTTATGCCTACTTTACCAGTCAGGCAAGCACATCATCTGCCTTCGCAGCGGGTAAGCTGGAAATCGCATTGGGCACAACGTCAGCTACATTTCAAGCGGAAGAGAACCAACCGTTTTTGCCCGGCGTCCGCTTTGAGCGGGATCTGAATGTGGAAAACAACAGCGACATGCCTGTCAAGTATGCCTTGCTGGCGGAGAAGAAAAGCGGTGATGACGTCGTCTACAACCAGCTGATGGTCGAGATCGAGCAGAATGGCACCCTACTGTATCGCGGCAGGGTAAACCAGCTCTCGCAGGCCAATGTGGTAATCCCGGAACTGGGCAAGGGAGAAAGCGACGACCTGCATTACACCGTCTATCTGCCGGAGAGTACAGGTAACGAGGTGCAGCAAAAAACGGCAGAAGTGGATTTCGGCTTCCTGGCTACTCAGCAGGAAAATGGCGAGTACTTCGCGCAGAAAGGGCCGGTAATGACCTTTACGCCGGAAAACCTGAACGCAAAGACATTGGCTGATACGCTGGCTGCCATGGGAGACAATCCACAGGGGATGACGTTCGTTCTCGCGGATGGAACCTACGATCTTGACGCCATTGAAATGAACAGCCACATCACCTTGAAGGCAGCCAAGGGCAAGGATGCCAAGGTTACGATTGCTGCAGACGGGCTCCGCGTAAAGAATGCTTCGTTTGAGAACATCACGTTTAAAGGAAACGGCGTTGGTGTCATCGTTGAATCCGATGTAAGCTTCAGCAACTGTACGTTTGAGGGCGGGTTTGAATCAGCGCTCCAGGCAGCGGAGGCGAAAGATGATCAGCAGCTGCAAGGTCTGACGGTGAGAAACAGCACGTTTAAAGGTGCGGAACGTGCCATCGAGCTGAATCATGCAATGACAGCGGTATTGGTTGACGGCAATACGTTTGAAAACGTCGTTCACGCGATTGTGGTGGCCAATGACAAGCCGACGCAGGTACAGATCGTGAACAACGACTTCAGCAAGGTAGCAAGGTATGCAGTTGAAAGCAACGGCGTTCGAGTAGGTGATGGCATTGACGGATTTAAGGAGAAAGAGGAAAACGGCACGAAGCTTCCGCTGGCTCTCCATCTGCGCCAGGCCGATTTCTACCTCGAGAACAACAAGTATGGCAAATAGAACGATGCGCGCCCGCGCGGCACGCAGCTCGTTCGGCATGAGAGACAAACTGATGAGCGGCGTATTTCTGGTCGGCGTTACCTTTTCACTGTGGGTGCAGCCGTCCGCAACCTATAGCTGGATGTGGCATGAAGCGAAAGAGACCGGGCATCAGTTTGTGGTCGGACTGCTGGATATATCCGAGAGCCAGTATGGCGAGCAGTGGAAGGTAATCGAGGGGGGCAACCAGTCTGTCGACCTCTCCAGAATGATACCAGGTGATGCCCGACAGCTCAGCGCCGCTTTGAAAAAGGGGAACAGTGACCTGATCTTTGACTACAAGATCGTCGCGGAGCTGAAAGACGTACAAAAGCAGGGGAGTGCGCAAAAGCTGGAGGAAGTGCTGCGCATCAAGATTGAGCAGGGAAAGGAAGTCGTCTATGACGGCCTTGTTCGAGATCTCCATGCGGTCACACCTGGGCAGCAGATGAGCAATCCTACGGAAGGAAGGTTGACTCCACAGGAGCCGGATCGGGAGTTTCTCGTTACAGTCTATCTTCCTGTAGAAGGCGTAAACGCATCCTATCAGGCTTTATCGGCTGAACTGCAGCTGCGCTTTTTGGCCAAACAGGCGACCGAAAATTCCATTTATGCTGAGTAAGGGGAGGGAATGTGTTGAGAAAGACAGTTGTATACCTCGCTACAATTTCCTCCCTGTTCTACCTGTTCCATCTGGAAGGAACCGGTGCCTTCCTGACCAGCGAAAAAAAACACGCATCCGGAATTTCAACGGGAACCAACCAGGATGTGTTCGTTACGGAAACAAAGCAGTTGGTGTTGAAGTCCGAAGTATACAAGCGGACTACAATCAAGAAGAAGAAAAGCCAGGATGGGGGTCCCGGCGAAGAGGATCGGGATGTCAAGGTAAGCATTGAACGCGGAGCGGACTGGATTACGTTGTTCCCGCAGCGGCCGCATTTGGATCTGGAAGCGGCTCACTTTCAAGTGACTGGACCGGCAGCGAATGAGGTAAAGATAGAGAAGGTAGAGTCGGAGCAGGAGAACGGCATCACCTTCAAGCTGTACCATGATGACAACGCCATCGGGCGAAAGAATAAGACGGTGAAGGGGCAAGTTCACGTGACCGCCTTGGGCGGTTTTTATCATCTGGTAGTGCCGATTACGGTCACTACCACGTACCGTGAGAAGACGGATGTGGAGGAAGTGGTTGTGAATGATCCGACCACCCCTGCGCCGGAAACACCTGAGACGGGTACGCCCGAGACGGGAGCACCTCCGCCGGGTACAGAAGCACTATCAGTCGCCCCGGATTCTCCAGAGGAGACGCCATCGCCAGATCAGCCAGCAGACGACGAGAACCGTACGACCAATCCGGAAAGCATCGAACCCAGCAGCTAAGGTTGCTGGGTTTTCCTTATGCAAGTATGAGTGCAGACTCATCCTTCAGTATGAGGTCATTCCCACCTGATGAAGGAAGTTAGCGTCATTCAAACCTCGTAAAATAAAACTACTGAACCGTATTAGGAAAGAGAGGAATGTTTACGTGGCTATCCTGAAAAGAGTTGTTTCGGTTGCAACCATGCTGTTTCTTACTCTTATCATTGCGCTTTGCGGGTTCCTGTTCATCGGAAAATTAAACGGCGGAAAAACAACGCTGTTTGGAAACGAACTGATGGTTGTGTTAAGCGGATCGATGGCTCCCACGTTCAATACGGGAAGCATCATCGGTGTGAAACCGGTAAAGTTTGAAGATATCAAACAAGGAGACATCGTCACCTTCAAGAACGAAGACGACCTCATCGTTACTCACCGGGTCGTAGAGATTGACGGCGACAAGCTGATCACGAAAGGGGACGCCAACAACGCGAAGGACAACATGCCTGTAACTGCAGACCGCTTAATTGGAAAGGTTCAGATCTGGGTGCCAATGGTCGGATACCTGGTTGATTTCATCAGGTCGAAGGTAGGCATGCTGATCTTCCTCGCTGTACCCGGTGTGTACCTGATCGTCAGCCAGATCTGGAAGCTGTTTAAGATGATGAAGGAAGCGGAAGCTCCTGCCAATTAACGAAAGTAACACAACCGCCCGATCCCGAGTGATCGGGCTTGTTCTTTCCCAAGGAATGAACCGGCATCATCCTTCAGTATGAGGCCTGGTAGCGGGTTGGAGGAGAACGAGTTCATCCGTCTCATCCGCCTTTTTTCACCCTGATGCAGGAAGTTGAAACAGTTGGAAACCAGTAACATTAGAACTGTAAGGCACACCACACCAGGGTGCCACAAACCAAAAATAACTCAGGGTGTAGGAGGAATTGAAAGATGAACTTGAAAAAACAATTCGCGGTAACACTGGCATCTGTAGGTCTGGGTGCGGCACTGATCGGCGGCGGAACTTTCGCTTACTTTAATGACAAGGAAACCGTAAACAATACTTTCGCTGCCGGTACGCTGGATCTGACAGTGAAACCTACTGAAGTATTTAAAGTTTCAAATTTGAAGCCAGGCGATACTATGACGCGAAAATTCGTAATCTCTAACAGCGGTACCCTTAACATCCAAGACGTCCTGATGCACACTGGCTATAAGGTAACAGATAAGAAGGGTGATAACGGTGCCGAGGACTTCGCAAGTCATCTTCGTGTAAACTTCATGACGAGCGACGGTCAACTCATCCTCTGGAAAGATACTCTTAAAGAACTGAAAGCGATGACTGACAAGGGACAATCTCCTGACATCGCTACTTACTATTCCAAATTGAGGGGCCTGCCTGTAGGCGATAAGGACGAAATCCTTATTCAAATCGAATTTGTTGACAATGGCAAAGATCAGAACATCTTCCAGGGAGACGGTGTTGAGCTGACTTGGACACTTGAAGCAAAACAAGGCAAAGGCGAAGAGCGTGCAAACAATTAGGTAAAAACGAAGGTGGGGAGCCCACCTTCGTTTTTACCTAACCATTACAATAAATAACAGGAGGAGTCGACTATGAAACTAGTGAGTAAATTTATTCTTTCCGTGGTCACTTTGGGGATCGGCGCTGCACTTCTTGGCGGAGCGACCTTTGCATACTTCTCTGACAAGGAAACCGTAAACAATACATTTGCGGCCGGTACCCTGGATTTGTCGGTGAACCCTACCACTGTGTTTGATATACAGAATCTGAAACCAGGCGATTATATGGTCAGATATTTCAACATCATCAACAGCGGAACCCTTTATATCAAAGATGTGTTATTGCATACCAATTACACCATCACGGACGTCAAGGGTGACAACGGTTCAGATGACTTTGCCAAACATTTGAACGTTGAGTTCCTGACGAGCGATGGACAAGTAATTCTTCTGAACAAATCTTTGAAGGAACTAAAGGATCTCACAGACAATCATCAATCTCCGGATATCTCCTCTTTGTACACGTATCTGAAGGATTTGCCTGTGGGCGATACTGACGTTATCGCAATGAAGATCGTTTTCGTAGAGAACGGTAAAGATCAAAACATCTTTCAAGGTGATAAAGTGCAACTCACATGGACTCTCGAAGCAAACCAAACCGCGGGCCAAGAAAAGTAAAGAATGAAAGCACGTACCCTCAGTGGAAGAGATACGTGCTTTTTGTTTTTTATAATACCTTTATTTTGCCTACCGCCTTTTTCAACGCCTGCTCCAAATCCCCAAGGATATCCTCAATTGCCTCGGTTCCCACGGACAGCCGAATCAACCCAGGCGTAACCCCGGCCGCCCGCTGCTCCTCCTCCGACATCTGCTGATGAGTCGTACTCGCCGGATGGATAATCAGCGACTTGGAGTCACCCACATTGGCCAAATGGGAGAACAGCTGTGTCGATTCAATCAACCTGCGACCCGCTTCCCGACCGCCTTTGACCTCAAACGTCAGGATCGCGCCAGCCCCTTTCGGCAGGTACTTTTGCGCCAGGTGATAATGCTTGTCGCCCTCCAGTCCAGGATAGCTCACCCACTCTACATCAGGGTGCTTCGCCAGATATTGGGCGACCGCGAGAGCATTCTGGCTGTGCCGTTCGATCCGCAGGTGAAGCGTCTCCAGCCCTTGCAGGAACAAAAACGAGTTGAACGGAGCCACCGCTGCTCCGATATCCCGCTGCAGCTGTACGCGCGCCTTGATGATGTACGCAAGGTTGCCGACTGCTTCCGTATACACTACGCCGTGATAGCTTGGATCAGGAGTCGTCAAACCAGGGAACTTGCCGCAGGTCCAGTCAAATTTGCCGGAATCGACGATGATGCCGCCGATCGCGGTGCCGTGACCGCCAATGAATTTGGTGGTGGAGTGCACGACGATGTCGGCTCCGTGCTCAAACGGGCGGCAGAGCAGCGGAGTGGCAAAGGTGTTGTCCACGATGAGAGGGATGTCGTACTCGTGAGCGATGTTGGCAATCGCTTCGATGTCAGCCACGTCGATGCGGGGATTGCCGATCGTTTCCACGAACACCGCCCTGGTTTTGTCGGTAATCTGGGCCCGGAAGTTCTCCGGATTGGACTGATCCACAAACTGGACGGTGATGCCCAGCTTCGGCAGGGTGTGAGCGAACAGGTTGTATGTACCGCCGTAGAGGCTGCTGGAGGCCACGATTTCGTCGCCGGCCTGCGCGATATTCAGGATGGCAAAGGTGATCGCAGACTGCCCAGAAGCTGTCGCCAAAGCGCCCACACCGCCTTCCAGCAGGGCAACACGCTTTTCAAATACGTCCTGCGTAGGGTTCATGATCCGGGTGTAAATATTGCCGAACTCCTTTAACCCGAACAGATTGGCCGCGTGCTCGGTATCGCGGAAGACGTACGAAGTGGTCTGGTAGATCGGTACGGCGCGCGAACCCGTGACTGGATCAGGTTCCTGTCCCCCGTGCAGGGCCAGTGTTTCCGGCTTCCACTGTTGATTGGCTGACATAGACATCTCCCTCTCATGGTAAAGTGAAGAAGCCTTCTTCCCGGGAGAAAAAGGCTGCGTACGGAAGAATCCGGTTATGAAAATTGTGTGATTATTTGTTATTATAGGAAAAACATTTCGGTGGGTCAATGAATATTTCCGAGTAAAACAGGAGGAATTAAAGTGATTTCAGTAGCGCTTCGTCCACATGACCTCAGGTACGCAGAGAGAATTTTTACGCTTGTAACTGATCCTGCGGTAAAAGAACAGTTGTCCCTGAGAGACCAATCAGTAGAAGATACCAAAGAGTTTCTCCGCCACATTACCGCAGAGGAACAGGCAGGCAAGGCGGTCAGCCGCGCCATTTTCAACGAGATCGATGAACTGATCGGCATCACCACGCTGATGTTCATCGACAGGGAAAAGCGGCGCTGTCATATCGGGAGCTGGCTGGGGAAGGATTACTGGGGAAAAGGCTACAATCAGCTGGCCAAAGAAGCGATTCTATGCATTGCCTTTCTCGAACTGGAACTGGACATCGTCTTTGCCGGGGCAAGATCAACCAATATCCGGTCACAGCAGGCACAGGCTAAACTGCCATATGTAAGCTTGAATGTAGAGGATGAATTTCCGGAGGAGCATGCAGCGTTGGAAGAGCGTCAAAAACAGCCTTGCGTCCTGAACGCTTTCAAACGGGACGATTTTCTGCGGTATTTGACGAATTGGGAATAGATGTTCGTTCTGAAAATCCATGCGTTTTAAAAAATCGCGCCCCCAAGCGGGGAGTGTCACTGTGTAGACCGTAGGGTAGCAACAACTGCGGTCTTTTTGGTGTTTTCAGATATCCTAAAGTACCATTGACGTTTATTACCCGATCACGTAGAAGGGGTCTATTTTTCATTATTGAACGTATTAGATCCTTGTGTAAAAAATGTGAATAAAAGTAAAATTAGGCATTCCATTCGTCTGAAAAAAATTGTAAAATGGAAAAAAAATCCTGTCCGTTTAATCGAAGTAAGGGAGTGTTGTACTATGGAGTTGCAACGGTCGTTGCGGTCGGAGATAGAGAGAAACCTCAGGGAAAAGGGGTATACGCTTAGTAAATTAGGCGAAATAACCGGCATAAATCCTGGTAATCTGAGTGAGATTCTTAATGGTAATCCTCCGCGTCCGATTACCATAGGCCAGTTGGATACAATGGCTGCGGCTTTTGGTCACGCCCCAGGATGGTTATATGAATTGTATTCGGAAGAGTGCTTGTTTGATGGAAAAATTTCACGACCGCGCCTGATACCGTTTTTGGTTCGGTGTGCGGAGATCGGACGGCAGGAGTGCATTGAAGCGGCTGTTTCCAAGCTGCTAGACAACCCTAAAAACGTTTCGATTCTCTTTACCGTAGCAGAGAAGTTATTTCACAGTGGGAAACGGAAGGAAGCGGTTCCTTTTTATGAATTAGTAGCTGAAAATGAGAAAGATAGCCACTCGGATCAATTTGTCATGAGTCAGTATCGACTTTTTCGAGCTGCACAAGGAACAGATGCCGAAGAAAACTGGAAAGCCGTTATTCGGTTTGAACCATTCCGAAGGCGGCTACCGGAAAATTTTCAATTAGATGCGCTGCTCCAACTGGCAAATGTTTGTTTTACGTTGCATAAGTGGAAAGAAGTTGAAAAATATGCTGACGAGCTAAGGGAATTGGCTACCAAGGTTTATGAAGAAGAGTTACGAAAGTGGAAAGGCAACGAAACCGTTGAACCACTCAACACAGAGCGACATTTGGTCGTCTATTACGGACAAGGATACCTTCTAAAAGGTGTAGCGCTGCAACTGCAGGAACGGTATAGGGAAGCAATTCCATATGTACATGTGTATGCTGATCTAGGCTGGTTTGAACTGATAGATGAGGTTGCCAAGACAGAAATTGAGAAGTTTCGAGGTTGGGCAAAAGCTAATGTGTATACGTTGGAATTATTGACGGGAAATATAAGTGTTCTTGCTGAGTACATAACATTCCTGATCAATTCCCCAGCGGAAATTCCCGCCGGATTATTAACCATCATGGAAGCGGCCAACAAGTACGGTTTTTCTATTGAAGATGTGTTAGAGCAACTTTCTGATCATATTGACCGCCTGTATGATTATCAAGATCCGTATAATATAGCTCGTCACTTCCAGTTTCGATATCAAAAGGCTATGTATGAATTTCGAAAGGGACGAATAACCGAAGGCATTACAGAAACTTTACGCTGTCTCGATTTATCTGATAGGATAAATCATCAACAAGAGTTTAAACGATGTATTTCATTATTTTGGAAATATCGACATAGTGCAGCCGATGATCAGATAAGATGTTTTGAAACCATTTTGCATGGAGGTAGTGCTGTATGCGAATTAGTTTGATAGCATTGACAGTAGTTTTCGGGCTACTTTTCGGTGGTGCTCATGCTGAACCGCAAGCGAAACAAAGTCTGGGCGCGTCTGTATCTACCAATACTCATGGAGTAGGCGGTTAACCCTGAGATAAGTAAAAAAGCATCCCCCAAAGGTAAAGGGGATGCTTTTTTACTTATCCGATATTTTTCAGTCTACGATTTCCGGAATATCGTTTTATAGTTATAAATGCCCGTATTTGTAATAAAAAGGGAGTTGGTCCAAATGGTGTAACCGTAAGGAAGTTCGAAAGGGACGTTCCTCTGCACTATCCGTCTCAAAGAACGTCCCAAAATGGGAAGGCGCATCCCCAAAAAAAGCGTATCATTCAGTTATCGGATGAGGAAGGAGGTATTTACCGGAATCAGCAATATATAGAAAATGTCATAGAATACTTACGGGCACAACTTGTGGAATTGGTCCGAGAACAGGGCTTTTCCGGCAGGGAAGTTATCGAGCTGAGTCAACGTTTGGACGAGTATATTGTAGTAGCTCAAGTGCAAAAAAGGATGTCAACTCACTCTAGTGGATAGCAAACAATATAATATGTATAATATTTACAAAAAAGTAACTTTATGATAAATTAACATTAATCTCGCTACTCCCCGACTGAAAAACAGAGGGGATTCTCGGGGGAGGAGATTTTTACGAAAGATAAAAAACAATTACCAGTGACTACTTTGAATCATCTTGCTGAACTCTTAGATAAAGAGACGATAAAATCGTTTCTAAAGTTTATCAAGGGGGCAGAATATGGTTCATTTACCTTCATTGTACAAAACAAAAAAGTGATTGGTTATGATCAGTTAATAAAAAAGAGGATATGACTGTGACCGAAAAACGGAGCAGAACTCTAACATGGTTCTACTCCGTTTTATGTTTTTCTCGGACGGAGTCGGCCAGCTTGGGCATTAACTAATCCCCGGTGAAGAGGGAGGGGTGGATTATGGGAGAAAGTTGAGTTACTTGTTAAGGACTCTTGTACAGCAAATGGTAATAATATTAAAAGAGAGGGCATTACACATGAATAGAGTTAGTTGTATTCTCGTTGTTACTTTGGGTGTTTTTGAATCATTTGCTCCTGTATCATTTGCGTACACAAAACCTTCTGGCAATTTTTGCGGATCGGATGAAAAAACACCAGGTTTTTCTATCATGAAGTTGAAGAAAATCAAAGCCTTATTGACATCTTTACTGATGACAGTAGCGTTTTTCTCAGGTAATGAAGTAACAGCAGCTTCCAGCCAAGATACATTTCAAGAAGTTGTGAATGAAATTCCAGCAGATCAAAAAGAAGTTGTCGGCCTGCTAAATCAAGCAATTGCCGCAGGGAAAAAACAGCAAACAGATATATTTTTGAAAAGTGCTGATGGGTTAAAACTCCAGCAATACTTATCTAACAACACAGAGTTGAAGAAGAAATTGGCCACATCAACTCAGGCATACAAGTTTTTAAAAAACAAATAAAATAGTAAGGCGCTAAAGGAGTCAAGAACTTTCTCTGACGGTTCATATATCATGGTAGAGAACTATACAAAGGAAATCACCTCTCCTAAAATTTCCACCAATGCTTATGGAACTAAAGTTTATGAACATACCAACAGAGTATCTTATGGTTGGATTACTGCTTCAGCATATGTACAGATAGTTACATCCTATCAACTTGAAAGAAATGGTGTTGATGTGAAAATCACCAATGTAAAGCCTTCTTCAACTGCGTCTGGGGTTGGGGCGTATGCAGCTTATAACGGCGACGCAAAATCAAACAATAATGAATTGGTAACGCTTATGCATCTGCTTCATTCCAAGTTGGTATGACTATTCCATATAACTCTACAGATACAGTTTGGCTTTTTACGAGATTTAGTTCACAAGTTCCATATAGTGATAATGAAGGTGCACTGCCAGACGGATATTGAAAATAATGGAGGGGTGAAATAAATGAATGTAATAAAAAGGTTAATAAGCGCTTCTGTATTACTCTTAACAATATTTTTGTCAATTTCAATTGCAGGTGCATCGTCTAATTCGTCAGAGGAACTTACGTTTCAAGATATAATAAACAATCTACCAATCGAACAATATGAGTTGAAGGAACTATTAACTGCGTCACTGGATGCAGGAAAGAAAGGAGAAACAGAGGAGTTTTTAAAGTCAGAACAAGGGCAAAAACTTACTAGTTACCTAAAAGAAAATCCAAAATTAACTGAGGATATAATAAAGAGTACAGAATTATATAAGGCTATGTTTGTAAATCCAAAACCAGGTGTGGCCGAAAAACTCAAGAAAGATGGGAAAGTTATTTTTGACGATGGTAGCTCGGTCACCCTGAAACAAACTACTAATGTCATTACGGCAAATTCGTACCCGAGTGGATACGGAACCAAAGTTTATGAAACTAATAACACTTATGTGTATGATTTTAAAGTGGGGACAGTTACACCAAACTTAAAGACTAGGTACCAGCTTCATAGAGATGGACAAGCAGTTTATGTGACGCAAATTCTCCCCACTGTTAAGACCTTTGGTGTTGGTGTATCTGGTTCTTATAATGCCGATGGTGTTATAGAATATAACGACTCTTCAAAAGCATATACACAGTGTTCATTTACTGTAGGTGCTGAGTTTTCAGGTGGTACAAATTACAATAATGTATTTTTTAAAACCTCTTTTTCGAACCAGACTCCTGTACATGAACATGACTAATAAAAAAAGACCGTCAAAAAGGTATACTTTGGCGGTCTGTTTTTTTACAATAAAAGTAAAAAGGTGGGGAAAAAATGAGATTCAATCCCTTGGTATTTAACAGAGTAATGTCCACCCTAATGATATTACTATTAACTGCTCTTTTCGTAACACCATCTCAATACAGTAAGATTGTTATGACCCTATTCTTTATTACATTTGGGGGGTTTTTGTTTGGAAAAAAGAAAGTAAAGACAGCAATAGTATTCTTTATTTTTGCTATAGTATGTTTTCTTTTATATGAGCCTTTTACAAATTGAGGTTTTGGTTAAAAAAATGAAGTTAGTGATACGTAAGATTGGAAATGTCGCTTTTTTGAGGTATCAAAAAGCGATTTAAAAATGCGCCCCACATTTGGTGGAAGCTAATAAACTTCCTTGGTGGGTATCGATTAAGCGATCAACTTAGAATTATTCATAACCACCAAAAAGCGCGGCTCACTCCCTCACGAAAGGGGGCGATGCTTTTGAGAGTGTACGAAGCCATTTCCCTGATGATCTCATTCGGGATGCTGGTGATCGCGATGCTTTCTTTCCACAAAAGGAAATGACCTCCCTTGAGCTTGGCAGCATGGAGGTCACTTCTCTGCGAAAAACGAGTCGCCCCCTCGTCGGGAACGTCTAATGTGCAGGCCGTAGGTGTTGGCAGCACCTGCGGCTTTTTTTAGTGTATGCGGATACTGCCATTTTACCATGGTTTTAGGCAACATGCCAGCGTGCTTGAAGAGAATGGCAAGCTACTCAAAAGGATTGTAGTGGTTCAATCCATTGAAATAGCGGGCATCCATCTTTTCCTGCACCTTGTCTTTTTCGGCTTCCATCTCTTTTTTGATCGTATCCCAGAATTCTGGTGTCGCATCCTTTAAATCGATATCGTACCTATCTCCAATCAGGTTGCGAATCAGGACCCAATCATCGGGATTCTCATATGTTTTGATGCCGCCGCCAATCAGTCTTATATCATGCAAAAGACGGGTGATATCATCAGGTATCATACTGTCCTCCCCAGGGCGAATGTACACTCATTTTGTCCCCGCATGAAAACAGCTATTCGTTTTACGTTTGACACCCGCCCATTAGCGAACAACGCCCAGCCTGTGATATGATGAATGACGGCAGAAATCGGAATTCGGATTAACAGGAGGTATGCGACATGGAAGGTTTCGTAAAGGAAATTACCCCGGAAGAACTGCTGGAGAAAATCGAAAAAGGGGAAAAGCTGCAGATCATCGACGTACGGGAAGTGGACGAGTGGAACGCCGGACACATTAAGCAGGCGAAACTCATCCCGCTTGGCTTTTTGCCTCATCGCGTAGACGAGCTGGACAAAGAGACTCCGATCGTGATGGTGTGCAGAAGCGGCGCACGAAGCCACATGGCGACGCAGTATGTAACCGATCTCGGTTTTGATGCAGCCAACATGGTCGGCGGCATGCTCGCTTGGCCGGGAGAGACGGAAAAGTAAGAGGGGGAGAACCATGAGCGAAGGAGCATCACACGAGCAAACGACGTTCTGGCAGCGCTACTGGTTTATCGTGCTGGCGGCAGTGCTGGGAGTGGCAATTGCGGCAGTGGCAGGCTATCAATACTGGGAGAAGTCGCGCATCCCCGTGATGAAAACGATGAGCGACTTTTCCCTCGAAAACATCGATGGATCGACGTTCCAGCTGTCGCAGAGCAATGGAAAAGTGCGGCTGGTTTCGTTTATCTTTACGCATTGTCCCGACGTTTGCCCGGCGACAACCCGCAACAAGGCTGAGCTGCAGGAACAACTGAAAGCCAAAGGATTGTTTGGAGACAAGGCAGCGTTTCTTTCTGTCTCGTTCGACCCCGAGCGGGATACACCGGAAGTCCTGCAAAAGTACGCCAACACGTTCAACGCGGATCAGAGCGGCTGGTACTTCCTGCGGGGCAGCGAAGAGGCGGTGCAGAGGGTCGCGAAAGACTTCGGCGTGGCTGTGATCAAGCAGCCGGACGGCTCTTACATGCATACCGCGAAAATATTCCTGCTCGATCAGGACGGCAAGATGCGCCGAATCTACGGCATGGCCGGGGAGATGAACCTGGAACAGATCGCTGCGGATATCGAGCAGCTTGCGGACTAGGTTGTTTCTTCAAAGCGGACAGCAACGACCCGTTCGCTCTCTTTTTCAAATTCAATACGGACAAACACCGCCCACCTGCGATTGCCCTGCTGGAGCAAAAGCTTGAACGTCTCTTCCGACGTGGTGGCGGTTTTGTTTATGCGGCCAACGTGCAGATAATCGACGATCTCGGCCTGCGGATACTTTTTCATTGTCTCCTGAACGGCCATTCGTCCCCACTTGGCGTAAGGCGGTTGGGCCGAAGCTGTACCGCTGTGAACCAGGGTAAGCAGGAGCAGACACAGGGAGACGGTGATCTTTTTTATCAAATGCGTATACAAGAAAGTGCACCTACCTTTCCCGGAACATTTGGGTATAGGTAGTGTGCACTCTTTTTTTAAACGATAACAGCAGTGAGAAGACCGAGCATCCCTCCGCCCAGCACCAGCCAGGCAGAATTTATTTTGAAACGGAACACCAGCACAAGGCTCACGATGGTCAACAATGCGGTAAACCAGTCCACCACAGCAGAGAGTCCAAGTTGTCCTGTAACCAGTGCCATCATGGCAAGGGAGGCGACGTTCACTCCGTCCAAAAACGATCCGGCCAGGGCTGATTTTCGCAGCCGGTCTACCCATGGATTGACCAACGCAACAAAAACGAAGGCGGGAAGAAAAATCCCGATGGTAGCAAGGATCGCTCCGGGGGTTCCGGCGATCAGGTAGCCGATGAAAGTGGCTGTTGTAAAGACAGGCCCCGGCGTAAACTGGCCCACCGCGACAGCGTCCAGCAGTTGATTGGGGGTAATGGCGTGCCACCGTTCTACAAACTCCGCCTGCAGGAAGGCGAGCAGGACGTATCCGCTGCCGTACAGGACAGAGCCGATTTTGAGGAACAGCCAGAACAGTTTGCCCAGCGAAGCGGAGTCAGCAGTCGGAACCTTCGTCGCTGTCCAGGCGACGTACAGAGGAGCAGCAGGAACCAGGGAAAAGAGCTTGCTGCGGAGCATGTGCCGCTGCTGAACCAAAAGCACGGTGATGCCGGCCAAGGCAAGCAGCAGGATTTCGTTGATGCCGAAAAACGCGGCGACTAGCACGGCCGTGCCGACGACGGCTGTCACGCTGCCCTTCACAGCCGTGCGGGAAAGCATCCACAACGCTTGCACGACCACGGCGATGATCACCGGCTTGATGCCGTAAAGCAGAGCCGACATCTCCGGCAGCTTCCCAAAACGGCTGTAGAGTATGGCGAAAGCAAGCACGATCAGCATCGCGGGCACGATAAAGCAGACACCTGCCACAATCAGGCCCGGCCAGCCGGCACGCCGGTATCCCAGATGGATGGCCAGTTCCGTCGAGTTGGGACCCGGTATCAGATTGGTCGCCCCCAACAGGTCGAGGAACGTTTCTTGATTCACCCATTTCCGTTTTTGTACAATTTCCTCATTCATCATGGCAATGTGGGCCGCTGGTCCTCCGAAGGCGATGGTCCCCAGTTTCAAAAAGACGGCGGCTACTTCCGCGAGCTTCTGTCTGTTCGTCATCATGCATCTCCCCGTCAGGTTATTCATGTACCACAGTACCAGAATGTTTGATTTTGGCAAGTCTGGATGAAACGAATGGGACACATTGTGTTACAATAGAAATATGGTGATTGTTCGGGTGGGTTTTGCGCATACAAGCTATCATTACAGAACAGTTGCGTTTACAGTCAAAGCTAACTAGGAGGAATTGGATTGAGTGACGTAAAGATTTTTGCGATGGGCGGCCTCGGTGAAATTGGAAAAAACATGTACTGTGTGGAATACGAGGACGAGATCATCATCATCGACTGCGGTGTGAAGTTTCCGGAAAACGAGATGTTCGGGATTGACCTGGTGATTCCCGACGTTTCCTATCTGGTGGACAACCAGCATAAAATCAAGGCGATGCTGCTCACGCACGGGCACGAAGACCACATCGGCGCGATTCCCTATATTTTGAAGCAGATCAAGACCCCGATCTACGGGGGACGCCTCACGCTTGGTCTGGTGAAAGCCAAGCTGGAAGAGCACCGGATGCAAAATGAAGTGAAGCTGATCCCGATCTCGGAAGATACGGAGATCCCTTTTGCCAAAATGAAGGCAAGCTTTTTCAGAACCAATCACAGTATTCCAGACTCGTTCGGGATCGTGATTCACACGCCAGAGGGCGCCGTCGTGCACACCGGGGACTTCAAGTTTGACATGACACCGGTCGGCCAGCAGACGGAATACGCCAAGATCGCCCGG
>VAPR01000947.1_pt1 | contig 16313 bp, 19 predicted proteins | sample 3380701 | NCBI WGS metagenome assembly VAPR01 (sample SAMN11536904, study PRJNA540576) | hot springs metagenome | isolation source: hot spring wet sediment | place: Spain: Lobios | collected 2014-01 | reverse complement strand
CGCGTTCAAGGCATTGGCTATAGCATTAAGGAATGCCATGAGCATAAATCCAAGTAAAGGGGTTGCAAGCACAAAAGGTATATTATAATATTAAAATTATTTCAAAACATAAATAATAAAATAATAAAATAGATTAGAGATTGGCAGTAAATATAGGATCATTGCTACAGTTATCCCCTTTAACTATATTCATAGATATACCATTGGGCAAGACTATGTTGTTTATATGTATAGTAGTACGTAAATTTGCAACCTTCACCCCTTCACCTTCACCTACTATGTTCATCTTACCAAGCAATACTTGGTTTCCATCATTGTTAAGACATGCATATAGATCGCTGGTATCTATGCTAGAAGTATCGGTTATTACTAGATGTATAGTAGTTCTAAGCACTAGATCATCTGCATCCTGATTCTTAAATACAGATATGTGTACTGCTCCAAAACTAAGATTCTCACTCGATACTGATTTTAATGGCATCTTAATAATTGCTAACAACATAGATCTCCCAATGAGTCCTTTAGCCTTATCTATCGCATTTACTACTTCATTATTGCCTTTAGATACAGCATCCTCTTTTGCCTTTTCAACCCTCTCATTCTCATCCTCTAACTCTATATCTGATATACTAAGATTCAACGAGGTTAGTTTATTAACTATCGCATTAACTATACCATCTTTGGTTGTAGAATCTACAGTAAACACGTATTCAAATTTTACAAGCGTATGCTCTGGTCCCACCTTGGCTTCTGCTTTTAGTTTATCCTCCAAGTTTGTAGTCTCTTGCTTAATCTTAAGTGAATTAGATATCATATCACTATTAGCCAATTCTTTTATCTTCTCATTCAATACATTAAGTATACCTTCTTTATCTTTCTCTTGTGTTATAAATTTAAGTTCTAACTTTACCTTGCTTTTACTTTCATTAATTGTATATGCTCCTATCTCAACCTTCTCTTTACTATTTTGCTTATTATCATGCTCATTGCTATGCCCCTTATGCTCTTTACCATCTTCTTTTGCAAGTACAGAGATTGATGTTAGTATAGCAGTTATACTTAAGCCTAATATAAGCAGTATAATTAAACCTATTACTGATTTCTTCATTATAAATTAATTATTATTTAATAAGGTTATTTAAAAATTCTGGTTAATTTATTTGTACGAAAAGATAAACTAATTAAGTGAATAGTTAACCAGTGTTAATTCTTATCATTCTTACAATCTGTAGTGGGCCGGGAGAGATTTGAACTCTCGACCTCCGCCGTGTCAGAGCGGCATCCTAACCAACTAGACGACCGGCCCTAGGATCTTATGTAATGTTTGATACATTTAAATCTTAGACTAGCATAAGCAATGATCAAAATAGTCCTCTATATAAATATGAGTTATGAATATGGATATATAAGCATATAATTATCATAAACACAAGGGTTTTTATACTCTGAGATAGTAATAATATAATGTGAAGAAGATTGAGGCTATAGTTGCTACAGAGAAGGTAGATATAGTTTATAGAGCCTTAAAAAGGTATGGTATAGATAACGTGTTCATAGTTAACGGATATGGTAAAGGTTTATTCCAGAGCATGACATTTACAGGCTCAAGGGGTACTAGTTCATATAAGCCAGAGCTAATGCAAGCATCAAAGATAGAGGTTGTAGTAGCAGATAGGGAGGTTGAAGAGGTATTAGATATAATAACAAAGAATGCTGGTATAGGGGTTAATGAAGGTATAGTTGGTAGAGCATTGATAACTCCTATAGAACAGATCAGGAAGCTTGAGAAGGAGCTAAGTAATAAGTAGATTCAAATCAAAGTATATCTCTTACAATATATTCTATACCATCACTTCTATCTGCTATGCTCTTTACATTCTTCATATTTACCATATACTTGCTATCGTTTAATACCTCATCTATTGCATGGTTAACCTTCTTTATATCTAAACCCTTCTCCCTAAGCATCACTCCTATGCCAAGTTTAGCAACCTTTATAGCATTACCTAACTGCTCACTATGATTCTCTATAGGTATACATACCATAGGCTTACCCTGCTTTATTGCTTGTGCTATAGTTGAATGCCCTGCACGCATGACTATAACATTGCTCATAGCAAATACCTCATCCTTGAATGGGCACCACTCAAAGTACCATCCATTCCTTATCCTTTTAGGCACTATACTCCCATCTGGCTTTCCTTCTGATACTATAACTTTAACCCCATCCCCTATCCCCTCTAATAACCTCCTTACTATATACAATTTGGTCTGCTTAGGACCGCTTATATGTATAAATATTATAGGTTTGCTATTATTATTATTGCTGTTGTTACTTAACTCAAGCATACTACATATCCTCTCCATATTGTACTCATCAAACTCTCTCTTTGGAATTATAAACCCAGAGTACTTAAGTATATTATTATCCATGCCTTTTATATGCCATAGATTCTGTTCAGATATAGTGTATGGTGGGGGCAAGTCTGGTGCTATTATACTATCCCCTCTCCTCCATAGCACTGCTAATACCTCAGCAAGCATGTCCTCAAACAATCTAACTACAGCAAACTCCCTTAACCTTGGTGACAATAGCAGTTTAATCTGATTAAGTATAACTATGCATCTTATCCCTAGTATCCTTGCAGCAAATAAAGTAGATAGCCTAGTATCACTTACAACAACATCTGGTCTGAACCTCTTCATATTACTTATCTCAAGCATCAATTGCTTGGAGAAGTTGAATCCATTAATAGGTATGTTCATAATACTCCTCTTAACATTAAACCCAATACTAGGATGCCAACCAAACTCAACCTCAGGTACTATATTACACTTGAATCCATTGTTTCTTATGTATACTACTGCATCACCAAAGGACGAGAACTCTAATAAGCATCCTTCCTCCTTTAATCTATCAGCAAGTAGAAGCATCCTACTTGCATGGCCTAAGCCAACACCATAAACCCCTATATATATTCTCATCATCTAGTATTATAATTAGATACTATACCAATCTTACTCTAACAACCTTACCATTTGGTTCAACTTCCTTGAATATTATCGCCTCAAACCTATACACCTTGGTATCCTCATATAGCCAACAATCAGGTAATGCATTAGCCTTCATACATGTCTCACAGAGGAACCTCTCAGCATCCCATCCATACTCTACTGGAACCTGTGGTAAGAGTAGACCAGAACCATAGCGCCATACTATTATCAACCCATCCCTTCCAACCTTTATGATATCTTTATACTCTCTAGGATCGTTAACCTTTATCAGCTCTGGCTCTGTTAGTATGCTAACCTCAAATGTTATCTTAGGGTACTCATCTATGCTTAAAGGCTTGAACCTTGGATCATTAAAAGCAGATGCAATAGCAGCATCTATTAAAGCAGAGTACAACTCCTTTGTAGGCATAGGGAATCCTATGCACCCACGCAACTCCTCCATACCTTTATTATACTCATTTATAGTTACAAAGACACCATACTTCATAGAGTATCTAGATCTTATGCTACTATCAGGCTCAATTACCTTCTTATAGTTAAGGTAATGCTCAACAGCACTCCTAGCAAGTTTAACTAACGTATATCCATCGTTATCATCAAATACCAAGCCTTGCATTCACCTCCTTAGCAAACTCCCTTAACCTCTTAACATGACTACCCTCCCAGTATACCTTTCTACAACCTTTACATATATAAAATCTCTCATACAAGTTAAGTATATTGTTATGTATTAACCCTTTAAGGTTAAATTTATCATTAACACATTCAATGGAGGAGTTACATAATGAGCAACGGGAGTAGTTTACATTGAACTCTATATAAGATACTCCTAAAGCCCTTAGAATTGCTTCCATGGTATTGATATCCTTGCTCTTTTTATTATTAGCCTTCTCTATAAATATACTTCTTAACCCTAGCCTCCTTGCTCTCTTATGCAACTCCTCATCCATAGTTACAAGCACTCTAGACTCCTTTATGCATATATCTAGTAAAGATGAGTCCTCTATACCATTATAATATAAGGTATCAAAACCAAAGAACCTTAACTTCCTTGCTATACTACCAAGCATAGAATCAACTACAAGCCTTGTATGCATAGCATTGCCATTACTACTACCCTGATCTACACTCATCGCAAAGGAATCTACCATCAACGAATGCTAGATAATCTGACCACTCATCACACTCATCACAGTAACCTGAGATTAGTGTAGGGCTTCTCCCTAACTCACCCCTAAGCATTGCTGCCTTCTCAGATACAACATCTATAAGCTCTGGCATGACTGCTATTACATCTGATGATGATACTACACCAACTATATTGCCCTTGTACATTACTCCAAGCCTCTTAACGTTATGCTTCCTTAACAACCTTGCAGCATCTGTTATACTAGCCTCACTATCTATTGTTATTAGATCCTGCATTATATCACTAGCCCTTATCTTGCTTGGCTTCTCATCCCTAACAGCTGCCTTGCTAACTATATCCCAGTCAGTTACTATACCTAATGGCTTACCATCAGGCTTACCATTATCCGTTATTATTATACTGCCTATCCTCATATCACTCATGAGTTTAGCTATCTCATTAACAGTTGTATTCAATGATGCTGCAATTACAGGGCTGTTCATAATATCCTTAACTAGCAGTCTAGTTGTTACATGCGGATCTCTCTTCTCCCTACTCTCTACCATTCTTACCCATCATATCTTAAGATTAAAGGCAATATAAGTATGATGTATCTATTTATTTATAAAATAAAAGCAAAAGGGCTAGTGTTATTTAATCTCTAACCTATCATAAGTCTCCTTGCTAACTCAGCCTTAAGATCTTCTATCTTTACCCTTACTTGCTTCATCGTATCTCTATCCCTTATAGTTACTGTATTATCTTGCATACTCTGCCTATCAACTGCTATTGCATAAGGTGTACCAATCTCATCAAGCCTCCTATATCTTCTGCCTATGGTTCCAGAGTCATCATAGAATGTATCAAAGTCTCTCTTAAGCATATCATATATCTCCAATGCCTTGGTATCTAAACCATCCTTATTAACTAAGGGTAACACCCCTACCTGTATGGGGGCAAGGTATGGCTTCAATCTTAGCACTACCCTATTATTCTCCTTATCCTCTTGCAATGAATGCTCCAATATACAGTATATGCTTCTCTCAATACCCATGGAGAGCTCGAATACATGTGCTAACACTCTCTCATCCCCATCCATAACCTCAAGGTTCTCCTTGCTAACTTGCATATGCCCTTTGAGATCATGCTCAGATCTATAGTTACATGCTACCAACTCTATCCATCCTAGGCTAGTGTTAACCTCAAAATCAAATGCTATGCTAGCATAGAATGCCTTCTCATCATCACCAAGCCTCCTAAATCTAGTTCTCTTCATATCTATACCTGTCTTACTATAGAAATCAGCAAGTAATCCCAAGTAGTATGCTATTAGTTTATTAGGTATTATGCCCTTATCTAAAGCCTCAAGTACAGTAACCTCATACAAGGAATTACCATCCTGTATCCTTAGCATTACATCCTTCACGCTATTGAACTTCCTCTCATCTATGCTATCTATCTTCTTTGGGTTAAAGAAGACCTCTATCTCTGCTTGGTAGAACTCCCTAAGCCTTATTATACTCTGCCTAGGTGCTATCTCATTCCTAAAGCTCTTGCCTATCTGTGCTATTGCTATTGGTAACTTGCAACGCATTACCTTGAATAGCCTAGCAAAGTCCACAAATATGCTCTGGCATGTCTCTGGTCTAAGATATGCATCAACATCATCTGCACCTATCCCAACCCTAAACATCATGTTAAACCTGCTTACCTTACCTAGCTCTCCATTACACCTTGGGCACCTTATATTATTCTTTGCTATTAAAGCATCAAGCTCTTCATTGCTAATACGCTCAGGCACAATGGCATTTATATGCTCACTTACAAGCTTATCTGCTCTATGCACTGCTGAGCACTTTAAGCATCTTACTATTGGATCATTAAAGCTCTCTAGATGCCCAGATGCTATAAATACACTCTTACTCATTATCTGAGCACCATCTATCTCAAGCATACCATCCCTCCTAACTAGTTCCCTCCTCCATAGTTCTATGTATCTATTCTTCAAGGCAACGCCTAATGGTCCATAGTCCCAGAATCCTGCTTGGGCATCAGCATATATCTCACAGCTAGGGAAGTAGAATCCCTTGCTTAATGCTAGATTAGTTACAGCATCGTAGTTCATAGCATGATACCATAATCAATCAATCATGGACTCATATAAGTATATGCAAGTTCCTTTACCTTCCTTATATTCTCTAAATCACCTCTCCTTGAATCAACAGGGGTCTCTAGTATCCATGGTATGGCTCTAAACTCCTTAATGCTGAATATGTTCTTAAAGCCTTCCTCGCCTATGTAACCCAAGCCTATATGCTCATGCCTATCAGCATGTGATGCTAATCCATACTTAGAGTCATTTATATGGAGTAACTTGATACTCTTAAGCCCTATATGCTTATCTAACAGTGCTACAAGATCATGTAACCTATCCTTGCTCCTTAGATCATACCCATATGCAAATAGATGGCAGGTATCTATGCATACACCAACCCTCTTACCATTTAGCATGTTATATAACGTTCCTAACTCCTCTATGCTTGAGCCTATGCTATTCCTCTGCCCAGCCATATTCTCTAAGAGTATGGTAACATCTTTAGTATGCTCTAATGCAATGTTACATGCATTAACTATGTTCTTCATACCATCGTTTGGGCTTGTATTCATGTAACTGCCTAGGTGTATTACAAGCATCCTTATCCCTAGGATTGAACATCTCTTAACCTCATCTATTAGAACAGATAAGGATTTGCTGTACACCTCTTGCTTTGGTGATGCTAGGTTTGGTAGATATGGCATATGGGCATATACAGCATTAACATCTATCCTGCTAGAGTTTGCACTTAACTTATCCTTGAACCTCTTAACCTCTTCATCACTTAAGGGTTTTGCACTCCAACCCCTTGGGTTCCTTGTGAATATCTGGAATGCATTACATTCAAGTAGTAATGCATTATCTACAGCCCTGTCTATGCCACCAGATATAGATACGTGTAAACCTACACGTATATTATGCATGATATTATCTTTTATTTGGGCTAGTATATTAAATAATATGTGATGAGCAATAGTAGTAGTAATAGTAGTAAGTTGATAGCAAAGTACCCATTCCTAAGCAATGCTGCAAATTATCTTAAGGTATTGAATTACTCATTGGAGGAGTTTAATGATCCTTCTCTTGCTAATATAATAGATAAGGCAAGTAAGAGGGTACTTGCTGCTATAAATGGGATTGTATATGATGAACTTGAGGATGCTGATATAGAGATAGTATCATTCTTGCTAGCATGTATAATGGTTAGGGCTACAAAGGTTAAGAACCTATATAAGCGATTTGCATTGGCAGAGGCAAAGAGGGCAGAGATGTTCCTTATGCAAGATCTTAGCAAGGATAGCAAGATCACTATAGATAATATATTAAGGGTAATATTCAAGGATCTATTCAATGTAGATGTTATATATGATAAAGATAATGCATTATTCAAGATAAGAGTAGAGGATTACCTTAGATACTCTACAAACTTCCATGATAGTTACTGGAGGCTGGTTAATAGGATAGTTCATAAAGGCTACGTGCATCTAAATAGCAAAGATGTTATAAGACTGATAAGGGATGAGCTTATGCTAATAATAGCAAGTAAGATTGAAAGCATGAGTATAGATGAGGGAAGATTACCAGAGCAGATAGCAAAGTATGTTAATGCATTCAGAGCAATGGTTTATGAGAGTAAGGAGTTTAGTGCATTTAGGATAGATAAAGGTAGGTATCCACCATGCATAGTTAATATATTGAACACTTTAGAGCAAGGAGGTAACCCTTCACATACTGCAAGGGTATTGCTAGCAACATATATGCTTGCTATAGGTAATAGCGTTGATGAGGTCTGTGAACTATTTAAGAATGCACCAGATTACAATGCTAATATAACAAGGTACCAAGTAGAGCATCTAGCAGGGCTAAGGGGTAACATGGTAAGATATGCATGCCCATCATGCGAGAAGGTTATGCTCCAAGGCTTATGCTACAAGAGTAAAGAGTGTGAGGGTATAAAGAACCCAGTACAGTTTACAGTTAAAGGTAGATATGAGCAAAGGGATGGATGAGACTATAAACACTGTAAGGCAAGCATTCAGAGAGTTTTACTACAATAATTATAATCTTATAGAGGCTCCTAATGCTATAGAGGAGAGGGAGTTTGGTTACTCTAAGTTTGATGGTACAATGGTTAGGCATCTTGCATTTAAGAGTATAAATGAGCTTATAGCACTACTTATAAGAGAAGTACCAGCAGATGTCTACTGCTCATCAGCATACTACAGTTATCCAACTAGAGCAATGCAGGAGAAGAGCATGAAGGGAGCAGACCTAATATTTGATATAGATATAAAAGAGTTGAAGCCCCAATGTGCAGAGAGGCATGATGTATACCTATGCTCTATATGCAAGAGTTCACTTAAAGGCAATAGTGTATGCTATAGGTGTAATTCCTCTAGCATAAAGCATATACCAATTCCTTGTAATGAGTGTATAAACTTGGGCAAGAGCGAGGTTAGGAAGTTACTCAACATACTTGAGGATGACTTTGCTATAGATAGTAGTAATAAAGATGAGGTTTGTGTATACTTCTCTGGTAACAATGGGTTCCATGTGCATATAAAAGGTAGATATACAAACCTTAACTCTAACGCTAGAGCAGAGATAGTAAATTACTTATCTGCTAAAGGGTTAGTTTATGATATACTATTCAAGAGCAAGAGAGGTAAAGAGGTTAGAATAGTAAAGGAGGGTTCTTATAAAGATAAAGATAATAAGAATACTAATCATGCTAGCAATATTAAGCTCTTGCTTAATCCAGATGGGCATGGATGGGTGGGTAGAGTATCAAGATACATACTTAATAACAGAAGGGGTAAGAGCAGATATATTAACAATAATTACTATGCAGATGCTAATGCTATAGAGGATGCCTTGCTTAAGCTTAGTGTAAGAATAGATCCAAACGTTACTATTGATATGCATAGAATATTTAGACTTGCTGGAACTCTTAACAGCAAGAGTAGTCTAGCCAAGGTAATATGCAATGATCTAAACTCATTTAATCCATTTAACGATGCATGCTTTATAGGTGATAGAGAGGTTAATGCATATATAATAAAAGCCCCAAGGTTCACCCTTAAGGGTAATACTTTTGGTCCGTTCATGGAAGAGCATGCAAAGATACCTTTATACGCATTCTGCTACCTTGCATGTAAAGGGCTTGCTAGTATAGTTACTAATGAATAAATTATACAGTAATAAACTTTTAAATCAATGGATGATAAGAGCAATGGGTCATGGTTAAGTAAGAGATTAAGGGATTTAAGTAGTATACAGGGTTACATAAAACCAGATAGGCTTAAAGACAAGGCAACAGTAATAAGGATGGATACCAATGAGAACCTAGTCTTAGAGGAAGGGTTTGTTAAAGATGTTATACATGAGGCCTTATCTTGTATAGATCCTAGATTGTATCCTGAGCAGTACGATGAGGTTAAGGAAGGAATAGCAAGGTACCTTAATCTAAGCAGGGATAACATAGCACTTGGTAATGGCTCAGATCAGTTGATAGACTTAGCCTTGCTAGCATTTAGTAGCAATAGGAGTAGCGTAACCTTGAAGCCAACATTCTCATTCTACAAGGATAGATGTAAAGTACATGGAATAAGACTGAAGGAGATAACGCTTGATAAAGATCTCTTATTTAATATGAATGATATATTGGATAGTGATGCAGATATATGTTACATATGCTCACCAAACAATCCTACTGGGAATCAGTTCTCTAAGGATATAATGCTTGATCTTATGGATAGGTTCAATGGTCTAATCATGATAGATGAGGCATATGTAGAATTTGCTAACTACTCTTTATGTCATGAGGCAGTTAAGAGGGATAATGTTATAGTATTTAGAACGTTCTCAAAGGCATTCGCTCTTGCTGGTGCAAGGATAGGATACATTGTATCATGCAAGGATATAATAGATGTGTTTAATAGGGTAATACAGTACCCTTATGCTGTAAGTAGTATAACCTTAATGGCTGCGCTATTTATGCTTAAGCATATAGATCGTATAAAGCAGACTGTAGAGTATATCAAGAGGGAGAGGGAGAGGTTATACAATGAATTGAACTCTATACATGGTGTAAAAGCATTCAGATCCGATGCAAACTTCTTACTATTCACATCACCATGTAATGATCTATATGATAAGTTAAGGGCTAGAGGTATATTGGTAAGGAATATAGGGGATGTAGCATGCTATAGATCCTGCTTAAGGGTTAGCCTAAGCATGTATCATATTAACAACATATTCATCGATACAGTAAAGGATATAATCAAGGATTGCTGAGCATTTAATGTAATTATGATGATAGATGGCAAGAGGAGTGCTCTAATACTTGATTGTGATGGTACATTAGTAAGGATAAACAGATCATACAATGCATGCATAATTGAGACTGTACATAGAATGTTAAGTGATATGCTTAACTCTAATATATGGAAGGGTTATGTGAATGAGGATCTCATACTAGCATTTAGGATGAGTGGGGGTTTCAATAATGATGTTGATACATGCTATGCCCTTATACTCTCTGCAGTAGCATCTTGCTATGATAAGAATACATCATCAGATGCTGTAGAGAGGGCAAGGAGGTTTGCTTATGAGTTAGCAGATAATGCAGATGCTAGAGGGATAGCATCAGTTGAGGAGTACCTTAAGCACAAAAACCTAGGGGATGTAGTAAGGATGGTGAAGGATTATACAGGCTACCCTGGACTTGTAGGCTCTAGCAGGTTAGCAACCTTGTTCGATGAGCTCTTCTATGGAAAGGAGTTATTTGTAAATATGCATGGTATAAAACCTAGGTTCATAGACGATGATTATAAAGGATTTATAAATTACGATGAGGTTATAATAAGCAAGAACTCACTTGAGGAGTTGAAGAGGATATTTGATAATAATATAGCCATAGTCTCTGGTAGGAGTAGATTGGCTACAGAGTATACACTTAAGGAACTACTTGAGTACTTTAACATACAAGCCTCTGTATTCATAGAGGATGAGGATAAGTATGTTAAGAGGAATAAGATTGATATGGTTGTTACAAAGCCTAATCCATATGCACTATTAAAGTCCTTAAGCATGTTGAATGTAAAGGAGGCTATAGTTGTTGGTGACTCCATAGAGGATCTTGTAATGGCTAACAGCATAGATGGTTATAATGGATATAAGACCATCTTTATAGGAGTCTATGGTACAAGCATAGATAGCAATAAGCAGAGGAGTGCGTTCATAAGTAAGGGCGCTTATGCTGTTATTGAGAACATTAATCTCTTACCATCCTTCCTTATAAACTCAACTTTATGATCCTGCTTTCTTTATTAATTATATTATTATATTGTTATAAAACCTGATTTTATAACTGTTGCAACTATATTTGCTATTAGAAGACTAAAACCAAAGGCATTCACACCTATCCTTATAACCTTAAACTTATCATCAGATACTTTATTCTCTACCAAAGAGCTTATGTACTTCTCTCCATCCAATGGTAGCATAGGAAGCATATTAAATATGCCTATGAAGAATGAGAGCATCCATAACCAGAGTAGAAACATGAATACCTCTTGAGGCCATGGTATCCAAAAGTTTACCTTAGGGGGCATGTATGGGAACATATCTCTAACTATTCCTATTAAACCTCTATTAGGATCATCCTCTGCTCTACCTATAGTAACTTGAAGGTTAATTAACTCACCATCCCTTAGAACTTTAACATTAACCTGCTCGCCTGGGGTAAGCTTAACCTTTGCTAGATCTTTGGGAGTTCTTACCTGTGTATCATTTATACCAACTATTATATCCCCTGCCTTTATACCTGCCTTCTCTGCACCACTACCCTCTATTACACTAACTATAGGCACACCTATTGGGTCGTTGTAGAATAAGCCCCTTAGTGTAGGTGATAGTGCCTCCAGTATGTTACCAAATGAGGGGTTAAACAAGAGCAAGCCTACTATGATGAAGGAGAAGAGCATGTTAGATGTAGACCCTGCTGCAATAACCCTAATCTTAGATATCCTCCTTGCTCTATTGAACTCCTCCTCATCAGGCTCAACGAACCCTGCTATGAGTGCAATTATTATAGCAAAGCCTCCTGACTTTACCTTTATCTTCTCAAGTCTAGCAACTATACCATGGGCAACCTCATGTATAACAAGCACTATTGGTGCTGCAAGGAGGAAGTATACTAGGTTAGGCACACTCCTTATTGTAACACCTGGTATGAGTAGTGTAACCTCTGAGAACTGCTCATTTGCATGAAAGTAGTTGATTAAATTGTTAACTAAAAACCATACCGCAAATACCATCATTGCTGCACCAGCTACAACGCTTACATTTGAGAATATACTTACTGCACTCCTATTGATGGATACTATCTTATCCAATGTAGATGATACCCCATGGTTCTTGTATGTAAGCATGAATGGCTTTATCTCAAAACCCCTCTTCTCCAACCTTAATGCTTTTGCTGTACCTATTATTGCTACCCATGCTATCAGTAATGCTATTATACTTATATTATCGCCTAATGCCATACTATTATACCATAATAATTTTTAAGATGTATGATTTAATGGTTGCTATGAAAGGTGTAATACTTATCTCTACATACCCAGATGAGGAGAGTGCTGTTAACGCTGCTAAAGGTTCTGTAGATAATATGCTTGCTGCATGTGTAAACATAGTAAAGGTAAGATCCATATACAGGTGGCAAGGCAAGGTGGAGGATACTTACGAGTATCTGGCATTGTTCAAGACCACAGATGATGCATTAGACAGACTTAAGGAGTTCATAATTAAAACACACAAATATACAGTGCCAGAGGTAGTTACTGTAGATATGGATAACGTTAGCAAGAGTTACATGGAATGGATGGTAAGTAGCATAACTCACTAGCAAGATTGTAAGATTATTTTTAATATTTTAATGTTTATTTACTTTATCATATTTTTATTACTGTAATAACAAGTGAAACTTTTTATTTAAACCTTGGTGATAACAATATACTTTATTAATTTAAACGCTTTAATAATAACCATGGCAGAACCGTTCATAGGCACAATGTATGCTATGGCTGCAGTATTTGCAGCCTCTGTTGCTATATGGTTCTCAATAAGAGGGTATAGAGTATCAAGGCAGAGGATGATGGAAGAGTATAGGGAGCAGGAGAAGGAAGCAGAAGGCATTACATAATATAATAAATAAACAAGTTATTTATTTAATTTTTATTAATAATCAATTATACTCATACCAAAAAGATGATAGCAGATATGCTTAATCCCTCTTAAACCCAAATATCTTCTCTAGTGTTGTATTATCATACCTCTTATGCTGTACATAACACTTCTCATAGTATGAGCATGAGATACACTCTTCTGATGGCTCAAGTATAGGAACCCTTCCTTCCTTAAGTAATGTATGTAGCACAGTAGCCCTTCTCTTAGTCTCATCGAATAACCTCTTATCCCTCCTAAGAGAGAATTGAATATTGTTACCATCCTTTGTTATGTATACCAATGCACCTTCCTCTTTATTGAATATCCATAGATTAGCATTCAAAGCCATTAGATCCTTAGGATATGGAGTATTAGGGAGATCATCTACTATGTTAAAGTGTATTATTGCATCATCTACAACCATATCAGCCTTTGTAATAATCTTAAACCCTAAACCTTCTTCTCCATACTCCCTTATCCCACTCTTAGCGTTGTATTTCATGCTCTCATTAAAGATCTTAAACCTTTCCTTTAAAGGAACCTTCTCCTCCTTTCTATTGTAGTATGAACGCCTTAAGCAAGTTGTAACCTCTTCAATATATATTGTATCATTATCATACTTCTTGATGTTAACTAACTCATCTACTGCCTTCACTATACTATCCTTTAGAGTACTCTCTCCTAACATTGTACTATAAGTATCAGATTTAAGATAAATAGATTTGCTTGATGTTTTTATACTGCAGGGTTCATTTAATACCATGATAAGGAAAAGAATGTTGTATATTGCTATAATGTTCTTTGCTGCTGGTTCATGGGGTATAGCAGTTGGTGCATTTACTCATGCTCTTTTCATACTTTACCTTGCTATTATAAACATAGTTTTAGGCATATTCTTTATGATATACTATAGGAAGAGTAAAAAGGGTAAGGTTAATTAGTTAATTATTAATTTATATATGATCTTCCATGAGTGCTACTGAGTGCCTTAGGAGAGATCATAAACTTATAGTTAATAGGCTACGTAATATAGCATATGAATACTCTAAATACATATATGCAAGTAATCATATACCTGTAAATGAGGTTAAACACATACTCATAGTTATTGAGAGTTTTATAAGCATGTATCACCATTATAAGGAAGAATGCTCATACTTTCCTAGAGTAAATGGTACAGAGCTTGAGAAGGAGGCAGATGCCCTTAAGATAGAGCATGAGCTTGGAAGAAGGATAGCAAGGATGCTTAACTCTAACCTTGAGAACTGGTTAAGTACAAGAGGAAGCAGTGAACCTATAGCAAGGATGTTAAAGGCTTATGCTGATTACCTTACTGTACATATGGAGAGAGAGGAGAGGTTCTTTGATGCTTATGATACAAAGGTACCTGAGAGTGAGCAGAGTAAGGTTAGGGAAGAGTTCAATAATATTAGAGTTGAGAGGATGCCTGAGCATGTAATGGATAGCATGGTAGAGATGCTTAATATGTTAGAGAATAATCTAACAAAATATCTACAGAATAAATGATTATTTAGAGGATTTACTGTAAAATATGTGATGAATGTAGATATAGCAGTAATAGGGTCTGGTGTATCTGGGTTATCTGTAGCAGCACATGCAGTAGATAAAGGCATGAAGGTATGCATAATAGAGGCAAACCCACTTGCACTTGAGTACAATGCAACAAGCAGATCTGCTGGAATAGCAACTGTACAGATGGAAGATACATTGGATATAAGGTTGGCTAAGAGGGGTATAGAGATAATAGAGGTATGGAGCAGGAGGTATGGATTAAGTAGCATAAAGAGAACAGGTTTACTTACAATAGATGGGGTAGATGAGTTAAGGGAGTACAGTAGTATATTAAATGAGTGTAACGTAAGGAATACAATATATACAAGCAAGGAGGTTACTGAGTGGGGTTGGCTTAACACCAACATAAATGAGGCTATAGAGGAGGCTTACCTTTATACATACATGGATATATCCATGAACCCTCCAGAGTTCTTCTCATCATTTGCTAAGGAGTTGATGAATAGAGGGGTTATAGTATTGAATGGCTATGGCAAGGTTAAGATTAATGATGATAAGGAGGCAAGTGTATTAGTTAAGAACATTAATAGTAGTGATATAACTCATGTTAAGAGCAATGCTATAGTGCTATGTGCTGGTGCATGGCTAAGTAAAGATACTCTAACAGCCCATCATGATGAGCATGGTAACAGTATATTGGATGCTATAAGGAGAAATATTCAAACATACATAGTACCCCTAGTATTCATTAGATATGGAGAGGATAGAGCAAAGATTCATGAGAGTATAATTCCATTTGATGACGAGATAACTGGAACATACTGGATAACTAGAGGCAAGGATATGCTTGTTGGAGGAGACTATACTGCATGGAGGGTAGATGATGTAGGAGTTTATGATTCTAAATATTCTACTACTAGCCTTACTATAGATAGAGGTTATGTAGAGCATGTTATAGATGCATTAAGCAGAAGGGTTAGAGGTATTAGGTTAGAGTACAGCAAGATACATTATGGACCAATAAATATTACAAGTGATAGCAGACCAATAGTTGGGGCAATACCATACTTCAAGAACCTATACATATTAGATGGGTTAAGGGGTTATGGTCTTGCAAGGGCACCAGCACTTGCTGAGATGCTTGTAAATAGCATTGATAATAATAATAAATATATAATATCAGAGATAAGCGTTAGTAGATTTTTAGATAACTAATAAATCATTATAATTATATGGCGGGCTCGGTGGGCTTCGATCCCACGACCTACAGCTTAGGAGGCTGCCGCGCTATCCATGCTGCGCCACGAGCCC
>VAPR01000944.1_pt1 | contig 16351 bp, 18 predicted proteins | sample 3380701 | NCBI WGS metagenome assembly VAPR01 (sample SAMN11536904, study PRJNA540576) | hot springs metagenome | isolation source: hot spring wet sediment | place: Spain: Lobios | collected 2014-01 | reverse complement strand
CTTGCTACTGTACTCTTATCAACTGTGAGTGTTGGTGGTGTATTAGTTAGTCTGAATGTGCGTTCAGATGTTACTGTACCTTCCTGTCGATCATTGTACTGTACCGTTATATCATTGCCAGGTGTAACCTCAAGTATGCCTCTTGCTGGATCAGTATTCTCTTTGAATGTTAGTCTTATTACATTATTAGAGTATGCAGGCACGAATGTACTGCTGTTAAGACTTTCTTCCCTCAGATTAAAGCTATTTCTGTCTATTATTAACGCATTGGAAATAGTTTGTTGTGATCTTGACGAGGTGTTCTGATCTAGGTCTATAACTCTAACTGGTAGTTCGCTAGCATATGAAAGTGTTGGGAATGGCTGTATTTCACCTCTAGTTACTTTTACTGTATATGATACTGATCTTGAACCTGTTGGACTGGCTGAGTTTGAAGGCGCATTTGGAGCTGTGTTGTTAGCTCTACTATATAAATCAAAATCATTCACAGTTATTGCTCTGCTTGTACTGGTCACTCCTGCAGGGAGAGTTCCAACAGTAAGTACTGCTGCTGCATTGTTTATCTGATCTACCTCAAAGGTAGCTGTATTAGGACCTGTTTCTCTTAGTCTTAACTGCTGACCAGCCGCAGGTGCGTCGTCCCCACTCATTATAACACTTGCATTAGTTACTTGTATAAACTCACTTGCTGTAGGATCTAGATTTGCATCCTGATCAATAATTCTTAACAGAAGATCTGAACCTGGACCATATTCTGCTGGCGTTCTGTCCAATTGAACTGCAGCATCAGTGTCACCATATGTCAAGGTCTTTGTTGGAGCGCCAGTAACACTTATGGTTATAGAACCTCCATTAACTATGTTTGGAGGAGTAACATCTAATGTAGCGGGGCTTGACCCGTCATCGGGGTTGTTATAGTTCGCATGAGGATTGCCATTACCAATTAGTATTCTAGTATTTATATTAGAGAATGGATTAGCTGGTGTTGCTGGCTCATCAACATTAGTTCTATCACTATCAACTTTTAGGTATATCACGAATAATCCACTTGTATTACTCGTCTCTCTTATAGGGAAGGTTTGTGATACACCAAAAGCTGTTATATTAACCTGTAATGTTCCTCTACCACTATCATTTCTATGCTGTGCTGAATCTATAACAACCTCTACCCATGCTGGTCCAAAGAATCTATTACCATGATCATCTGCACTTGTCCTTATGGTTACTTGCTGCTGTTGTGCCTGAACAGGAAGAACAACAACTATACTGCTCAACACCATTATCGCTGCAAGCCCAATACTTAACATCCTCTTACTTACATTACTTGCATCGCTCATACCAGCTCTAACCCCTCTATCTAACATTAGTATATAAGGTTTATGAACAAATTGTTCATATAATAGGTGGAAAGTTAAGGTAAAGGCAGTATAGCAAACCCATTACATTACAATACATTACGTTAGAGCAAACCAAACCTCCAACATTAAATAATAACCATGCATTAAACATGATAACATAAACTACTCTCTATAGAGCCTACACCAATAATAGCAACGATAATAGATAGCAAGCATACCCAACATACAATATAATATCTAGAAGAGCAATAGAATAACCTTTGATGTTAACTAACCTCAGCATAATGCTGTAGAGAATATACTCATGGCTATAATCAAAGCCTAACTGCTCATTACCTTTATTATTATATTACCTTATATATTGCTCCTTACCTTCTATTCTTATGCTAAGCAATGAGGAGTTGAAGAAGAAGATATTAGACATGCTTGAACAGGATAAGGAGTTTAGGCATGCAGTAGCAGGGGCAATAGGCTACAAGGAGATACTGGATAGGATAGCAAGGGTAGAGGAAGAGTTAAGGAATCTTAGAGAGGAGACTAATAAGCTTAGAGAGGAGACTAATAGACTAAGGCAAGATATGCAGGAAGGCTTCAGAAGGCACGATGAGGAGTTGAAGAGGCATTGGGAGAGTATAGAGAAGTTAAGGCAGGATATGATTGAAGGCTTCAGAAGGCATGATGAGGAGTTCAAGAGGGTATGGGAGAGTATAGAGAATCTTAGAAGGGATATGCAGGAAGGCTTCAGAAGGCACGATGAGGAGTTCAAGAGGATAGATAAGCGATTAAGATCCATAGAATCATACATGGAAAAGACATCTTTAACACTTGAAGAGGAGGCTAGAGACGTTATCCAGTATATGCTAAGGGAGAAGGGGCTAACATTAAGCATATCTAGATTAGAACTACCAGATATTGAAATAGACATATATGGTGTAGATACAGAGTACTGTATAGTAGGAGAGGTTAAGACTAGGGCAAGTTCAAGTCTGGTTGAGAGTGTTGATAAGGATATAGAACTATTATGCTCAAGATACCCTCAATATATAAGGAAGAAGTTGATAAAGGTGATATATGCTATGCAGATTACTCAAGATGCTCTTAATGAGGGTAATAAAAGGAACATATGGCTTGTAACAGCAAAGGGGGAGCTTACTAGTTTAAAGATAGTTGATAGGTAAGGTAGTTATACCAATAACTCTACGCAAGGTAGTTATACCAATGATTCTACACTCCTACCTATATATAGGGTTGCTATCTGCTCTAGCATATGATAAAGTTTGCAATACCCAAAGGCAGTATAGAAGAGGCTACTTATAGGTTCATAGAGCAGGCATGGTTCTCCCTGCATGGTAAAGGGAGAAGTTACAGGGTTAGAGTTAACGATCCAGAGATACAGATGAAGATACTCAGACCTCAAGAGATACCAACATTTGTAAGCAATGGGCTCTACGATATAGGTATAACTGGCAAGGACTGGGTGACTGAGACCAGTGCAGATGTCAAGGTTATGCTTGATCTTGAGTATGGTTGGGTTAGGCTGGTCTATGCTATACCTAAGAGCAGTAACTACAATACACTTGCAGAGATGCTTAAGGATTATGCAGATAAAGGTAGAACCTTAAGGATATCCACAGAGTACCTCAACATCTCAAGCAAGTACATTATGGGCAATGAGGAGTATAAGAGGCTATATGGTGATAAGGAACCAATGGTCATAACACCATGGTGGAGTAATGGTAGCAATAGCAAGGTTCAGATCATACTATCATTTGGTGCAACTGAGGCAAAGCCTCCAGAGGATACAGATGCAATAATAGATATAACAGAGACAGGTACAACGTTGGAGCAGAATAACCTCAAGCCAGTAGAGAGTATAATGGAGTCAACTGCAGTGCTTATAGCAAACAAAGAATCGTTAAAGGATCCAAAGAAGAGGGTGAAGATATACGATGTGCTAACACTCCTCAAGGGTGTGGTTGATAGCAGGAAGAAGTTGCATATATTTGCAAATGTCAAGGCTGAGAACCTTCAAGAACTGCTCAAGAGTCTTCCAGCACTGAAGAGACCTACAGTAAGCCCATTGAGTGAGGAAGGTTGGTATGCAGTTAACACAGTGATAAGCAAGGATGAGTTTGTAAGGATACTCCCAATGCTAAGGAGGTTAGCACAAGGGCTTGTTGTGCATGAACCTAGGCAGATACTTGCATTGGAGGAGATAATGAAGGATGAGGAGAGTACCTAGCGTAGATGGTAACAGGATGAAGAACAACAGCACTCCAATAAGGGTTGAGAGGTTAGATGTTGACCCAGCATACGCTGCAGATATGCTTAGGCATAAGGTTGTGATGGATGAGGAGAGGGTTAACAGGATCAGGAGCATAATTAACGATGTTAAGGTTAGGGGAGATGCTGCAATAAGGGATTACACACTCAAGTTCGATGGTGTAGACCTTGGCTCCACACCATTAAGGGTAGCAAGGGAGGAGATAGACCATGCATATACTCTAGCAAGCAAGGAGGAGGTTGAGGCATTAAGGGCTATAAGATGTAGGCTTGAGGAGGTTGAGAGGGCATTCCTATCATGCATAAAGGATATGCATATCATGCTAGGATCAAGCAAGGTATCAAGGGTATTCAAGCCATTGAGGAGTGTTGGATGCTACATACCTGGAGGCAAGGCAAGGTATGCAAGCAGCATGCTAATGTGTGTAGTGCCAGCAAGGGTTGCTGGTGTTAAGAGAGTAATAGCATGTACCCCTCCAACCCCCAACACCAATGGCGATGGCAAAGGCAATGGCAATGGCAAAGGCAAAGGTAGTGTAGATCCTCTAACACTCATTGCAGCAGATATAGCAGGTGTGGATGAGGTTTACAGGGTAGGAGGTGCACAGGCAATTGCAGCAATGGCATATGGGAGTGAGAGCATAAAGCCAGTGAGCAAGATAGTTGGACCTGGGGGCTTGGCAGTTACAATAGCCAAGCATATAGTCTCAAGTAGTGTAGCAATAGATATGCTTGCAGGACCAACAGAGCTCCTTGTAGTTGCAGATGGTACAGCAGATCCAAGGTACATAGCATTGGATCTTATAGCACAGGCTGAGCATGCTCCAGATACACTGTGTGGGCTCATAACATGGTCAGATACCCTAGCCTATAAGGTTGTTGATGAACTTACATCACTGCTCCCAAATGTAAGTAGAGGGGAGATTGTGAGGGAGAGCCTCTCAAGTAATGGGTTCATAGCAATCTGCAAGGATGAGAAGTATGCTATAGAGTTTGCCAACGAGTTTGCACCAGAGCATCTCCAAGTTATGGTTGGTGATGAGGTTAAGCATAGGATAATTGAGGGTATAGACTCTGCAGGTATGATGCTCATAGGCAACAACTCACCATCCCCAGCAAGTGATTACTACACTGGCACCAACCATGTACTCCCAACCATGGGCTCTGCTAAGGCAAGGGCATCACTAACATGCCTAGACTTCCTCAAGCCATTAAGCATAGTTGAGTTGAGTAGGGAGGATCTTAAGGATATAGCAGGTGTGGTGAAGCATATTGCAAGGGCTGAGGGGCTTGAGAACCATTACAGGGCTGTTGAGTCTAGATTATCTATCTATCTAACTGATTGATTGATCATGATGCTAACTAACTAGTATGAGGGATGGTTATGAGGATAGGGTGGTTGAGGCATAGGCTGGAGAGGTTGAGTAGGCTAGAGGGCTACACAAAGCCAGAGAGGCCACAACATCAACCAAGGTCAGGCTCACATAGCCCAATCAGGATGGATACCAATGAGAATATTGCACTCCCTCTTGAGTTTGTTAGGGAGGTTATGCAGGAGGCATTGGATGGCGTAGACCCAAGGTTCTATCCAGAGCAGTATGATGAGTTGAGATCATCCATATCATCCTATCTTGGTTTGAGCAAGGATAACATTGTGATAGGCAATGGATCAGATCAACTCATAGACCTTGCACTTGTAGCATTTGGTTATGGGCGTAGGAGCATAACTGTTAACCCAACCTTCACATTCTATAAGGATAGATGCCTACTCCATGGCATAGAGGTTGAGGAGGTTATGCTTGATGATAACTTCTCATTCAGTGCAGATAGCATACTCAAGAGCAGTGCAGATATATTCTACATACCCTCTCCAAACAACCCTACAGGTAACCAGTTTGCTAAAGATTTAATGCTTGATGTTATAGAGAGGTTCAATGGTCTAGTCATGGTTGATGAGGCTTATGCAGAGTTTGCAGGATACTCATTGAAGGATCTAGCAGTGGAGAGAGATAACCTTATAATCTTTAGAACATTCTCTAAGGCATTTGGGCTTGCTGGTGCAAGGGTTGGTTATGCAATAGCATGCAAGGAGATGGCTGATGTATTCAACAGGGTCATCCAATACCCCTATGCTGTTAGCAGCATCTCTCTAAAGGCTGCAATCTCAATCCTGAAGAGGTCTGAGCAGGTTAAAAGGGTTATAGAGTACCTCAAGGCTGAGAGGGGATGGCTCTATGAGCAGATGAGTATACTAGGCATAAGGGCATTCAAGTCTGATGCTAACTTTATACTCTTCGATCTTGATGGATATGAGGATGTGTATAGAAGGTTAAGGGATGAGGAAGGTATACTCATCAGGAAGATAGGTAGAGTTGGAGGCTACAAGGGGTGCTTGAGGGCTACTGTAGGTAGTAGGGATATGAATGAGATGCTGCTCAATGGTCTTGCAAAGATAGTTGGTAGATTATAGCATGAATTAATTAGATTTAAAAGTGGTAGATATGCAGCATAGGCTAGGCATGAAGTATAGGGATATAATGGATGGTATAGCAATAAAGAACAACATAGACCAGTCTTCATTGAATGCTGATTCTATAGTGCTAGATTGTGATGGTACACTTGTAAGGATAAACAGATCTTACAATGCATGTATTGTAGAGACTGCAGGAAGGATACTCTCATCCATGCTTGGTGATGAATGGAAGGATTTCGTTGATGAGCAGATGATACTTGCATTTAGGATGAGCGGTGGATTCAATAACGATGTTGATACTACTTTTGCATGCATACTTGCAGCACTAGCCTATAATGATGATAGCAACCATGCTGATGTTGATAATGCAAGGATCTTTGCACATGAGATTGCAAGGCATGCTGACTCTAGAGGAGTAGAGTCTGTTGAGGAGTATCTAGCAAGTATTGGTAAGGCTCATGTTGTTAAGGCTGCTAGAGAGTACACTGGCTACCCTGGGCTTGTAGGTTCAAGCATGCTAGCTACTCTCTTCGATGAACTCTTCTATGGTAAGGAACTATTCATTGCTATGCATGGTATAGAGCCTAGATTCAACCATGGCAGGGGGTTCATAGAGTATGATGAGGTTGTTGTAAGCAAGGATTGTCTAAGCATGCTCAATGAGAGGTTTGATGGTAAGGTAGCAATAGTATCTGGAAGGAGTAGGATAGCAGCAGAGTATGCATTGAGGGATCTGCTAGGGTACTTCAATCTAAAGGCATCTGTGTTCATAGAGGATGAGGATAAGTATGTGAAGAGGAATGGTTTAAGGATGAATGTTGTTAAGCCTAACCCATATGCACTTCTCAAGTCAATGAAGGTTATGAATGTTAACAATGCAATAGTTGTTGGGGACTCTGCAGAGGATCTTATAATGGCAAGGAGTGCATCCAACGATCATGGCTACAGAACATACTTCGTTGGTGTGTATGGCACAAGCATAGATGCTGAGAAGCAGAAGCAGATGTTCATAAATATGGGAAGTGATGCTATAATAGAGAATGTCAACCTACTGCTTAGGCTACTTTAAACATTGTGATAGTTTATACCTTCCCTTTATATAACACCATAGCATCATCTTATCGTTAGATGCAGGAGAAGGAGAGGAGATCTAGGGTAGAGAGGTATACAAATGAGACAAGTGTAGAGGTTGAGGTTGATCTGGATGGGAATGGCTTATACAGTGTAGAGACTGGGATAAGGTTCCTAGACCATATGATAGCATCTATATCAAAACACTCCCTCATAGATATCAGGTTGAAGGGTGTAAGCAAGGATGGTATAAGGCATCATCTCATAGAGGATGTTGCAATAACACTTGCTAGTGCACTTGACAAGGCATTGGGTAGTAGAGATGGTATAGAGAGGTTTGGTTATGCAATGGTGCCTATGGATGATGCATTGGCATTTGTAGCATTGGATCTTGTGAGAAGGGCATATCATGCTATAGATCTGAAGTTGGCTAATGGTGTTGAGGATATGGTAAAGGAGGATATAGAGCACTTCTTCACATCCTTTGCATTGAACCTTAATGCATGTATACATGTGGTGGTGCAGTATGGGAGCAATGATCACCATAAGGTTGAGGCAGCATGCAAGGCGTTGGGAGTAGCATTGAGGAATGCAGCAGTGATAAACCCAAGGAAGGGTATAGCAAGTACAAAGGGTACCATCTAACAGGAGATCAAGCCCTATACCTATCTTTCTATTAATGGTAGAACATACATATCTGAAGTTATATCCCTTATCCTTCTTCCTAATTAATTCATACTCTAAGGATAGACAATAGATAAATTAGAGTCTTCACCACATCAAATAGAATGAGCAAGATTGCTATATTCGATTATGGTGCTGGCAACATATTCAGCATAAAGGTTGCACTTGAGAGGCTTTGTGTAGATGTGGAAGTGATAAGGAGTATGGATAACCTTGATGTATATAAAGCACTAATCCTTCCAGGTGTAGGTAACTTCGATCCTGCAATGAAGAGTATCATGCCTTACAAGGATAGGTTACTTGAGGCTATAGGCTCTGGTATGCCCATGTTAGGCATATGCCTAGGCATGGAGATGCTCTTCGAGAGGAGTGAAGAAGGTACCCTTCCAGGGTTGAGTATACTTGCTGGAGAGGTTGTGATGCTGCCTAGGAGCGTTAAGATCCCTCATATGGGATGGAATAGGTTAAGGATAAATGCTAACAGTAGTAATAGTGTTCTACTGAATGGTATAGATGATGGCACATGGGTGTACTTTGTACACTCATACCATGCAAGACCAAAGGATGCTAGAGTTGTTAGTGCAAGATCTGAGTATGGTGTTGAGTTCCCAGCAGTAATAGAGTATGGCAACCTCTTTGGTACACAGTTCCATCCAGAGAAGTCTGGCTCTGATGGGATGCATATGCTAAGCAACTTCCTTAACTATCTCAAGAGATGATCCCAATCCCATCTTATCTTATAAGGAGGAGGAATAAGAGTAAGGTTAGGCTAGGTTAGGGGTATGAAGATAATACCTGCTATAGACCTAATGGATGGCAAGGTTGTAAGGTTAACCAAGGGTGATCCATCGAAGCAGACTGTGTATAGTGATGATCCTTTAGAAGTAGCAAAGGCATGGGTAAGAGAGGGTGCAGATGCCCTCCATGTCGTTGATCTTAATGCAACACTCTCACTAGCAACAAACCATAGAGCAATTGTAGAGAGGATAAGCAGGAGTGTAAGCGTACCAGTGCAGGCTGCTGGGGGTATAAGGAGTTTTGATGCTGCTGTATCTATGCTTGAGCATGTACATGCTGTAGTCCTTGCTACACTTGCATTCAAGGATGAGCATGCATTAACTAAATTGCTTGAACTCCACGGCTATGAGAGGATAATAGTTGCATTGGACCATGAGGATGGTATTGTTAAGATCCATGGTTGGAGGGATAGCACTGGTGTAAGCATGGAGGATGCGTTAAAGCACTTCTCCTCATTAGGAGTTAAGAGGTTCCTTGTAACAGATACTGCAAGGGATGGTACGATGCTAGGCTTGAGCAATACATCCATTAAGATAATGAAGGATGCTAATAGAGCAGGGCTTGAGATCATAGCATCTGGAGGGATAGCAACGCTTGATGATGTTAAGATTGCTAGGGATGCTGGTGCATATGCTGTTATACTAGGCAAGGCACTGTATGAAGGTAGGATAAGGGTTGGAGAGGCAAAGAGGCTATCCACATTATAATTAAATTAGTGATGTGATGTAGGAGTTGGTGATATTGCTTGCAAAGAGGATAATCCCATGCCTAGATGTTGATAAGGGTAGAGTTGTGAAGGGTATACACTTCAAGGATATAAGGGATGCTGGCAATCCAGTTGAGTTGGCTAAGCATTATAGCAGTGACTGTGCTGATGAACTTGTATTCTTGGATATAACTGCTAGTGAAGAGCATAGGGCAACCATGGTAGAAGTGGTTAAGAGTGTAGCAAGGGCAATAGATATACCGTTCACAGTTGGAGGGGGTATAAGGAGCATGGATGATGCTAGAGCCATACTACTTGCTGGTGCAGATAAGGTATCAGTAAATACTGCTGCTGTGAAGAACCCCTCCCTTATAACTGAACTGAAGGATGTATTTGGTAAGCAGTGTGTTGTAGTTGCTATAGATGCGAAGAGGAGCATGAGGGATGGGGAGAAGATCTTCTATGAGGTGTACATATATGGAGGGAAGAGACCAACTGGTATGGATGCTGTTGAGTGGGCTAGAAGGGCAGAGAGCCTTGGTGCTGGGGAACTGTTGCTAACAAGCATAGATAAGGATGGTACGAAGGATGGTTATGATCTTGAGTTGACTGCTCAGGTGTGCAAGGCAGTTAATATACCTGTTATAGCATCTGGTGGTGCTGGAGGCCCAGAGCATATGCTTGCATTGTTCAGGGAGACAGGTGCAGATGCTGCCCTTGCTGCATCCATCTTCCATTATGGTGAGTATACGGTAAGGGATGTAAAGCGATATCTCAAGGATAATGGGGTAGAGGTTAGGATCTGCTAGTTTTGCTTTTGTGTTAGTAGCCAATGATAAGGAGTTAAGAGTGTAACATCCAAATTTGTAGTTAGCCCATGACCTCATAAAGGTAACCTCCGTAGTATTGAATAACAGAACCTATGCAAATTATCATAACCCCTTCAAGCACTTAGAAGCGATAATATTTTTAATGGGTTAATGCTATGTAGCCTCATGCAGGTAAGCATAGATGATGTGGACTTTACTAAATCTGAAGGGTTGATCCCTGTGATAGTGCAGGATATAAAGAGCAAGGATGTGCTCATGCTTGCATATGCAAACAAGGAGGCACTACAACTTACCATACAGACTGGCAAGGCATGGTTCTGGAGTAGGTCAAGGAAGAGGCTATGGATGAAGGGTGAAGAGTCTGGTAATGTTCAGTATGTGAAGGATGTGCTAGTTGATTGCGATAGTGATGCTCTAATCTATCTGGTTGAGAGTGGTGGACCAGCATGCCATACAGGGAACAGGACATGCTTCCATAACAGATTAATCAGATGATTTATATATATCCTTCAAATATTTACTTGGTAAGCATATACACTTATAATTTATAACCTATTAAGGTACAATATGTAAAGTAATGCTATATATTATCGTTAGGAAATTTCAGTAATATTAAACTTTAAATTAGTTATCTTTATTTGCTCATCTAGTATAGGTGTCTTGCTCATGGGTATTGTAAATGCGTTGAGGTGTAGAGAGTGCAAGCAGGAGTATGAGCCAACCCTCAAGTACATATGCGATGAATGCCTTGGACCACTGGATGTTACATACGATTATGGTTCGATAAAGGTTAGCAGGGATACCTTTGCAAACAGGGAGAAGAGTTACTGGCGCTACTTTGAGTTGCTCCCAATAGCAGAGAAGGCAAATATAGTGAGTTTAGAGGCAGGGTTCACACCCCTCCATAGGGCAGATAGGCTTGCTGATGCCCTAGGCCTTAGAGCAGGAAATCTCTACCTCAAGAACGATAGTGTTAATCCAACCTTCTCATTCAAGGATAGACCTGCTGGTGTTGCTGTATCCAAGGCAAGGGAGATGGGTCTTAAGGCTGTTGGGTGTGCATCAACAGGCAATCTGGCAAGTGCAACTGCAGCACATGCAGCAAAGGCAGACCTCCCATGCTACATATTTGCACCAAAGGATATAGAGTATGCAAAGATTGCTCAAGCATTAGCGTATGGGGCTGAGTTCATTGCTGTTGATGGTACATATGATGATGCAAACAGGATAGCAGCACAGATCTCAGATGCAAAGCCAATAGGTATAGTAAATGTGAACCTAAGACCGTATTATGTTGAGGGCTCAAAGACTCTAGCATATGAGGTTGTTGAGCAACTCAACTGGAAGGTTCCAGACCATCTCATAGTGCCAGTTGCAAGTGGTGCAATGCTCAATGCAATATGTAGAGGGCTTGAGGAGTTGTACGAACTTAACCTTGTTGATGGTATAGATAATGTGAAGGTTACAGCAGCACAGGCAAAGGGATGCTCCCCAATAGTTGAAGCATTCAAGGGTAACAGGGATGAGATAGTGCCAGTTGAGTACCCAAACACCATAGCGAAGAGTCTAGCGATAGGAGATCCTGGGGATGGGATATATGCCTTAAGGAGGCTTAGGCAGTTCAATGGCTATGCTGAGGATCCTGATGATGATGAGATAAGGGATGCTATACTCCTTCTAGCAAGGTATGAAGGGATATTCACAGAGCCTGCTGGAGGAGTTGCTGTAGCATCACTGAAGAGGTTAGTTGAGGATGGAAGGATAGACAAGGATGAGCATGTTGTATGCTACATAACTGGCAATGGTCTTAAGAGCATAGATGCCATAGAAGGGTTGCTTAGGAAGCCAAGGATAGTTAAACCTAATTATATGGATGTTGTAGAGATGATTAGTATTGCTGGCACGTAGTATGGTGGTGGTATGGGATGGCAAGGGTTGAGGTAACGATACCATCTGTACTCAATAAGAATGCTGGTGAGAGGAAGGTTAGCGTTGAGGCTGATACACTCAAGGATGCTATAGATAGTTTAGTGAAGATGATGGGCAATGACTTTGCTAGAAAGGTACTAGATAGCAATGGTAAGCCAAAGGCACTAATCAACATATACATAAATGGTAGGAATTCAAGATTCTCTGGAGGGCTAGATGCAAGGTTGAATGATGGAGATAGCGTAGTTATACTCCCTGCAGTTGCTGGAGGTAACAGTAAAGGGTATGGCTATGGGTAATGGGGTAAAGGAGATGGAGGAGCAGATGGGAAGAGAGGTTTCAAGGGAGAGGAGGAAGGTTACAGAGCTTAGTGAGGATGAGGTGGAGCGCTACTCAAGGCAGATAATGCTTGATAGCATAGGTTATGAAGGTCAGTTAAGGTTAAGGAATGCTAGAGTATGCATAACTGGTGCTGGAGGCTTAGGCTCCCCAATAGCGATGCAGTTAACTGCCATGGGTGTAGGTTATATAAGGCTTGTTGATAGGGATGTTGTAGAGTTATCGAATCTGCATAGGCAGATGCTCTACACAGATGCTGATATAGGCAAGGTTAAGGTTGAGGCAGCAGCATCTAGGTTGAAGGCTATAAACCCTAGCGTTGATGTAGAGCCTTTAGCAGTATCTATAAACGAAGGGACTGCTGATGATGTAGTAAAGGGATGTGATCTAGTAATAGATGGTTTGGATAGCATAGATGCAAGGTATGCTCTAAACGATGCATGTGTTAGGGCAGGGATACCGTATGTGTATGGTGGTGCACTTGGCATGCTTGGCTCAGCATGTACCGTTCTCCCAGGAAGGAGTGCATGCATAAGGTGTATATTCCCTGAGTTGAGTGATGATGAGATGCCAACATGCAGCATAGAGGGTGTGCATCCATCCATACTGTACATGGTTAGTGCTGTTCAAGTCTCAGAAGCGGTTAGGATAATAACCGGTCAAGAGCCTGTACTTCTAAACAAGTTACTCTACATAGATCTTAACGATCTCTCATTCTCTACAATAGATGTTAGCAGGAATGAGCATTGTATATGTAATGGAATAAACAGGGGTAAGAGAGTAGTTGCCACTACTACTGCTAGTGGTAGCATTGTATTCAAGGTTGAAGAGTTATGTGGGAGGGATATGGGTAAGAGGACATTCTCAATAACACCAAAGGGCATACTTGCCATAGACCTTGATGCTGTAGCAAGGAAGGCATCATCCCTAGGCTTCAAGGAGAAGAGTAGGGGTGAGATGGGCATAACCCTTGTTAGCGATGGGAGGAGCTTCAGCGTGCTCAGATCTGGTGCAGCAGTGGTAGTTGGGGTTGAGAGTGAGGATGCTGCCCTAAACCTATACAATGCTATGGTTGAAGTTAAGCAATGATTGCTTATATGTATGCAGAAGGCAGATCACTGGAGGTGCGTGGAGGATCATGGGCATATTTGATAAAGGCAAAGATAGATGTAGTATATGTGGGTCAAAGATAACATTTCCATACAGGCTTGAGAGATATGGTATACCAGGGTTTGTATGTGGTAAATGCTATGATGAGAGGTTGAGGGAGATATATGGTATAGATCTTTCAAGAAGAGAAGAGAGCAAGGAGAGCAAGCAGCAAGGTCTAGGATTGGGTCTAAGCAAATCTTAAATACCCTTAGCATTAATCTGCATTGTGCTTGCATATAAGCTTATAGTTAGAGGTAAGGTTCAGAGGGTAGGGTTTAGAAGATATGTTCTAGAGCATGCTAGAGCCCTAGGACTCAAGGGTAATGTTAGGAATGAGGATGATGACTCTGTGCATATACATGCTCAAGCTGATGATGAGAATGTATTGAAGAGGTTCATAGAACTGGTCAAGAGTGCACCATCCCCAGCATATGTAGCGTCTGTAGAGATCATACCTGCAGAGGTTGAGGATCTCAAGTCATTCAAGATAGTATATGGTGAGTTGGGTGATGAACTACAGGAAGGATTTGGTGCAATGCAGAGTGTGTTTGATGATTACAGACAGGAGTTTAGATCATACGTTGGTGAGTTTAGATCATACGTTGGTGAGTTTAGAGAGTTTGCTAGTAGAACAGATACAAACTTTGCTGAGCTTAAGCAAGAACTAAGGTCATTTGCTTGCAGAACAGATGCTAACTTTGCTGAGCTTAAGCAGGAGATAAGGGCATTCTCAGATAGGACTGATGCTAACTTTGCTGAACTAAAGCAGGAGGTTAGAGGGGTTAGGGATGATCTGAAGCAGGAGATAAGGGCATTCTCAGATAGGACTGATCTAAACTTTAAGGCTATAGAGGCTAAATATGGGGAGATATCTGAGAAGTTAACACTCATCCTTAATGAGTTGAAGAGGAGTAATGAGGAGACTAGGGTAGATCTTACTAGAGCAATGAATATGCTTGCAGATATACTGAATAGACTGATAAGGTTGGAGGAGCAGAGAGAGCAGAAGCAGTAAGTAATCCCATCATATTATAAGGGGAGCAATTAATTAACAAATAATGCAGATATTAATGTTGGGTTAGCATAGCATAATATCCAACTCTAGCCCTCTTGTAAGCCTCATCTCTGAAAGCAAGTAGGGCTTATATCCTAACCTCTGTCAGCAGGAGATTATCAAGATAATAGCGTATAATTCTAGATGTTAACTTACGATCTGCCCTACCTCTAACTATAAGCTTATATGCAAGCATATGTGGCTATGCATCAATATCTGCTTTAATTTACCATCATCTTACTTTTTTGCCATCGCTAATATCATGAGTTATCTCCTGCATTATCTGCCTTGCATGCTCAACCGTTATATTACCTTCTCTGGCAAGCCTCTCAGCAACCTCATCAAGCATATTACCTTCAGCACCAGCAAGCATTGCTACCTTCCTTGCATGAAGGCGCATATGTCCAGCCTGTATCCCTTCTCTTACTAGAGCATAGAGTGCAGAGAAGTTCTGTGCCAACCCAACAGATGCCATCACACATGCTAACTCCCTAGCACTCTCAACCTTGAGTATCTTCAAGGATAACCTTGCTATTGGGTGTGTAGATGTTAGCCCTCCTACAGTGCCAACAGCTAAGGGAAGTTCTATGCTTCCTACAAGGTCTCCATTGCTATCCCTGCTCCAATGGGTTAAGGATGAGTATCTACCATCCCTACAAGCATAGGCATGTGCACCAGCCTCTATTGCCCTTGTATCCTGTGCAGTTGCAAGCGCAACGGCTATTATACCATTCATAACACCCTTGTTGTGTGTAACACATCTATACACATCTGCTTCTGCAAACGCATATGCATCCAATATCCCCTCCACTGCATCATCACCAACCTCCTCCCTAGCAAACCTTGCAGTTGCCCTAACAAGCCTATGGGTAGCGTAGTTGGAGAGTATCCTTAGGAGTACTCTACCATTTGTTATACTCTCTATCCTAGGTGCTATTGATTCACACATTGTATTGATAACATTTGCACCCATGGCATCCTTCACGTCCACAAGCAACTCAACTATAAGCATCTTACCTCTACTATCAGTATCTATAACCCTGCACCTAAGATCCCTTGCACCAGCATTCCTTCTTGCTAAACTGCTCTTGCTGTTTGCTATGCTCAATAGTTCATCCTTACTCTTCATCACATCCTCCACCGCCCTTCCAAGATCCTTGATACCCTTGACCTGTACCTGTCCTATCATAATTGAAGGGTCTGCATGGGCTGTGAACCCTCCCCTCAACCTAGCAACCTTTGCACCCTTGCTTGCTGCTGCTACAACAGATGGCTCCTCTATGGCCATAGGCACAAGGTACTCCTTGCCATTTATGAGGAAGTGTGTTGCTATGCCCAATGGATAGGAGATGAAGGATACAGCATTCTCAATCATGCTATCTGCCATCTTAAAGTCTATCCCAGAACCTTCTCTTAGAATCTCTACATCCTCATCTGTAAGGGAAGCATGATCCTTGAGTACCGCTAACCTCCCTTCCCTATCAAGCTCATAGAACCTCATATCTACCTAGGATAGGTAGGTGCATTATAAAATAAGCTTTCTTGTCTATTACTACTGCTGCTATTACTGTTGTTACTATAATACTCATTGATTGTAACCAACACTATAAGCCTCATTATCTTATAGTTCTCATTCTCGTAAACTACCTTGTAATGCATCAAGAGTTCTTCCTC
>VAPR01000943.1_pt1 | contig 16372 bp, 17 predicted proteins | sample 3380701 | NCBI WGS metagenome assembly VAPR01 (sample SAMN11536904, study PRJNA540576) | hot springs metagenome | isolation source: hot spring wet sediment | place: Spain: Lobios | collected 2014-01 | reverse complement strand
CGGAACCCCGGGTACCAGTTCGAGCGCACCGCGGACGGGAGGCTGGTGGTGAGCCCGACGGGGAGCAAGGGCGATTGGCGCAGCGTGGAGATCGCTTACCAACTCAGGCGCTGGAACGAGCAGAGGGGGCTCGGTGTGGTCTTCGGCTCCTCCGCAGGCTTTCGCTTGCCAGATGGATCGGTGCTCTCTCCGGATGCCTCATGGGTGCGGCGGGAGCGGTGGGAACGGCTGAGCTCCGAGGAGCAGGAGGGGTTCGCGCCTCTCTGTCCGGATGCCGTCTTCGAGATCCGGTCGCCCTCGCAAACGACGCAAGAGCTCCGAGAGAAGATGCGGGCCTACGTCCGGAACGGAGCCCGCATCGGCGTGCTCATCGACCCCTACACCCGCGCCGTGGAGGTGTACCGGCCGGGCCAAAAGCCCGAGCGGCACGAGGATCCCGAGCGGGTAGCCCTGGACCCAGAGCTGCCGGGGTTCGTCCTAGAGCTCGGGCCGGTCTTTGAGGAGTAGGCCGTCATTTCACGATGAGCGTGCCCACCATGCCCGCCTTGGCGTGGCTGCCCCCACCTCCCGTGGACAGCTGGCAGCCGATCTCAAACGTGCCCTTCCGCGTCGGCGTGAAGGTGAGGGTCACCTTCTTGCCCGGTTCCACCGCCACCTCGGCGATGCGGGTGGCGGAGACGACGAACTCCCCGCGCCTGTGGACGAGGATCTCGCCGGTGTCCTGGAAGTAGGTCGTCCGCAGCACGTATTCATACCAGTGCGGCGCGCCCTTCGGCGGGGTGGGCGGCTTGGGGTAGACCATGAAGGTGTGCGAGATGCTCCCCTTGTTCTCCAGGACGATGTCCACCGCCACACCCGCCTCTACGGTGATCTTGGCGGGCTTGAAGAACCACTCACCCATCTCTACGTTGACGCGCGCGGGCGCTCCGAAGAGTAGTCCCGTGTGCGACGCGGCGGCGGGCCCTGCGCACACGGCCGCGAGCATCCCCAGCAACGCAGAAATCAGTAACGGACGCATGCTCTCACCTCCTGTGCGGTGATCGGCTTACCGCACCTCGGCCGAGACCGTAATGGTGCCGTATCAGCGCGGCGAGGGGGTTCGCCCCGGCCGCTCCCATCCCGCTCCCCAGCACCGTACTCACGCATGCCAGGAGCGCGATCACCGATGATCCCACGCCTTTGACCCTGCCGGCCATGCCCTCGCGTTCGTGTCGTCCATGCGGCAACCACCCCCTGAGGACGATCTCTCCCGCGAGGCGAGCTGGCTAGCCAGTCCCTCAGAGCGTCTCCGCCAGGGGCAAGGCGCCGAGCATGCCGGCCAGGCGCCACAACCCCCACACGACCAGCGTGGCGCCGACCGGCCTAGTCACATACCGGCCCCAGGGCGCGGCGCGCTCGGTCGCCATGACCGCCGCCAGACCCAGCATCCAGACCAGGTGCCCCACGCCCACGGCGAACATCAGGAGCATCAGGGTCCAGCAGCACCCCACGCAGAACAGCCCGTGGCCGATCCCCAGCCGGAAGGCTTCGGTGCCGGGGCGCCGTCCGCGCCACCGTTCGGCCACGAACAGGTAGGGGGAGCGGCAGGCCTGCAGGCAACGGTCCTTCAGGCCGGTGAACTGGTAGAGCCCGGCCGCTACGACGACGGCGGGGAAGAGCAGCGCCGTCGCCACAGCCTCAAGACCGGCACGGGCGACGACGGCGTGTACTGCCCGGTCGCCGGTATAGGCCAGGAGACCGAACAGGCCCCACACCGTCAGGTACCCCACCGTCAGGGCGAGTAGCAGCCAGCCGCGGCCCCGGCGACGCCCCACCATCCGCCGGAAGAGAGTGAGCAAGGGCAGGCTGGCGGGGAGCATCATCGCCACCGTCATCAGCACCCAGCCGCCGACAAAGAGGCCGAGGCGCACCGCCGGGGAGGAACCTGCTCCCACCGGGAGGGTAGCCTCCCCGGCATCGCCGTGGCCCAGGAAGACCGCATACGGAGTCTGCCCCCAGGCCGCCAGGACAACCCAGGCGAAGAGGACCACTGCGGCCACCGCCAGGGCGTACCAGCGGCCGTCATCCGGCGTGCGCAGCGCGTCGATCACGGACGGCGGCGGATCGAAGCTGCGTCCGGGCCGGTCAGGCCTGGAAGCGGAACGTCCCCAGGACGGCGTTCCGCCCTTCAAAGGCCCAGGCGATCCCGTGCGCCGGGATGCGCGCCTGCAAGGACGGTGCCGTGCCCACGTATGCCGCAGAGCCCGGGATCGTGCTGAAGACACTGTCCACCAGCTTCGTCGGCCGTCCCTGCAGGTCGGTCAGGGGCTCCATCTCCCCGCTGACCTCGTCGCCCACCCGCACCGTCCCCCGGCCCTCGGCCATCCGGAAGTCGATGGGGACGTCGTGCACCCCCAGGACTTCGCCGATCAGCGGAGCCAGGTCGGCCAGCGGCCCGCCCAGCCGTCCGGTGTGGGCCGCCAGGATCGCCTCCTTCTGCCTGGGCGTGGCCCGCCGGTCAACGTAGGCCACCACCTTCCACCCGCCCTTGAGGACGTTGCCGGGGATGTGGACCGCCAGCGCCAGGGTAAGGCCGGTGACGTCGACCCCGTCGATCTCCCCCCGATCGTAGTGGTAGGCGATGAGCCCGTCACAGCTCCCCCCGTCGGGGTCCCGGCCGACCCAGCAGGGGCAGATCGCGGCGCAGGAGCACGCTTCAAGCAGCTTGCCTTCGATGGTATATCCCACTGCCCTCGCCTCCCTTCCCGTGATGAACGGCCTCCTCACGGGGCCCGCTACCCAAGACGTGCCGGAAGGGCACTTCCATTGCAGGCTGAGACGGGCCGGGGAGAGGCCGCATCGCGAGGATTCAGTATTTGGACGGAGGAATTCTTGAGTCCCGGACCGGGACGCTCAGGCCGGCGGTTTGATCCCCTGCTGCACGGCCCAGGTGGCGATCTGGGCGCGGGAGGAGAATTCGAGTTTACCCAGGATGTGCTGGACGTGGGTGGCGGCGGTGTGCTCGCTGATAAAGAGGCGCCGGGCGATCTGGCGGTTGGAGAGGCCCAGGGCCACGAGACCGGCGACTTCCATCTCCCGGGGTGTGAGGGGGCTAGAGTGCGGGGGACGGAGGGGAGGCACGGCTTTCGCGGCAAGGGTGCCCAGGGCCTCGGCCACCGCGACGTGGAGGGACAGGCGCGCCCCGGCGGCCGCGGCGTGCCGGAAGGCCTCGGGGCCCAGGTTGTCCTCCGTGGCGGCCCGGGCGCGTGCCAGGCGCTCGGGACGGAGGTGGGCGGGAAACCAGCCGGGCCACGGAGCAAGGCCCGTCTGCTCGAGCAGCGCGTCCGCTGCGCCGAACAGCCTACCGGCCTGTTCTGCTTGTCCGCGGTGTGCGGCCAGGGCCGCTACCCCCTCCAGGCAGCGGGCGATCCCCAGGCGGTCGCCGGCCCGCTCGAACCACTCCAGGGCCTGCCGGTAGAAGTCCACGGCCTGTCCCTCCTGTCCGGCCTCCTGGGCCACCACGGCCAGCTCCCGCAGGGAGGAGGCGATCATGGTGGGCTCCGCGAGCTGGCGGCGCAGGTGCAACGCCTGAGTCTGAAGACGTGCGGCCTCGCCGTGGTCGCCCCGCGCCAGCGCAATTCGTGCCAGGTGGACCAGGGCCTGGGCGACCCCGTCCCGTTCCGCCCGCTCCTGGAACGCGGCCAGGCACGCCTCGCCCAGAGCCGCTGCCTGCGTGAGGTCGCCTACTGCCAGCGCTACTGCGGCCAGACCGTACGTAGACCAGGCCGCGCCGCGGTCGTCGCCGAGCTCCCGGGAGAGCGCCAGGCTGCGTTCGAAGGGCTCCCGGGCGCTGGAGACGTCGTCTCGCTCGAGGGCCACCAGCCCCACCAGCCGCGCCGCGGTGGCCATCCCCTGGCGGTCCTGCACGTCCTCGAAGAGCGCGAGGCTCTGCGCGGCCAGCTCTCGGGCCCGCAGGAACTCCCGGCGGTCTCTCGCGATCAGGGCCAGGGTGCGGAGGGCGTGCGCCTGAGTGGGACGGTCTTCCAGCCGTCGGGCGAGCGCGATGGCTTCTTCCGCCAAGGCGGTGGCTGCGGTATGCTCGCGGACCCGCCACGCGAGCACGGAGGAGCCGTGCAGGAGCTCCAGGCGCAGCCTGGCCGCGCGGGGCGGGACCTGGGGGAGGGCGGTCGTGGTCCAGCCGCGACCTTCCCCCCAGTACCCGCGCACGTTCCAATAGCGCCACAGGGCGGCGGCGAACTGCGGGAGAATCGCGGCATCCACGCTCCCTGCTCGGGCTCGGTCGAGCACCGCACGGATGTTGGAGTATTCGCAGTCCAGTCGCTGCAGCCACTGTGCCTGTTCCGGCCCGGTGAGGTTGAGTGCGGCCCGCTGCACCAGGCCGAGGTAGAACTCGGCGTGCCGGCGCCGGGTCTCTCCGGCCTCGCCGCTCGCCGCCAGCTGCTCCAAGGCAAACTCCCGGACCGTCTCCAGCATGCGAAAGCGCGGCGGGCCTTCGGGGTGGTCCTCCCGCTGGAGCAGGCTCTTGTCCACCAGGGAGGTCAACCCTTCGAGGACGTCCACGCCAAGGTCCGTGCACACGGTCTCCACACCCTCGAGGGGAAAGCCGCCGACGAACACCGCCAGGCGGCGGAAGAGGGCCTGCTGACCTGCGTCCAGCCGCGAGTAACTCCAGCCCACGGCCGCCCGCAAGGTCCGGTGCCGGGTGGGCAGGTCGCGGGCCGCCCGCTGCAGCAGGGTCAGGCGGTCATCCAGGCGGTCTCGGATGGCTTCCGGGGGCAGCGCCTTGATCTGCGCGGCGGCCAGCTCCAGAGCCAGGGGCAGGCCGTCCAGCCCCACGCAGATCTCGGCGACTGCCCGGGCGTTCGCGGGGGTCACCACAAACGTGTGGTCCACCGCTTGGGCGCGGGCCACGAACAACACCACCGCGGGCGACGAAGTGACCACCTTGGGGTCCGACGCGCGGCTCAGGTCGGGGACCCGCAGGGGCGGGACGCTGAACTGGTGCTCCCAGCTCACGCGCAGGGGCTCGCGGCTGGTAACCAGGACCTTCAGGTTGGGCAAGGCGGCCACCAGGGCAGTCACGTCGGTGGCAGCGTCCACCACGTGCTCGAAGTTGTCCAACAGCAGCAGGAGATGCCGGTCGTGCAAGGCCTGGACAAGGAGCTCAGCGGTCACTTGATCACTACGCAGACCGACGTTCAGGCGTTGGGCGATGGCTCGGGTGACGTGGGCGGGATCTCTGACCGGGACCAGGTCCACGAATACCACCCCGCGCGGGAAGGCACCGGCTAGCTGGGCAGCCGCAGTGAGGGCAAGCCGCGTCTTGCCCACCCCCGGCGCCCCGGTGAGGGTGAGGAGGCGGACGTCCTCGCGCAGCAGGCAATCCCGTACGCTGGCCAGCTCTGCCTGGCGGCCGATCAACGGACCGGCCGGGACCGGCAGGGAGCTCCCTGCCGAGGGAATGCGCTGAGCCCGCACGAAACGCCCCGTGGGCGGGACCGAGCCCGCACCTCATGCTAGCATTCCCGGAGCTTCAGAGTCCGGGTTCCCGGACAGCTTGTCCTTGGCGGGTCCGGCGCGCCGGGGAGCCAGTGCACGAGGCCGTCCGGCCCACGTGAATGCTGTTGGTGGCGCCACGGACGCCGGGGACCTGCTCTGCCGCACGCTGGGCCCGTTGCCGCTCCTCCACCGTCACCACGCAGCCGCACAGGGTGACCCACCCCCGCTCCACGCTGCTGCGCACCTGCCGGTGGTCGGGGAGGGCCCGCCTCAAGGCCCTTCGGACGGCCCGGCACAGCTCTAGGTCCGACTCAGGCGCGCGGCTGGCCCCGGGTACCTGCACGTGGTTCACCACGTCCAGGACCCCGGGAACTCGGTGGGCGGCCTCCTGGACCGCGTCCTTGGCGAGGGGGCTAGCCACGGACCCCGTGAGGACGGCGATCCCGTCCTGCACTTCCACCGCCACCGAAGCCGGGTCCACGCGGCCGTCTGTGGCCAGCTGCCGCAGCACCCCACGGTAGCGCCGGCGGTCCGCTACACCTGCCGCCACGCGGCACCCCCTTTCACCGGATCCACCCGAGGGGCTCGCTGCCCGGAACCTCCCGCAGGCGGCGGTCGTCGACGCGGTACGTGAGCTGGCTTCGGACGGCCACCACGCCGTCGATCCCCGCCACCCACCGCTCCACCAGCTCCTTGTCGGACCAGCGGTCCACGGTCCCCTCCAGGTGCACCACCCCGTCTTCCACCCGTACGTGGACGGTGGCCGGGTCCACCCAGAGCTCCCGGAGGAGGGCTTCCCGGACGGCCCGCTCCAGCTCCGTGTCGCCCCGCACCAGCGCCTTCAGCACGTCCGCACGGCTGACGATCCCCACCACGCGCCCCTCCCGGACCACGGGCAGTCGGTTCACCCGGTGCCGAACCATGAGCCGCGCCGCCTCCCGCAGGGGCGTGTCTTCCTCCACGGTGAAGACCGGCCAGGTCATGAGGTCCCTGGCCACAAGTCCCTCCCGTTTGCGCACGCCCTGCGGGTCCGGACGGGACAACCAACCTCCCCGTTCCTCCGGGAGCTCCTTGTACAGCAGATCCGCCTCCGTAAGGATTCCCACCAGCTCCCCCGAGTCCGACACCACGGGGACGCCGCTGATGCGGCGGCGGACGAGGAGCTCCGCCACCTCCTTGACCGGGGTGTCCTCCCCCACGGTCACCGCGGGGGAGCTCATCACGTCCCGGACCCTCAGCCGCGTACGCGCCGCTCGCTCCTCCAGGCCCACCATGGCTTTCCCTCCTCCCTGTCGGGTTCCAAGGTCAGGCTACGGGTACCTGCGGCCGACCCGCCATCGGGCCGCGGCCGGAAACGCGAATCGGTCCGGGGTCGGATTGGCCGGGGTGGCGGGGACCCCTACGGTGGTCTGGGACGGACCCAGAGGGTCCGTGGAGGGAGGGAGACCGGTGGAAGCGCGGGACATCATGAGCAAAGACGTCATCGTGCTGACGCCAGACATGGACGTGCAAGAGGCCGCGGACCTCCTGGTCCGCTATCGCATCCACGGGGCGCCGGTGGTGGACGCCAACAACATGCTGGTGGGCATGGTGAGCTTAGTAGACCTCGTAGGCAAGCCGGGCGGCACCGTCCGGGACATCATGACCCCGGATCCCGTGGTCGCCATGGAGGACACTCCTGTGGAGGAGCTGGCGCAGCTCATGCTGGACGAGATAGTCCGCAGGGTCCCCATCGTCCGGGGTGGGCAGGTGGTGGGGATCGTGAGCGCCAGCGACATCCTCCGGGTGTACCTGGACGAGGTCCGCGGCCGGCGCGCTGCTGTTTAGCGGCCTTTCCTGAAAGGCTTCGGGACGGACGGGTCCCCCGCGCAGCGGTTCCGGCGAGCCGCGTTCACAAGGCCAGGTCCTGGGTAGCGTACCACCGGCGGAGCACGAAGATCTGGGCCGCGTGGTACGAGGTGTGGGTGGCCAAGTCCACCAGGGCCTCCCGCCACGTCCCGGAGTTTTCAGGCGCCGGGCGGTCCAGGAGCGCCGGGTCCGCAGCCCGGATGGCCTGGGCGCAGTCCCGGTGGGCCTCTTCCACGTCCCGGCGGACTTCCTCCCACGCCTGGACCGTGGGCGGGACGGGGGGCCAGTCCTGCCCTGGGTGAGGGTAGCGCTCGGGCTGCAGGTGGTGGGCGGTCCAGCGGCACCAGTACGCCACGTGGGCCACCAATTCCGCGATAGTCCGCTGCCCGGTGACCGGCCTCCAGTGGGCCTCCAGGGCGGTGACACCCTCCAACGCCTGCGCCAGCCCCTTTCCGGCCCAGTTCCCTTCGCGGTACGTGCGTTCCAGCCGGTCCGCGAGCCAGGCGGGTTCGTTTCGGGGGTCCACAGGACCACCTCCGTCCACGGGTTGCGTCCTGAGTTTAAGATTTCCGGGCTTGGCCAGGTGTCGGGCGGCTGTTGCAGTCGAGATCAGGCGCGCGCCCGATGTTGCAGTCGTGCCGGGGCGTCTACGAAGGAAGGGGTGAACGTCGTGACCAGGTGGCTTGTCGCGAAGGACGTGATGACGCGCGACGTCATCACCGTGCATCCTGACACACCGCTCCGGGAGGTCGCGTCCCTCCTCGTGAGCAGGCACATCAGCGGAGCACCGGTGGTGGACCAGGAAGGGCGCCTCGTGGGGATCGTGACGGAGGCTGACCTGTTGACTCGAGAGGCACAGCCTGCGCCGGAGGCGCGACGGGGTCTGTTGTCGTTTCTGTGGCGGGACCCTCGGCTGCGCGGCGGGCGGGTTGTGCGGGCACGGGAGGTCATGACCCGGGAGGTGGTGACTGGCACGGAGCAGACACCGGTCCGGGAGCTGGCCCGCATCATGGCGACCCGAAAGATCAACCGCATACCCATCGTCCGGGATGGGCGCGTGGTAGGGATCGTCACGAGAAACGACGTGCTCAAGGTGTTCGCGCGTGCAGACGCGGAGCTGGTTGCGGAGGTGCGCCGTGTGCTCGCAGAAGAGCTTGGGATCGACCTGAGCCGGGTCGCCGTAGAAGCCGACAGCGGCACCGTGCGGGTCCGCGGAGAGGTGGACCGCGCCAGCGACGTGGAGCTAGTCCACCGGTACGTAGCCATGGTGGACGGTGTCGTCGCAGTGGATACCGCAGGGCTTTCCTACCGGGTAGAAGACTTGCGGCTGCACCCGGTGTCAGGTGAGGAACGAGAGAGGGGGACGAAGACGTGAAGGCAATCCGATACCACGGGCCGAAGCACCTTCGGATGGAGGAGGTGCCTGCGCCTGGGATCCAGGAACCCACCGACGCAGTGGTTCGGATCCGGACCGCCACAATCTGCGGGACCGACCTCCACATCCTGAAGGGCGACGTCCCTGAGGTCCGGGCGGGAACCATCCTGGGCCATGAGGCGGTAGCCGTGATCGAAGAGGTAGGGGCCGGCGTCCGCCGGTTCCGGCCTGGAGATCGGGTTCTCGTACCAGCCATCACGGCGTGCGGGCTCTGCGCGTACTGCCGCCGACAGATGTACGGCCAGTGCGAGGAGGGCGGTGGGTGGATCTTCGGCCACCTCATCGACGGCCTGCAGGCGGAGTGGGCGCGTGTACCCTTCGCGGACGCAAGTCTCCATCCTGTGCCAGGGGAGTTGGAGGACGAGGACGTCCTCTTCCTAGCGGACATCCTGCCGACGGGGTACGAGTGCGGGATCATCCGGGGCCGCGTGGGCCCCGGGGACGTGGTGGCCATCGTGGGGTCAGGGCCCATCGGCCTTTCGGCGCTGGTCACCAGTCGGCTCCACGGACCCCGTCTGGTGATCGTCGTCGATGTGGACGACAACCGGTTGGAGATGGCACAGCGGTTGGGAGCGGACTACGTCCTGAACCCTGCCCGCCAGGATGTACGGGCGGAGGTGATGTCGTTGAGCCCGGGCGGGGTGGACGTAGCCGTCGAGGCGGTAGGCGTGCCGGAGACGTTTGAGTTGTGCACGGAGCTGGTACGTCCCGGTGGCCGGGTCGCGAATGTCGGCGTCCACGGGAAGCCTGCCACACTCCACCTGGAGCGCCTGTGGATCAGGAACGTGACGATCACGACCCAGCTCGTGGACGGGTACACCATCCCGCTCCTGTTGGGTCTGATCCAGTCCCGGCGGTTGGACCCGCGTCCCTTCGTCACCCATACCTTCCCGTTTGAGAAGGCCCTGGAAGCCTACGACGTGTTCGCGCAGGCGGGCCAGACGCGGGCGTGCAAGGTGGTCCTGAAGGTCACCGACGGCGCTTCCTGAAGCTGTCAGGAGGCGTCCCGAAGGGTGCGCAGAAGCTTCGGGATCGTCTCCAGGGCAAGCAGGGCCGCTCCCAGGATGATGAGGGCATCGCCGGGGAGCCGCAGCTTGTTCAGGAGCAGCACGTCCGGCCGCTCGTAAAAGCCCAGGGAACGGGCCGCCGCGTAATCAGTCTGAACCACCTCCCGGAGCTGCAGGACGCCCACGGGGGTCACGCTCAGGAACACCATCAGGGCAAGCCCCAGGTTCAGGGCCCAGAAGGCGGCCGCAACCCGACCCTCGGTCCAGCCCTCCGGGTAGGCGTGGCGGAGGGCATAGAGGCTCAGGCCGATGGCCACGAACCCGAAGGCACCCAGGAACGAGGCGTGGCCGTGGGCCACGGTGAGGAACGTGCCGTGCTCGTAGTAGTTCACCACCGGGAGGTTGATCAATAGACCCAGGATGCCCGAACCCATGAACTGCCAGAGGGCGCTGGCGACGAAGAAGCGCAGAGGCCAGCGGAATGCGCTGGGCACCTCCGCACCCCGGCCGAGGGCCCGCAGGGCCGTTGCCAGCAGGAGGAAGAGGGGTAAGACCTCCAGGGTGCTGAACACACTCCCCACGCCGAGCCAAAGCGGAGGTTCCCCCACCCACCAGAAGTGGTGCCCGATGGCCAAGAACCCCGCCAGCAGGACCAGGGCCCCTTCCAGGTACAGCGACTTCGTCACGTCCTCCCGGCTCACCAGGCGCAGCCCGGCGAAAAACCACCCGAGTACGAGGATCTGGAAGAAGGCGAAGATCCCCTCGACCCAGTGGTGGACCACCCACCACCGCCAGTAGTCGATCAGGACCCAGTGGCTCGTGGGCCGGTACGCGAAGCTGGCGTAGAAAGCCGCCGTGATCCCGGCCCCGTTCCACACCAGTACCTGGAGCAGAGGCTGCCACGCGACGGCCGCACCCCACAGCGCGGAGGCGAGTACTGCCACCCACAGGGTGAACCCCGCGGCGATCCCGGCCCGCCACAGCCGCCCCATCTCCCGGTACTCCGTCCCCTCGCTGCCCAAGAGGGGCGAGCGGACCCAGCCCCGGACGCTGGCGTACACGCCCAGGAGAGTGCCTGCCACGGAGACGAAGAGGATCAGCACGGAGGCGTACGCCGCGGGCCGGTGCCAGGGCCGTTCCCGACCCCCGAGTAAGAGCGCCACGTAGAGGGCCGCGGACATCCACATCCCTACGACCCACACGACCGCCATGGCCGTATGGGCCGAGCGGACAGCCTGGAAGGGTAAGACCGCCATGCGCTCGAGCCCCAGGCGCCGGAAGATCCCGTAGAAGTCCTCTCGGGACGCGTAGGCGTTGGCCAGATACCCGCCGGCCAGGGTCTGCAGGAGAAGCACGAGGAAGCAGCCGCCCAGCAGGAGCAGGGTGATCCGCGCGAGAAAGCCGGGTGGTGCGGAGGCCCGTTCCTCCAGCGGTGGGAGCGCAGGGATGGGCTCTAGGCGGACCGCGCCGAAGGCGACCACGGCGAGGAGCGCCAGGACCAAAACCCACCCGAGCGACCAGGCGGTCCACAGCACCGTCCCGGGTGTGGGCACGAGTCCCAGATCTGGCATGGGCGGGAAGTTGTTCGTGTAGGTCCCGTCTCCGCCGGGCCGAGGGGCAAGGGACACCCAGGCGGACCAAGCGAAGAAGGCGGTAAGGGGTGCTATCTCCTCCGGCTGCAGGGTGCCGGGTGCGACGCCGAGCCGTCGGTCACCACCGACGAAGCGGGTGCGGTAGCGGTCCTCGATCACTCGGTGAGCCTCGACCCACGGCGTTGGGAGGACCACACGGTCCTCTTGCAACTTCACCCGACGGAGGATCTCCCGGATGACCAGCATCGCCCTCTGGCGCTCTTCAGGCAGAGTTTCCCCGAGCGGGCGGGAGAGGACACGTCGGGCCACTTCGTCCCGGAGCCAGGCCAGGTACTCGGCGCCGTAGTCCGGCCCGAAGTAGCTGCCGTTTCCGAACAGGGTGCCGAACCCCATGAGGTTCCGGCGCTGGAAGACCTCTTGTCCGGCGCGAATAGCCGAGGCGGTGAAGAGCACCTCCCCGTCCTCGGCCACGAAGGCAGCTGGGAGCGGCGGCAGGTGGCGGTAGGTCTTTGCCGTCCCCCAGGCCAGGACCACGGCGCTCACCGCGACCACGGCCAGGAGGACGATATTGGCCTGCCGGAGGGTTAGATTCATCGCCCCGCATCTCAGCCCTTCGTCGGTCGTCCGGAGGTTCCTGTCATCGTGTTGGCCAGGAACAGGAGGACCGCCAGGGTGTTCAGGAGGACCGCCCACCGGCGGCCGGCTTCCCACACCGCGAGGTCTGAGGCCACCCGGAGCAGCACGGAGAGGTGCAGGAGGGCGAGGTGCCCGTACAAGCGGGGGCGGAACTGGATTTCGCCTCCCAGCACCGACGGCCAGATGATGGGCGCGTGGGCGAACACCATGGAGAACACGAACCCTAAGAACAGCGTGTGCATCTCCGCGTCGTACCGGAGTCCCGCGGGGAGGCCAGGGCTGGTGATCCACAGTACGCCCGCCAGGGAAAGCCACGCGTACCCGGCCAGGAGGCCCACCGCGGCGAAGCGCGGCAAGCCCGGGGTGCGCACGGTGCGCCGGGCCACGTCGTACCGTCCAAGCCACAGGGCCCAGCCGAGGAAGGCCAACCCCGAGAGACGGAAGCCGAGCCAGGGGCTCAGGAGGGCGACCACCACGGCCGCGCCGTGCAGCACCGCGCAGGCCCGGAAGGTAGCCCAGGCGAGGCTGGGGAGCTGGAGCAGGCGGCTCAGCTCCAGGCGCTCGCCCACGATGGTGAGCACGAGGAACGCCGCCCACGCCGTCGTCCAGCTGGCTGCGGGGAGCCCAGCTCCCCAGGCCAGGGCCCCGAGAAACCACGCCGCCGCGCCGGCCGCCATGGTGACGGTGAAGGGGGCGGGCTGCAGACGGACCACGCGCAGGTAGGCCAGGGTAAGGGCCACGCTGGCCGCCGTGAAGAGGGCCGCGGCCAGCGTGCGGGAAACCCCCGAGAGCAACGAGAGGCCGCCCAGGCCGGACAGGGCAGGCGCCAGGAAGGTCCACGCAATTCGCAGGGCCACCGCTCTCTCTAGGCCGATGAGCGTGCCCAGGAACCCGCTCACCAGCAGGGCTGCGTGGTCCGCTAGCGCTAGCCCCGGAGCGAGCGGTAACGCCCATCCCGCCCGTCGCAACCCGACCCAAATCCCCAGCAGGAGCGAGACCCCGCCGGCAGCCAGGAAGGGCAGCCGGGACACCCGTGGGCTTGGGGCATCCCGGGCCCAGGCTGCAGGGGTGCTGAACTCAGGCCGGGGGCTTGCCGATGCGGACACGCCACACCTCCGGCCCCTGCTCCAGATACTCCCACGTGAACTGGCCCGGCAGCTCCGCGGCGAACTGGTAGTACAGGGGCTTGGGGTCGTGGTCGTTGACCAGCTCGAACCCTTCTCCGGGGCCCAGGGCCTGGAAGGTTGCGAAGATCAACGGGTGCCGCTGCGGCGGGGCCAAGCGGCGGACGTCCAGCACCTTTTCTTGCGCTCCCGACACCGCCGCCGGCTGCTCGTGCATGGCGGTCAGCAAAGCGTCCTGCTCCGCCTCCGCCAGGTGGCTTTCCACCAGGGGGAGGTAGACCCGCTCTTCTTTCTCCAGGTGAGCCTGGAACAGGGCCGTCAGTCCCAGCATCTCCCGCCGCAGGCGGTCCGGCCAGGTGATCCCTTCGCGCTGTGCTTCCTGCACTGCGGCTTCCACCCGCCGGACGTGCTCCTCGAGGAGCCGGTGGTCCAGCCGCATGGTGGCGGTGGGATCCCCGTGATGGCGCAGCAGCGGCACCACCGCGGAGTACAGGTGCGCCTCCTCCGCACGGGCGTGGGGCAGCAACTCTTCCCGGAGGAAGCGGACCATGCTTTCCAGGTCTGCCTTCTGGGGATCCTGGGCCACCTGCTCCGCGAACGCCTCCAGCTGCCGTCGGAGCTGCCGGTGGTGGGACCGGAATGCTTCGCCGAGCCGCGACATCCCCCTCACCTCCTCTGCGCAGCTAGTCGTGGGACGACCACACGGGCCAGCTCCCGAAAACGCCGGGAGACCTCCCGATCCGGCTCGGCCCAGACCACGGGGTCCCCTTGGTCCGCGCACTCCCGCACCGTCGGGTCGAGGGGGATCTGGGCAAGGAAGGGAACCCCCAACCTTGCGGCGGCCTCCTGCCCTCCCCCTTCCCCGAAGGGGTAGAGAACCGGCCCATCAGGCGTTGGTCGGTACCACGACAGGTTCTCCACGACCCCCGCCACCTTCAGGTTCACCTTCTCCGCCATCCGGCCGGCCCGCAGGGCCACCTCCACCGCCGCGGGCTGCGGGGTGGTGACCACGAGCCACTCCGCATACGGGAGTTCTTGCGCCACGGTCAGGGCCACGTCCCCGGTCCCCGGTGGAAGGTCCAGGAGGAGGACGTCCAGGTCCTCCCAGGCCACCTCGTGCAGGAATGTACGGAGGGCCTTGTGCAGCATGGGTCCCCGCCACACCACCGCTTCCTCAGGTCCCACCAGCATGCCCATGGTCACAACCTGCACGCCGTCCCGGCGGGCCGGGACGATGCGTCCCTCGTGGACCTCCGGCCGCTCCCGAACCCCCATCATCCGGGCGATGCTGAACCCATACACGTCCGCATCGAGCACGCCTACCCGTAGCCCCTCAAGAGCTAAGGCGGCGGCGAGGTTCGTGGTGACGGTGGACTTCCCCACCCCGCCCTTGCCGCTGGCGACCCCGAGGATCCGGCGGGCGAGCCGAGGAGCCGTTGGGGAGAAGTTGCCCACCGTCCCTCCCCTTCGGGTGGGTGCGACCCGCACCACCTCCACCACCCGCACCCCCGGGATCCGCAGGATGACCTTGCGGACCTCACGTTCGAGGGTTTCCTGGATCTCAGAGCTGAGGTGGGCCACCCGCAGGGCAACTCCCACCACGTCCCCCTGAGCGGTAACGTTCTGCACGAGACCGAAGGAGACGATGTCCCGGCTGTAGCCTGGGTAGCGCACAGCCCTCAACGCCTCCCAAACCCGATCCCGTAGCTCCACCTCACGCCTCCCAGCCCAGCTGCCGCTTAGCCTCCGGAGACATCATGTCCGGGTGCCACGGCGGATCCCACACGAGCCGCACGTCCACCTCGTGGATCTGCGGTACCTGCCTGCGCAGCACGTGCTCGATGGCCTCCAGCACGTACGCGTGCAAGGGGCAGGCGGGCGTGGTCCTGGTGACCACCACCCGAGCGGTGCCGTCCTCGATAGCCACGTCGTACACGAGGCCCAGGTCCACGATGTTGATCCCGAGCTCGGGGTCCTGGACCTCCCGCAGCGCCTGCCACACCTGCTCCACCAGGGCACTAGACATGGACGCCCATCCCCAGAAGACCCCGTCGTTCCAGGTACCGACGGCCCAGCTCCTCCAGCACCCGCAGGTCCAGCGCTTCCTCCGCCAGAGGGAAGACCGCCTCCTCCTCGGCGAGGAAGTGCTGCTTTGCGAGCGCGGCCAAGTTCAGGAATTGCTCCCGCGCCTGGACCTCGCCCTCCGCCCGGGCCAAGTCGTCCAGGAGGTGGTCGATGTCGTCGTGCATCGTGCGCATCCCCCGCACGGCGGCCTCGGCCCGGGCGGAGGTGCGTTCCAGCGGCTCAAATAGGAACTCGTCCTCCAGCTCTGCGTGGGACTGGATGGCTTCCGCGAGAAGATCCCGCAGGGCTCGGACCTGCTCCAGGGTGGCACCCGGCGCCAGCTCCTCCAGCTGGTCCAGTAGGGCATACAGGATCCCGTGTTCACCCAGCAGATAGCTCACGATGCTCATCGTTCCCCTCCTGTGCGAGTTCCTGTAGGAACGTCTCCAGAGGTAGCCGGTAGATGCGGGCCACCTCCTCCAGGGTCTCGAACGCGGCCATAGCGCAGCCCGGACAGGCCATCCGGCGGCGCAGGAACACTCGTACCGCTTGCGGCCGCTCCCGCAGGAAAACCTCGACCGTGTCGTGGCGGCTGCTCTCGACCATCCCACGCGGATTCCAGCACGTGCTCCCGGCGGTGTCCTTGACGGAGCGCAAACGAGTTGTGTTCGCATCCCCAAAACATCACCATGGGAGTGTGGACCTGGATGTGCTCGGCCGCTGTCCGATCTTCCGCGGTGTGGGTCCTGCGGAGTTGGAAGGGATCCGGATGAACGCGCGACGGCAAACGCTGGAACGCGGCGCGGTGCTGTTCAACCAAGGAGATCCTGCGACCCAGTGCTACGTCTTGGAGAGCGGCCGGATGCGGCTCGTGCAGCTCCACCCGGATGGCCGGGTGGTGATCCACCGGATTCTCACACCGGGAGAGTTCTTCGGCGGGATCGCGGCCCTAGGGGACGAGGCCTACCCGGTGTCCGCGGAGGCCGTGGAAGCGAGCACGGTGCTCGGTTGGTCCAAGGAGGCGATGCGCCGGATCCTCTCGGCGCACCCACCGGTCGCGCTGAACCTCCTGCGGTTGCAGGCCCGACGGATCCAGGAACTGCAGGAGCGGATCAACGAGCTGGCTTGGGACCGGGTGGTGGCGGAAGCCCGGTACGGCGTCCGCGT
>VAPR01000942.1_pt1 | contig 16373 bp, 14 predicted proteins | sample 3380701 | NCBI WGS metagenome assembly VAPR01 (sample SAMN11536904, study PRJNA540576) | hot springs metagenome | isolation source: hot spring wet sediment | place: Spain: Lobios | collected 2014-01 | reverse complement strand
CTTGGCCGAGGCGCAACAGCGGACGGAGGAGCGGGTCAGTCGGGTGGAGGAAGAGCTGGCCAAGTTGGCCGAAGCGCAACGGCGGACGGAAGAACAGGTCCGGGCCTTGACCGAGGCGCAGCGACGAACGGAAGAACAGGTGCGAGCCTTGACTGAAGCGCAGCGGCGGACGGAGGAGCAGGTGCAAGCCTTGACCGAAGCGCAGCGGCGGATCGAACAGCAAGTCGCCGATCTGGTGGCCGCTCAACAGCGCACCGAGCGCACCTTGCAACGCCTCCTCGAATGGCAACAGGGCGAAGCGGGACGGCGCGAGGGCGAGCGATACGAGCGGCGCATCGTGGTGCGCGCGCCCAACCTGTTCTTCGGTGGCGAGGGCGGTGCACCCGGGGAGCCGGATGTGCGTCGTCAACTCAGCCGGTGGCTTCACCCGTTCTATCGAGAGGGTCGAGCCCCGGATCCCCCCGCCGATCCTCTCCTGGCCGACCTCATTTGGTGGAAAGGAGAGGAAGTGTTCGTCGTGGAGGTGTCGCAGAAAGTGGACCCTCAGGACATCCACCGCGCCCGTCAACGAGCCGATACCTTGCGCGAAGCGGGCGTGAACGCCACACCGGCTGTGATCGGCGAGGAGTGGGCGACGCCGGAGTCACAGGCGCTGGCCCAACAGGAATCGGTGGAATGGTTGGTCGGCGGAGGCCTTTCCCAGGGGTTCCTGCGCTTCCGCCGCCTGTCAGCCGAGACGCTGGAAAATCCCCCACGCGAAGGATGAGCCCCAAAACTCGCGCCGCCAAACCCTGAGACCCGGCGGAGCAGTCATCCCCGTGGCAACCCGGTGACCTCTCTCGCTCGCGCATCCTCCCCTCACGATCCAGGTCAGGCGTTGAATTCGGCTTCACTCGAATGGAGTCCGGATGCCTGCCCTGGCACGTGCTGCGCCTCTTCTCCATCCCTGCCTCTTCGTCCACGGCCCTGAGGGGTTCCTCTCACACCCGGAGCGCGACGCTTGATCTCAACGATGGATCGAGCCCTCTCAGCCTCTCCCCCTTCCGGAGCGAACCCGCGCTGTCGGGAGATCGCTATGCGTCCTGAAAATGTCAATAGGTATCTCCGGCACATAGCAGAAGAGCATGCGGCGGTTCTGGCGAGCGGTGCGATTATACGCGTGACTGAAGTGCGTATCCAGATTCGCACTCTCCCCTTGCGAACAGAGGAGTAGTCGCCATGGCGCAGAAGCCTAACACTCGCTCCAGCCGACCCGCCGCGGCAGGCGGCTGAGCCTGGTCGTTAGGCGGCATTCCGGGTGCCAAAGGAGGAGCGCGATGAACCATCCACGGCAATCGGTGATGGACATTTGGATCATACGGGTTGGAATCCGGCGAATCACAAGAGTTGTCGGGTTCTAGAAAATCTCACGAAAGGAGGGAGTATGCGACGGAGAACGTTTCACTCGATGACGAAAGTGGGGGCGATGATCGCGCTCATGGGGATGTATGCTTGGGGTGTGGAGGCCCGTCTCTCCCAAGCGCCGCCCGTCCAGGATTCACGCCTGGAGCCGGCGCTCCAGCAAGCCCGGCAGGTGGCCAATGAGTTGGCCGACACAGTTCGCCGCCTGCTGTTCAAAGAGCTGGAGAAAGGAGGATATGCTGATGCGGTGCGCGTTTGCTCGGAAGTGGCCCAGGACATCCCGCGCGAGTTCACCGCTCGCACCGGTCATTCTGTTCGCCGCGTGAGCCTCGGCTATCGCAATCCCAAGGATGTGCCCGATGACTATGAGCGGCAGAAGCTCGAAGAATTCGACCGCCTCAATCGGGGGAAGAAGCTAGAGAACGATTACTTTGAGGTTGTGAAAGAAGGCGAGCGTGAGTATCTCCGTTATCTCAAGCCACTCATTGCCGGGCCGATGTGTCTCACCTGTCACGGCGAGACGGCGAACATCCCGCCGGAGGTGAGGGCGATTCTCGCTGAGAAGTACCCTGAGGACCGAGCGACCGGCTATCACACGGGCGACGTGCGCGGAGCTATCAGTGTGAAGATCGCCTTGCCGCCGGGCAAGCCTCAATGATGTCTGGAGGAAGATGAATGGTGACCAAAGAGACGCTCATTGAAGACATCGTCAGCCAGCACCCGGAGTCGGTGCGGTTTTTGTTCGAGAAGGGAATCAAGTGCATCGAGTGCGGCGAGCCGGCGTGGGGAACGCTGGAGGAAAACGCGCGGCGGAAAGGTCTGGATGAGGCGGCAATTGAGCGCCTCGTCCAGGAGTTGAATCAGTGGCTGGTTGAACACCCGTGACGCTGCTTGGTGAAAGTATCACCCGTGTCCAGCTTCACCAGGACTGTCGGCTGATTCGGCAGTTGATAGACGATGTAGCGGAAGCCGGTTGCCACGTGACAGCCGTTACAGAAATTGACCATGTTGGTGAAATTGGTCTGGAAAGCGTTGAAACCCTGGTTGACGATGCCTTCAGTCCGCCCCTGCACACTCGGTCTTCAACCGAGCCATCGTCTGCTCTAGCTCGGCCAGATGGTGCTTGAGCTGCTTTGTATGCTTTCGTACCACTTTGGGAGCCATCCGGTTGACATCTTTCCTGAGGCGCTCCAGATCATTCAACACCGTGCTCATCTCCTTCATCGTGGATTCCGAACCTGGTTGTTTACCCCTACCGGCAATAGCGTTCTTTCCAAGAGCCGAGGGAACAAAGTCAGGAAAAGCACGACACGCTGCTGACGCTGTTTGTACTGCCTGTGCTCTACCGCCGGTTTGAGAAGGAGTGGGCCGAGGTGGAGATCGAGCTGGATTTTGTTGACACGACAAGCCGCGCCAGTTGACCCACCAACGGCGGCAAATGCCCCGACCGACTCGGCCCTCGACGCATCTGGCTTGGCCGGTTGTGAAATCGGGCGCGTGCCACATCACCAACGAGATCCATGCGTTAATTGGTCTCTCTAAATTTGCCTACGGCGTTCATTCCTCGCTGGCATGATATTTGCTTATCCGCATAGGCGGAGGAAGAAATGAAAGAATTGGAGAAAACACTCAAAGCGTTGGCTGATCCAAGCCGATTGAGAATCTTGAACATCTTGTTCCACCAAGAAGTCTGTGTTTGCGATCTGCAATCGGTGTTGGGATTGCCCCAACCATTGCTTTCCCGGCACTTGGCGTATCTCCGAAACGCGCACCTGGTGCGAGACCGTCGAGACGGTCCGCGCGTGTGGTATTCGCTGGCGCTCGATGACGAAGTGGGACGCGCAGTTCGAGAGTTTCTTCAGAGAGTGTTTCCACTTTTTGAAACCTTTCAGACAGATTCAGCGAGAATGCGGCAATTTACGGAGAGTTGCGCCACCCCGCGAGGACATCAAAAGCTCCATCGGCGGGCCAATAGCTTAGCATTCGAGGAGATGACATCATGATGAAGGACCTCATCCTGGCCGGTGTCGTGGCGCTCAAAGATTACATCGCGCTGCATGTGATCACCTGTCTTATCCCGGCCTTTCTGCTGGCGGGCGCGCTGGTGACGTTCATCTCGCGCGAGGCCATCATCCGGTATCTGGGTGCGGCGGCGCGCAGGATCACCTCGTTTGGGCTGGCGTCGGTGGCGAGCTTTTTCGTGGCGGCCTGTTCGTGCACGGTCATTCCCGTGTCGAGCGGAATTTACTATGGCGGAGCAGGCATCGGGCCGGCCTTCATCATCCTGTGGGTCGCACCCGCGGCCAACATCCTGGCGCTCGTCTACACGGGAGCGATCTTGGGCGGGCAGATGGTGGCCGCGCGCATCGCCGCAGCGCTCACCATGGCCTTTGTAGTGGGCACCGTCATGAGCCTGGCCTTTCGGCGGGAAGAGTCCACTCGGGCTTCAGCCTTTGTCGCCCATCCGGGCGAGAAGGTCATGTCCCGGAAAGATGTGATCTTGATTCTGCTCATTGTGGCCGACTTGCTGGCGCCGAACTACCTCATTCGCAGCGGGCCGTATCTTCACAAGGTTTACGTATGGGCCGTGGGCATGGTGGTGATCGCGATCTATGCCTACTTGACCAAGAGCAGAGAGGACATCCTCGCCTGGGTGAAGGAGACCTGGTGGTTTGTGCGCGTGATCTTTCCGCTGTTGCTTGTCGGTGTGTTCATCGTCGGCGTCATCGGCGCGATTCTGCCCCAGTGGTGGATTCAGAACTGGCTGGGTGGTTCAGGGATTTTCGCTTCGTTTCTGGCCACTCTGATCGGTGCCATCAGCTATTTTGCCACCCTGACCGAAGCGCCGTTTGTGGACAAACTCATGAGCTTGGGCATGGGCAAAGGGCCGGCCCTGGCGCTGTTGCTGACGGGGCCGGGCTTGAGCCTGCCCAATTGGCTCGCCATCGGGCGTGTGTTCGGAGTGAAGAAGGCCGTCATCTACGTCATCACCATCGTCGTTCTCGGCACATGTGTGGGATGGTTTGCCGGGAACGTGATTTTCTAAATGGAGCTTCGTAGCGCCGCCCTCTTGGTGGCATGCCGGGAGAGAGACGGGCGCTACGGTGATAGGCGACGAAAATCTTGAACGTGAAGGGGAGGGAGCCGAGATGAGAATCGAAGTGTTAGGTCCGGGATGCTCTCGCTGCCATAACACGTTGAGGACTATTGAACACGCGCTCCAGGCGCTCGGCGTCGCCGCCGAGGTCGTTCATATCCACGACCCACGAGAGTTTGCCACCCGGGGAGTGCTTTTCACCCCCGCCGTCTTCATCAACGGTGTGATGAAAGCATCGGGGCGAATTCCCAAGCTGGAAGAAGTGAAACAGTGGTTGATGGAGTGCCAAGAAACGAACACACAGAAGGGCGAAAGATCGAGCGAGGAGTCGCCGTGACGCCGTGAGGTTTCACCAACGACGAGGGACTCCATGGAGTTGAGCATGTCGCCTGACCGATGCGAAGAAACGATGAAAAATTGGTGTGCCTCTCCCCCACGGCAAGCCCGATTTTCGATGACTACATCGCCGAGGCTCAGGTATTGAGGCTGCTTTTCTTCTACCCGCGACCATCACGTTCGACATTCGCGCCGTGCGGCCACGCAAGCTGGCGGCCATGCGAGCGTATCGCAGCCAAAGCCACCTCGTGAAAGCGTTGCGACAGGATCATGTGGCGTGGCACGCGCCGCAGGAATACTTTCATCGGGCGTTCCCTGCGTTGTCCGAACAACATCAAGAAAGCACGGAGGCTGTCATGTGCGCGTAATCGTGAGTCGGAAGTATGACGGAGCGATTGGAGCAACAAGCTGAGGCGTTACACCAGATGGTCACCGAGTTGGTGAAGGAATACCCCTTTCGCGACCATCAAGAAATCTGCTGTCATGGTATTTCCGTCTCGCCGGACGATGCGCTGGCAGCTCTCAATGAGTCAAAGAAACTGACGAAGGGGAATTGGCCGAGCCGATGCACCGGATTATCGCTCGATGCGATTGATCTGTTTGAAATCAACGAAGCGTTTGCGGTGGTAGAGCTGGCGGCGATTCGACCGCTCAAACTCGATCCCCAGAAGGGGAACGTCAATGGCGGCGCGGTCGCCTTTGGTCCTCTGACGCTCTGCATCGGCGGCGGCGAGGCCGTGGCGATGGTGGTGGAACGAGCATCCTGAGGTTAGCCTGGAGGGCGGCGCGCGCTCACCGTGGAGCGCTACTGGTGTAATCACAGCCGACATTTCAGTAAGGCGGCTGTTGAACGATAGAGAGTCATCACCCAGGACACGGTAAGCGATGGCCTTACACCTTCACCACGTTCACGCGCGTGTCGTAGAACGAGACGCTGCCGCCGACGGTGTCAACCATGCACGTGTTCTTCAAGTAGTCGTCCACGCGCATGGCCGCATTGGCGTGGACGCCCTGAGCGCGACGCTCGTCGCCGGGAATGCGCACACCGTCAATCATGATGTCGCTTGAGCCGACGGCCCAGTGGCCAAAGCCCAGCGCAAAGCTGACCACTCCAGGACGTATTCCCAGGACCGGTTTGACCGTGCCGATCATCGGCACGCGCCGTCCGTTCTTCAGATCCCACACCCCATTGGGATTCGTCGCCGAGACGATCTTCACCCGGTCACCGTCTGCCAACCCCATTCGGTACGCGTCCTCAACGTTCATCAAGACGAAGTTCTCCGGCATCAGATCGAGCAGCCAGTAATCCACCACCGTGCGCGATTTGGTGTGGAAGATCTCGCGGTGCGTGATCAGATGCAGGGCGAACCCTTCATCCCTGACCTCGCGCCCCAGCGCATCGCGAATGGGCAGGTACACGGCTACGCCCGGCAGGTACTCTCCCGTCATGGCGCTCCTGGTGGTCGCCACTTTCTCCAGGTAAATGCTGGCCAGCTTGCCGTACTTGGATTTCGCCTGATCGCCGACCCAAGCATCGCTGTAGTTCTCGAAGCGCCCCCCGCGATTGAGCACGTAGATGACCTTGCGCCACCACCGGGAGCCGACGATCTGCTCCCATCGCGCGGGATCGAAGACCGTTGGCGGCAAGTGCCGCCGGGCTTTCAGGAACAGCTCGACCTCCTCATCGCTGGCATCCGGCACCGCATCCGTGCCATCGGATTTGTCGCCGAAGGCGATGTTGGCGACCACGCGGAGATGAAAATCCTCCGGACGCTTCAAATCTTTCCCCGGCTCGAATCCGTTCGGACCGAATCCCGGCAATCCCATCTTCTCGGCCAGGCCGAGCAACAAGGCTTCCAACGAGAGCGGCATCTCCTCGCCGAACACGGTGACGGTTTCCGTGAGCGGTGCGACGACCGGCTGGCGCACCGGCGAAACCTTCTGCGGAATGGAGGGATGCGAGCCGTGAAATTCCCAGCGCTCCAGGTAGGAGAGGTCGGGGAAGATATAATCGGCGTACATCGAGGTCTCGCCGATGATGATGTCGCTGGCCACGATGAGGGGAATCTTGTTCGGATCGGCGAGGATCTCGATGTTGGTGTGACCGGCCGGCAGCGCATAGACCGGCGATCCCATGTAGATGAAGAGCGCCTTGATGGGATAGGGATAGCCATCACCTGCTGACGGGATGATCTCCTGATAAATGTCGCTCGCAAACGGATACCAGTTGCGCGGTGCCGGATAGCCCGAGAAGAGGGTCGTCTTCTCGTAATTCACCTCATGCCGGATGATACTGATCCCAAACGGCGTCAGCTTCGCCGGATGCTTGCCCAGGTTGAACGGCTTGCCCGGCGTCGAACCCATCTGATCATACGTCCCACCGCCATAGATCATGCCGCCTTTCCAATCGAAGTTACCGATGAGCAGGTTGACGGTCATCACCGCCAGCACGTTGTAGAACCCGTTGGTGTGCTGTGCGACGCCGCGATGCGGCTCCATGACGGCGCGTTTGCCGTGAGCGGTGAACTCGCGAGCGAGATCAACGATGTCTTGAGCAGCAATGCCGCAGATCTGGGCCCACTCCTCAATCGTTCGCGAGGCCGCCGATTCGTAAACGAGTTGCAGCGCGCTCTTGACGCGAATGCCGCCGACCACCGCATCGACAAAGAGGTCGCCCTCCACCACCGTCTGCTCATCGTCAACCTTGAACGCCCGTGGCTGGCCATTTCGGAGCACGACGAAACTATCGGCGTCGCCCAGTCCAATTTCATCGGCTCGCAGGAATTTCGAGGGCCGCCCATCGGCCTCGATCTTGACGAGCCAGGACGCATTGGTCCAGGTCGGTTCATTGTCGGCTCTGGCCGCGCCTCGGTTGGCGTTCTCCAGGAACCTTCGATCATACCGCTCGTTTTCGATGATCCAGCGGATCATGCCCAGGGCGAGAGCCGCTTCCGTGCCCGGTTTGATCGGCACCCACTTCCAGGCTTTCGCGGCGGTCTTGGAGAAACGGGGATCAACAACGGCGATCTTCAGCCGGTTGTCCACGGCCCCTTTGGTGATCTTCCCGGCCTTGAACGGCGGGCCGTAGTTGGCTTCCAGCGGGCTCGCGCCGATGTAGATGATGAACTCGGCGTGGGCCGTGTCCGCCATCCAGTAGGCTTTGCGCCCGCCCGTCCATTTGCCGCCGGTGTACTGATCGCTCATCGCCTTGCCGGTGAAATAGAGCGACCCCTGACACACCGTCGTGTGGCCGTGCGCGTTGATCGAACCGAAGCTATCGCGGACGAACCGGCTGATGAATTCCGCCCTTCCGGCTTTGAGTCGGCCCCACATGAAGACGAGTTGATTATTCTTCGGGCCGAGATCGGGATGATCGGGGTCAATCAGCTTGTCCAAGTGCGCGGCGTACTTGGCCTTGAACTCCTCGACGGTCATTTTCTTGTCCCAGATCCGGGCCACATCATCGGCCATGGATTTCATCAACGCCGGGTCGCGCACGGCCCACAGCTCCCGCAGTCCGGTGACCACGCGATTCTCTTCACCGGGGACATGGGCGAACAGCAGGCCGCCGTTGACGATCTCCTCGATGGCTTGTTCAAACGGAATCGTCATCCACTTGTTCTCGCCGCGACGGCCCGCTCGCTTGAGCACTTTGACGACACGATACGGATCGTAGTGCGTTTGAATGCCCGCCTGACCTTTGGGGCAGATGTGTCCGTCCACGGTGGCCATGTCCAGCGGCGAGCTGTCATACGCCACATGCGGCCACATCGCGCGCGGCCCGTAGGGGCTGCCGTCAATCTTCACCACCACGCCGTCGAGAATCTTGGCTTTGATCTCGCAGCCGGTGTTGCACTGGAGGCAAGTGGTGTAGAGGACATTCTCCGCCTTCGCCAGTTCGTACTCCGGTCCCGGAGCCTGCGCCTGAGCCGGCGCGAAGATGTTGTGCATCCATTTCGCTCGGCTGGCCAGGAGCGCGGAGCCACCGAGCAGGGCCGAGGTTTTCAGCACAGCTCGCCGCGTCGCGCAAAAGGTCGGATCACTGATGTTCTCGCTCGACGGCGTCGGCGACGAGTTTTGAGAAGCGGTGCTGTCGGTGAGCATTCTCTCTTTCATCGTCACCCCCTCCTTATCGGTGACACACGCGGCAGGATAGCAGTCGGCGCACATTGGGCAATTCGTCCTCGATATAGAAGACGCGCGGCTGAGTCCCGGCGCTGGCCTTCACCTGCATCACCTTGTGCGTGGCCAGCAATTCGGAGACGAGACTCTGCGGATCATTCCTGTCGCCGAAGGACATCGCCCCGCCGATGCAGGTGGTCACGCAGGCCGGCAACATCCCGGCGTTGAGCCGATGCAAACAGAAGTGGCACTTGCGCGCGCGGCCGACCGGCGTCTGACCGCCCGCGCGCGTGTACTCGCCTTCGTATTCGTAGAACCTGCGCGTCTCGTAGGGCTGCGTCCCGCCGGGTGTATCGCTCGTGTAGAAATCACCGTCGTCGAAATAGAGGGCCGTGTATGGACAGGCCTGACGCGCGGCCTCGAACGCTTCGCGCGAAGTGAATTTCGTGTAATCAATCGCCACGATGCCGTCGGGCCGCTTGGTGATCGCCCCCGGCGGGGCCGCTCTCATACAAGGCGGGTTGTCGCATTGCATGCAGTTGGTCGGCATGAACACGCGATTGAGGTTCGGGTACGTCCCGAATTCGATTTCGGGAACCGTTCGATAGGAAACGCCCGGCGGCGTCACATTCTCGGCTTTGCACGAGACGACGCACGCCTGACAACCGATGCAACGGCGCGGATCAATCACCATCACCCAGCTTCGCTCGGCGACCGGCTTGGCCAACGCCCGCTTCAAATCTTGTTGCATGCGTAAAAGGGCATTTTCGATCTGGGCCTGGTCGAGTCGGGTCTCTCGGGCCAGACCGGCAGCGGCTGTCTTCAGCGATGCGCGGTTGTCCCGGGCGACTTCGGCCAGTAGCGCTCCGGCCGCTCCCACCCCCACCAGTTTCAAGAACTTCCTCCTTTTGGCACGGCGCGTAGGCTCGTTCATCGTCGCCTCCTTCTGTGCCATCCTGAAATAGAGCCGCCCTCATGGGCGACCTGCAGTTCAGGGTTTAGCAACATCCATGCCACGCCATCACTCTCCACGAGAGCGTGATAAAACTGACGGCATTCGCGTGAGTTGGAGATCCCGGTGGATCCGAAAGAGCGGACGAACACGGGGTATTTCGCCCAACCCGTGCGCGAAATCGCATAGGTTCAGGTTCGGGGTCGGTGATCCGGTGCGATTATCATTCAGGGTGTGTGGTTTGAGCGCATGTGCGAGGAGGGGGTATGCGCTTGGCGCGGTATCGTTGGCAGGGCCGGGAATCGGCAATGCGGGACGAAACCTCCTGCCGGGTCCGGGGTGGGTGAACTTCGATTTCTCCGTGATCAAAAACACCTATGTGACCGAGAGCGTCAATCTTCAGTTCCGAGCCGAGATCTTCAATCTCTTCAACCATCCGAACTTCTTCAACCCGGAGCGCTTCTTCGACACGCCGCTTTTCGGGAAGGTGACGGCGGCGGCGGATCCTCGGCTCGTCCAGTTGGCGCTGAAGGTGATCTTTTAAACGCAGCGCCTTCGCCGGGAGTGACGGCTCGTGCGCCTCGGTGGGAGGCGGGTCGTCACCCCCTGGTGTGGTTCGCCGGATCTCGCGCGGGGGCCTCATGAGGATCGCGGCAAGAGGCGCGTCCCGGATCAAGAGCAGGGCGTGGACGAGCCCGCTGTCAGATACAGGCGCAGGGAGCGCGCAGGCCGCTTGCCGATCATACCACAGCCGGAGCCGACGCAAGGGGAAAGGGTCCGGGCAGCGGTTCGCCGTCCGCGCATCCGGTCCCAGACGGCGCGCCAGCTCGCTCGCGTCAAGGCCGATGCTATGGGGAGGGGGGTGAGGGTGCTCGTTGGATTGGTCGTCGGCGAGCGGCCGAGGGCCAGGTCCAGGCTCTGTGTGAAGGCACGAGTGGCTGTCCAGATTGTGGAGCCGTTTTGCTGGGAGCGGGGGGCTGATGAAGGTCCCCATCTGGGGCTGTGCTCTCGATGGGGTTCCCTGAAGGTCCCCTCCGTTTCGACCTTTGGGCGGATCATCGTGCGCGACCCTCAGAAGATGTGGGTCAGTTGGGGGCGCTTGGACGCGTGGGGGGTGAAAAGGATGGACTTTTGGTGCCCGGACACGATCGTGCGGGTACTGGAAGGGTCGAGGCGAGACATTCTGATTCATAGTCCTTGCCGATGGTGCCGGCGTGTGCGCGCCGGTCGCTAGTGCAAGAGGGTGGGGGGGGGTCTTTCAAAAGCTTCTCCGAAGTGCTGGCCGTAGGCGGATTCGGCCATGCCTCTGGGGGGCTTGCGGGCGTCGTGGACGCCGACAACGGGCCGGAGATTAGGGAGGCCAGGCTCACGGGCGGCGAAGGCCTAGGGCACTTCGCCCTCCACCCTTGCTCGCCCAAACAAGACGCCGCTCTCGCTTCAATCGCACCCTGCGGGGAACCTTCGTAGACTTCCACGAAGAGCTGCTCCTTACGGACCACAACGCCTTCAGCCGCCGCCTCGCCGCCTTCCTGATCGCTTCCAACATTTCTATCTCCCCCTCAATCTGCAACCCCCGTCCGGGCCTTCGCCCGTTAATCTGTCCCAAAGATACAGATCCAACCCTCTTGACAGGAGATCGGGGCGTGCTATAATTGTTTTGCCAAACGAAAATAAGTTTTATTGTACGAAACATGAAACGGCTGCGCGCGACGTCGGATCGGTACGTGGTCGAGGCCGTTGTGAAGGCGCTCGAGCTGTTGGATGCCTTCCAAGGGGCGGAGGAGTTGACACTGACCGAAATCAGCGAGCGGGTGGGGCTCACCAAAAGCCGTGCGTTCCGCCTCCTGCATTCGCTCGCCGTTCGCGGATATGTCGAGCGAAGCGCTGACGGCACTCGATATACATTGGGCGTCAAGCTCATTGAGCGGGCGGCGTGCGTGCGACGAGACCTGCGACAACTGGCGCTCCCCTTCATGCAAAATTTGCACACGCAGTTCAACGAGACGGTGAACCTCGCCATCTTGGACCGAGGGGAGATTCTCTACATCGAGATGCTTGAAAGCTCACATCCGTTTCGCATGGCGGCGGCCGTCGGCAGCCGATCGCCCTGGCATTCGACGGCGTTGGGGAAGGCCATGGCGGCGCACATGTCCGAGGGTGAGTTGCGCCTGCTCCTTCAGGCTGAGCGTCTCGTGAAGCTCACCGAGCGGACGATCACCGATCCGGGACAGATGAGACGGGAGTTGGAGAAGGTGCGCCGTCGAGGTTATGCCCTGGATGAGGGAGAGACTGAACCCGGAGCAGCCTGCATCGGCGCGCCGATCTTCAATCGCGAGGGCCGACCCGTGGCGGCCATGAGCCTCTCCGGTCCGGCCGAGCGCATCCTGACCAATCGCCGGGAGATCGCTGCTGCCCTGATCACTGCCTGTCGAGAGATCTCCCGACGCATGGGATTTCGCGAACGTTCGGTAGCGAATGTCTGAGCATGCGTTCATGCCCTCGAAGGACATCCGCCCATGCGCTGCGGGAACCGTGGCGTGCAGGAGCTTTCGCGCGGGCGGATCAAGACCGCATCATCGTGAGCGCTCGGGCCGAGGGGACGGCCCTTGGTCGCGTGACCCACGATGCTTCTCCCCCCCATCTCCTCAAGAGGGGGGCGTTCGTCTTTTCGGAGGTGGGGTATGAAGACGCGCCATGCTTTGAGCCTCTGGAGCGTGATGCTCATTCTCGCCCCCTGTTTCGCTCAGTCGAGCACTCAGGGGACGATCGTTGGAACCGTCACCGATCCGACGGGTGGGGTCATCCCCAACGTGACCATCACCGTCGTCCACGTGGAGACGGGCTTGACCCGAACAACCACGACCAACGACCGAGGCGATTATCGCGTGGATCTCCTCCCGCCCGGGACGTACGAGGTTCGCGCCGAATGCCAGGGGTTTAAGAAGACACAGGTCACCGGACTCACGGTTCTGGTCGGCCAGGTGCTTCGCGTGGACATTCGAATGGACATCGGAACGATCACAGAGGAGATCACCATCACCTCCGGTGCCGCGACGCTCGATACAGAGACGCCAGCCCTCGGCGAGGTCGTGGATGAGATCAAAGTCGCTGATCTCCCGCTCAATGGGCGTGAGTTCATTCAGCTCGCGGCGCTCGTACCGGGAGCGGAGTCCGGGAATCCGAAGACAGGCGCGGTCTCCAGCAAGGGCTTCTCCATCAGCTTCAATGGGGCGCGAGCGGGGTATACGGCCTACACCGTGGATGGCGCAGATAGTACGGCCCCCTTGCAGAACACACTCATCTCTTCCCCGGCTTTGGACGCCGTCAAGGAATTCCGCGTGCAGACCAGCATGTACTCGGTCCAGTACGGACGCTCGGGCGGTGGGGTCGTCAACGTCGTGACGAAATCGGGCACGAACGAATTTCACGGAAGCGTCTACGAATACCATCGGAATAAAGCTTTGGATGCCCTTCCGGTCCTCTTCACAGGGACTCGCCGCGATGCACCGAGCTACCTCTTCAATCAGTTCGGGGCGACATTCGGAGGGCCAATTCGAAGGAACCAGACCTTCTTCTTCTCGAGCTACGAGGGATTCCGGCAGAAGAAAGCGGGCCAGCTCATGGTCACCTTCGCCCCTACGGATAAGGAACGAAGGGGCGATTTCACCGAGACGGTCAACCCCTATAGCCAACAACCTGTCGTCCTGCGAAATCCATACACCGGTCAGGTGATCCCCAGTAAGCTCTTGCCCCCTGAGTTGATCCACCCTGTCGGAAAGCGACTCATGGAGCTCTGGCCGAAGCCCAATTACTCCGGCGACCCGTTCCTGAATCTGCGGCTCTTTCGGAGTGGGAGGTACACGCAGAACAAATGGCTCACGCGCGTGGATCATGCGTTCTCCTCGCGGGACTCGCTGAGCGCGACGTTCAACTTCGGCGATTACGATAACGTGGTTCCGTCTTACACCATCTACGGTGATCGGAACGCTCTCGAACATGATCGGACGCTCAGCGTGACCTACACCCATACGTTCAGCCCCATGCTCGTGAACGATCTGAAGGTCAGCCATACGTGGTTCCTCCAAGGGAGCCGGTTCGTCCTCTCGGATAAAATCTACGGGCGGGAGTGGGGCCTCTCGCCTGAGATCAACAAGAACCGCGGCTCTCCTCGAATCCGGCTCTACACCATCGGGAACCAGCAGTTCATCATCGGGAATGAGGGCGACTACCTGCATCGCAATCGCACGCTGTATGTGAAGGATAATCTCGTGTGGGTGAAACGTTCGCATACGTTCCTACTGGGGGGCGACTTCCGGCATCAGGCCTACGATTGGCAGTTCAATTCCGGACAAGCCCAGTACGCGATCGGATTCAACGACGGAGCTCGGGGACAGGAGAACACTTACTGGATGGCGGGCTCCACGTTCGCCGATCTGCTGATGGCCTTGCCGGCGATCACGTGGGTCGGACTCGGCGAAGGCGATTACATGCCGCTGCGCCGCAATGCCTTTTCGGCCTACATTCAGGACGAGTGGAAGGTGACGCCCCGACTGACGTTGACCTTGGGATTGCGCTACGATTACGAAGCACCGTTCTCAGCGGCGAATCATCAATTCATGACGCTCAACTTTGACACGGGCCTGCCGCGCTACGCCAAAGGCGCTCCGCCGGAGAAGCTCGCGAAGCTGCGCTTCCCTTACGAGACCGGAGGCCCCAATCGCCCCTATGAGCCGAGCAAGAAGAACTTCGCTCCGCGCGTGGGGTTCGCTTTCCGCCCCTTCTCCAACGCTCGCACGGTGATCCGTGCCGGATACGGGCTCTTTTACACGAGCGAGACCGCCTACACGACCACATATGGTGCTTGGGTGGTTCCCTTCGGCGGACTCGTCACTTGGTACGCCCGGAGGAACTTCTGGCCGGACCGACAAGATCGGCTGACGACGATGGATCAAGCGCCGAGAGACCTCGATTATGTCATCGGGAGCTCACCGGGATATTTCCAGGCGAATGCCCCGTACTATCCGACCGGTTATGTGCAGCAATGGAACCTCACGCTCGGACAAGATCTCGGGTGGAGGACGGCTGTCGAGATCGCCTACGTGGGGAGCAAGGGGACGAACTTGAACGGCCAGGGATCGCTCCTCTATTATGCTCCCGAGGTTTTGGACAAAATCGCCAGAAATATCCCCGGCTGGTCACTGGGGTTGCGCATGAAAGGGTTCAACTCGAAATACCATTCCTTGCAGGTGAAGGTTCGAAAGGACCTTTCGCACGGTTTGAACTTCTTGGCCGCTTATACCTGGAGCCATGCTTTGGCCGAGGCTTCTAACGATGCCACGGCGGAGAATCTCTTGGCCGATCCAACCGATGTCTTCTATGTGATCAAGCGCCGGTGGTCAGATGCAGATTTCGACGTGCGCCAGCGCCTGAGTGTGAGCGGAAGCTATCGGCTCCCCTTCGGTCGCGGGCGAACCTTCGGTTCCACTTGGCCCGGCTGGCTCGATGGCCTCTTGGGCGGATGGCGGGTGAGCTACATTCTTACGTTCCAAGGCGGATATCCGTTCACCGTCTACGACTCCCGCTTGCGGTTCCCCGATCGCGTGTGCGATGGCCGCTTGCCGAAAGACCAGCGGACGCCCGACCGATGGTTCGATTACACCTGCTTCCCCACGCACCCATCCACGTTCATCACCTTGCCCGGAGGAACCCGAAGAGAGGTCAATATTCACGGGAACTCTCCGCCGAACGTCATCCATGGGCCGGGCATCAACAACTGGGATCTCGGCGTGCTGAAAGACTTCCGGCTCACGGAATCCGCTCAGCTCCAGCTCCGGTTCGAGTTCTTCAATGCCTTCAACCATCCGCAGTTCATTGGCCCGTCGGCGAATTACTTCTTCAATTCCGCGTCGGGGGCCAGACTGACGCGCACTCGCGAGAACCGAGATATCCAAATTGCGGCGCGCGTGACGTTCTGAAGAAGTGCTCGGAGGGGTGACTTCGCTCCCCGAGCGAGTTCAGTCGGGGAAGGGAAAGGTTGGCCGGAGGTGCGAAATGAGCCAAACGGGTAGCGGTCTGAGACTCTGGGACGCTCTTGTGCTCATCGGCTATATGTTCCTGCTCATGGGAGTGGGGGCATATTTCTCCCGACGCCAGCGTTCCCAAGAGGAATATTTCCTAGCCGGACGTCGCATGCCTTGGTTCATCGTCGGCATCAGCCTCGTGGCGACCTTGATCTCAACGGCCACCTACGTCTCCGTGCCGGGTGAGATGATCCGCTACGGTATCGGCTTCTTCTCCTCCATGCTCGCCTATCCGGTGGTCATCCCCATCGTGACGCGCGTGGTAATCCCGACTCTCATGCGGCTCCGCATTCGCAGCGTCTACGAATACCTGGAGAAGCGGTCCTGCCGCACCTCTTGGTTCGCCGCGTACCCCTCGGCCTGGACGGCGATCCACTTCGCCACC
>VAPR01000937.1_pt1 | contig 16457 bp, 15 predicted proteins | sample 3380701 | NCBI WGS metagenome assembly VAPR01 (sample SAMN11536904, study PRJNA540576) | hot springs metagenome | isolation source: hot spring wet sediment | place: Spain: Lobios | collected 2014-01 | reverse complement strand
TCAGCAGGAGGTGCTCGCGGTGGTACAGACGCGAGAGCAACGTCCGCTCCACCACTAGCCCCACCGTCGCCGTGACCGCGGGAGCGGCGAGGAGGGCGAGCAGCAGCCAGACCCACGGCTCCACGGGGGCGCGCATCACCTGTGGGAGCGGAGCAAGTCCCGGGCCTAGGATACCAGCCCCGGACAGGTGGAGCATCCCGGGTGCGGTCGGGGTGGGTCCGGGAGGCGGAGGATTCTGGGAGCACGACGACGGCAGTTGGATGGGAACCGGGCAGTGGAGGGTTGACTCTCACGATTCAAGAGGATATTTTTACAGTTTGACAATGGAAAAACCCCCGGATCTCGGCCACGACAGGCGCAGCAAGCCGGGGACTCTGGAGAGAGGACTTCGGCTCCTGGCGGTGCTCGCGACCGAGCGAGGGTACCTTACGGCCAAAGAGCTGGGCCAGCGCCTTGGGGTCCCGGTTAGCACGGTTTACCGATACCTGGGACCACTGCTGGACTGGGGGCTGGTCAGGCGGGTCGGTCGTGATGGCCGTTACGCGGTGGGGCCGCGGGCGGTGACCCTGTGGGCCGCGTTTCGCCGGAATCTCGACTTGGTTGCGGCGGCCCGGCCGAGCATGGAACGCCTGTGCAGTGAAACTCAGGAGACCGTGCTGCTGACGGTCGTAGTCGGCAATCGGGCGATGTGTGTGGAGACGGTGGAAAGCCCCCTCCCCATCCACTACTCCTTCCGTCCGGGTGTGGACAGGCCCCTCTATGCGGGAGCGTCCGCCAAAGCCCTGCTCGCGTTTGTGGAAGCGCCCATTCTGGAGCAGGCGATGGCGGAGGCGCGGGAACGCGCACCCCACCTCTATGCCAGCTTGCCGGAGGCCCTGCGGCGGATCCGCGAGGACGGGTACGCGGTCACGCAGGGTGAAGTAGATCCGGACGCGTGGGCTGTCGGCGTACCCGTGTTCGGGGAGGCGAGGGTTCTGGAAGGTGCGTTGAGTGTGGTGGCGCCCGCGTTCCGCACAGGCCCGGACCGCGTTCCGTGGCTCGTGGAGCGGACCGTGCGGGCGGCGCGTGAGATCGAGCAGCGGCTTCAAAGTGCTCGGTAAGGGAGGAACGGAAGGGAGGGAGGACAGGGATGAGAAAACTGGCGATCTTCTGGTGCGCGGCTCTCATCGTAGTGGTAGCCGGCTGGACGCCGGTTCTACCGCAGGCGGCGCCCGTAAAGATCGGGGTGCTCGCTCCGCTGTCCGGCTTTGCGGCCGCAGATGGCAAGAGCGTGTCGACGGGAGTCGAAATTGCCGCGGAAGAGATCAACTCCCGAGGTGGCCTGCTCGGGCGGCGGGTGGAACTGGTGGTGTACGACGATCAGGCGGACCCAAAGCAGGCGGTGAGCTTCGCCCGGCGGCTGGTGGAGTTGGATAAGGTTTCGCTGATCATCGGTGGGTCGTACAGCGGGGCTAGCTTGGCGGCCGCACCGGTGGCCAACGAGGCCGGAATCCCTTTCATGGCCGCGTACGCGGTGCACCCAGACGTGACTCGTGGGAAGCCGTACGCCTTCCGCATGGGGTTGTTGGGCCCCGTCCAGGGGCGGGTGGGTGCACAGCTGGTGAGCGACCTACAGGTCAAGCGGGTGGCCGTCCTGACGATTCAGAACGACTTCGGGCGCTCGCTCGAGGCGGGCTTCCGAGAGCACGCGGGGAAGGTAGGTCTTGAGATCGTCTTCGCGGATGTCTACCCGCCGGGCAACCAGAACTTCACGCCGGTGTTGGCACGGATCCGCACCTCTGGCGCGGAGGCGCTTTACGCTAGCGGATACTACGCGGAAGCGGCCAACTTGGTCCGGCAGGCCAGGGCCCTGGGCTTGCGGATCCCCATCATCGGGCAGGAGGGGTACGACTCGCCGAAGTTCATCGAGCTGGCGGGCCCTGCTGCGGAGGGTGTGCTGATCACCACCACCCTGGACCGTGACAGCCGGAACCCCGAGGTCCAGGGGTTCTTGAGCAAGTACCGGGCGAAGGCCGGGATTCCCGCGGACATGGTGGCTGCCTCCGGCTACTCCGCCCTCAAGGTCCTCGCCATGGCGGTCCAGAGGGCGGGGCGGTTGGAGCCGGCTGTGGTGGCATGGACGCTCAAGTCCATGGCGAACCTGGACACCGCGGTGGGCCACGTGTACCGGTTTACGGAGGACGGGGACCCGGTAAAGACCGCGACGGTCCAGGTGGTCCGGAAGGGTGAGTTCCGACGGTTCCGCAACTACACGGCTCTTGAGTTGCTGAAGCCCTGAGCAGCGCCTTGAGCGTTGACTGGGGTATCCTCAGAGCCCTTGCGGCAGACGGGCTGGCGGTGGGGTCGATCTACGCCCTGACGGCCTTCGGCCTCACGCTCGTTTACGGGCTCCTCCGGGTGCTCCACGTCGCGCACGCAGGCGTCTACGCGCTGGGGGCGTACGCTGGGTGGCTGGTGTTTAGCGCAGGCGGCGGCCTCGCGGTGTCGCTCGTGGGGGGCGCCGCCTGCGCGGTGGTGGTGGGGCTCCTGTTGGAGTGGTGGTTCTACCGGCCTCTCCAGGGCCGCTCGCCGCTCGTGGGGCTGATCGGGTCGATCGGGCTGTTCGTGGCCATGGGCGACCTGTTGCGCATCCTGTTTGGGCCCTACCAGCAGAGCTTCCCTGCCGTGCGGCCCGAGCCCGTCCTGGGACCGGTGACCCTACCCCAGTTGCTGGTTGTCGGGGCGACGGCCGTGCTGTTTGCCGGGGTATACGTCGTGACCGCACGGACACCGCTAGGGACCGGCTGGAGGGCTATCGCCCAGGACGCGGAGATGGCCGCTGCGGTGGGGATCCCGCTTTCCCGGTACACGCAGTTGGCCTTCGCTCTGGCATCCGCCCTGGCCGGGATCGCCGGCGTCCTGGTCGGCGTTTACTACAACCAGGTCTATCCGACCATGGGTTCCGTCCCCGCCTACAAGGCCCTCGCGGTGGTGGTGATGGGTGGTCTGGGCAGTTCGTGGGGGACCGTGGTCGCCGGGCTGTTGTTGGGGCTGGTCGAGTCGGTGGCGGTGGCCTACCTGGGTAGCCGGTTCCCTCCGGAGGGCGTGGCGTTCCTGGCGATGATCCTCGTGTTGCTGTTGCGCCCACACGGGCTCCTGGCTGCGGAGGGTCGGGGGTAGGCTGTGTACCTGATCACCGTCCTGATGCAGCTGTGTATCTACGCTGTGCTAACGCTCTCGTTGAACCTGATCACGGGACTGGCCGGGCAGGTCTCCCTGGGCCACGCAGCCTTCTTCGGGATTGGTGCGTACACGGTGGCTGTTCTGACCACCCACGGGGTGCCGTTTTTGCCCGCATGGCTGGCGGGGGCTGTGGCGGCGACGGGTTGGGGGCTTCTTTTGGGAAGCATCAGCCTGCGGCTGCGCGAGGACTTTCTCGCCATCGCGACGATCGCGTTCAACTTCGTGGTCGTGGCAGCCTTTCTTTATCTGCCGTATTTTGGCGGGGCGTACGGGATCAGCGGGATCCCGCGGCCGTTAGGAAACACGGGGTTTCCCTTGCTTGTGTTGCTGACCACGATCGGTGTGGTGTGGTTCCACGAGCGGGTCCGGAGTTCCGATTTGGGTCTCGCGTGGATGAGTCTTCGGGAGTCAGAGGTGGCCGCGGAGGCCATCGGGGTAGACGTTCGGCGCTTCAAGGTGACCGCGTTCGCGCTGGGCACGGGCCTGGCGGGGATGGCGGGGGGTCTGTACGCGGCGTATATCGGTGTGATCCGCCCGGAGGATTTCGGGTTTCCTCTGTCGGTGACGCTGCTGGCCATGACGGCGGTGGGCGGGATGGGCAACCTGTGGGGGCCGTTGGCGGGTGCGTTCCTGCTCGGAGGGTTCGCGCAGGCGTTTGCGTTCGTGCACAACTACCAGCTCGTGCTCTACGGCCTGCTGCTGGCCCTGGTGATGCGATACCGCCCTCAGGGGTTGTTGGGGAGCGCCACGTGACGGTCCTGGAAGTGCGAGGACTCACCAAGAGGTTTGGCGGCCTCGTGGCGGTCGGGGGCGTCGACCTCCGGGTCCAGGCCGGGGAGCTTGTGGGACTGTTCGGGCCGAACGGGGCCGGAAAGACCACGCTGTTCAACCTGATCTCGGGGAGCCTCAAGCCGGACGAGGGCGAGGTGCTGTTCTACGGCGAGCGCATCACGCACCTACCACCTCACGTGCGGGCCCGGAAGGGAATCGCCCGGACCTTTCAGGTCGTGCAGGCCTTCGGCGAGCTCACGGTACTGGAGAATGTCATCGCGGCGTTGGCGCATCGGGCTCTGGCCGGCTGGTTGCCCCTGGGGCGGTACCACACACCAGCCCGGAGAGCGGCGGCCATGGAGCTGTTGGAAAAAGTCGGCTTGGCCTCCCGGGCGTTCGAACGCGCCCGGAACCTGCCCTTGGGGTTGTTGAAACGGCTGGAGGTGGCTCGGAGTCTGGCGCTGCGGCCCAAGTTGGTGCTGCTGGACGAGCCGCTGGGAGGCTTGAACTTGCGCGAGTCGGAGGATCTGCTCAAGGTCCTCCTGGGGTTACGGGGGCAGACCACCATGATCCTGGTTGAGCACAATGTGCGGATGGCTCTGCCGGTGTGCGATCGCGCGGTGGCCATGGACGCGGGTCGGATCGTCGCCGAAGGCCGGCCGGAGGACGTCCGGCGTGATCCACGGGTCATTGAGGCCTACCTCGGGGACGGTGCGGATGCTTGAGGTGGAGTCGCTGACGGTCCATTACGGCAAGGCGCTGGCGGTGGAGGACGCGAGCCTGCGAGTGGCCTCTGGCGAGTGGGTCGCCTTGGTAGGGCCGAACGGTGCGGGGAAGACCACCTTGCTCAAGGCCATCCTCGGGCTCGTCCCGTACCGGGGCAGGGTCCGGTTCATGGGGCAGGACCTTTCGGGTCTGCCGACGTGGGAGCGTGTGGCCCGCGGGCTGGGCTACGCACCGGAGGGCCGCCGCGTGTTCCCGCGTCTGACGGTCCTGGAAAACCTTCTGCTGGCGGCGCGGCGGCTGACAGAGCAGGACCGTCGGGACGCGTTGCGGGAGGTGTTCACGTTGTTCCCCCGGCTGGAGGAACGGTCCCGACAGCCAGCTGGCACCCTGTCCGGGGGAGAGCAACAGATGCTGTCGTTGGGACGCGCCCTGATGACCAGGCCTCGCTTGCTGCTGGTGGACGAGGCCTCATTGGGGCTGATGCCGAGGGCGGTACGGCAACTCTTCGAGGCGCTGGCCCGGGTTCACGCAAGTGGCGTTTCGATCCTCATGGTGGAGCAGAACACACGGCTAGTGCTGCGTTACGCGCAGCGGGCGTACGTGATGGAGGCCGGGCGCGTCGTCCTGGAGGGGCGTGCGGGAGAGGTGGCGGGCGACCCCCGGTTCGTCGAGAGCTACGGTCTGCAGGCCGGTGGTTTGCCATAGCGGCATAGAGGAGGTGGTGTGGGATGTCGGGCCGACCGGTCAGGGCGCCACGGGGGCCTGTCAGGACGGCAAAGGGGTGGATCCAGGAGGCCGCCAAGCGCATGTTGCTGAACAACCTGGATCCTGAGGTGGCCGAGCGCCCCGAAGAGTTGATCGTGTACGGTGGCCGGGGCAAGGCCGCGCGGAGCTGGGCCGACGTCCACCGGATCGTGGAGGTCCTGGACCGGCTGGGGAATGACGAAACGTTGCTGGTTCAATCCGGCCGTGCGGTCGGGGTGTTCAAGACGTTCCCCTTAGCCCCGCGGGTGATTCTCGCCAACTCCAACCTCGTGCCGCGCTGGGCTACATGGGAGGTGTTTGACGAGCTGGAGCGCAAGGGCCTGCTCATGTACGGGCAGATGACGGCCGGGTCGTGGATCTACATCGGCACCCAGGGGATTCTCCAGGGGACCTACGAAACCTTCGCAGCCGCGGCCCGCCGGCACTTCGGGGGGACTCTGAAGGGAACCATCACCGTCAGCGCCGGCCTGGGTGGCATGGGAGGGGCGCAACCCCTGGCGGTGACCCTGAACGAGGGTGTGGCGATCATCGTAGAGGTGGATCCTCAGCGGATCCAGCGGCGGTTGGAGACCGGCTATTTGGACACGTGGACGTCGGACCTTTCCGAGGCTCTCAAACTCGCCGAGGAGGCGAGGCGGCAGGGGCGGGCCCTGTCTATCGGGTTGCTGGGGAACGCAGCCCGCGTGCTCCCGGAGATGGTCCGTGTGGGATTCCGGCCCGACCTCGTCACGGACCAGACCAGCGCCCACGACCCCATGTACGGCTACGTGCCTCCTCTGGAGCCCGACGAGAGGCCCGATGAGCTGCGGCAGAAGGACCCCAAGGGCTACCGGATGCGCGTGCTCCTGGCCATGGCCGAGCACTGCAGGGCAATGGTGGAAATGCAGCGCCAGGGAGCGGTGGTGTTCGACTACGGGAACAATTTGAGGTCCTACGCCCGGGAGGGTGGGTTCTCAGACGCGTTCAGCTACCCCGGGTTTGTGGAGGCCTTCATCCGGGACCTTTTCTGTGAGGGCCGGGGCCCCTTCCGGTGGGTCGCACTTTCCGGCGAGCCAGAGGACATCTACCGGACAGACGAGGCGGTGCTCAAGCTGTTCCCGGAGGACGAGGCGCTGCAGCGTTGGCTGCGTCTGGCCCCCAGGAAGATCCGGTTCCAGGGGCTACCGGCCAGGATCTGCTGGCTCGGCTACGGGGAGCGAGACAAGGCGGGCTTGCTGTTCAACGAAATGGTTCGCCGTGGGGAACTCAAGGCGCCCATCGTCATCGGCCGGGATCATCTGGACGCGGGCAGCGTGGCGTCACCGTACCGCGAGACGGAGGGCATGCTGGACGGATCCGACGCCGTAGCGGACTGGCCGCTGTTGAACTTTGCGCTGAACGTGGCCTCGGGGGCGGGGTGGGTGGCGTTCCATCACGGCGGCGGCGTGGGCATGGGCTACAGTCTGCACGCGGGCCAGGTGGTGGTGGCGGACGGGAGCGACGAAGCGGCCGCGAGAATCGAGCGCGTGCTGACCAACGATCCGGGAACGGGGGTGATGCGCCACGCGCATGCCGGATACGAGAAAGCCAAGCGGATCGCCCGGGAGCGCGGGATCGACCTGTGCGGGTGGGAACACGAACCGTGAGGGTTTTGACGGGCATCTCGGAACTGTACACGCCCTTCCGGCGGCTCGAACAGGCGGCCGTTGCGGTCCGTGAGGGACAAGTGTGGTGGGTGGGACCCGAGTCGGAGCTCCCGCAGGAATTTCGGGGCTGGCCTCGGGAGGACGTGGGCGGCTGCGGTGTGGTCCCGGGGCTGGTGGACGCGCACACGCACCTGGTGTACGCAGGCGACCGGCTGGAGGAGTACCTGCGGCGGGCGCGGGGCGAGCCCTACGAGTCGATCCTCGAAGCCGGGGGAGGCATCCACGCCACCGTTCGGGCCACCTGCCAGACGTCAGAGGACGAGCTGCTGAGGCTGGCGCGCCGCCGCATGCTTTCACTGCTCGCCCGCGGTGTGACCACCGTGGAGGTGAAGTCGGGTTACGGACTCACGGCGGAGGAGGAAATACGGCTTCTTCGAGTCATCGCCCGACTCCGGGCGGAGGGCCCCTGCCGGGTAGTGCCCACGCTGCTGGTGCATACCGTGCCACTGGGCTGGGACCGTGATGACTACGTGCGCGTCGTCACGGAGGAGTTGATCCCGGAGGTTGCCGCTGAGGGGCTGGCAGAGGCGGTGGACGTGTTCTGCGACCGCGGTGGCTTTGACCTGGAGGAAACGCGGCGGATCCTCGAAACTGCACTCCGACACGGGCTGAAGATCAAGGCCCACGCGGAGCAGTTCGTGCGGCTGGGGGCCGCGCGGCTGGTGGCGGAGATGGGAGGGCTGTCTGCGGACCATCTGGAGATGAGTGGCCCGGAGGACTGGCAGGCACTCGCCCAGCACGGCGTGGTGGCCGTCGTGTTGCCCGGGGCGGCGCTCGTGCTTCGGAAGCCGTTGCCGGACCTGCGGGCCATGTGGGATGCGGGCGTCACGGTGGCAGTGGCGACAGATCACAACCCGGGTTCGTCTCCTCTCTGCTCGCTGCTTCTGGCGTTGCAACTCGCCGTGGCGCTGGGAGGGCTGACGGTAGAGGAGGCGCTTGTCGCGGGAACAGCCAACGCGGCTCAGGCGCTCGGCAAGCCTGCGCTGGGACGGTTAGAGCCAGGGTCCTCCGCGGACCTGGTGGTCGCAGACTCTCCCAATGCTTTGGATCTGCTGTACTGGTGGGGGGAGTCCAGGATCCGCAGCGTCTACGTCGGTGGGTTGAAAGTGTACTCCCACCAGTAGCCGACCGTTTCGAGGAGGAGGCGGGCGGCGAGCAGAGTCGTCCTGCCCGTCGGGTCCAGGGGCGGAGCCACCTCGACCAAGTCGAGTCCGAGGAGGCGGTTCCGACGCAGGGCTTCCCGGAGAATCGACACGACCTCGCGGTACTGCAAGCCGTCAACTTCCGGGCTTCCTGTTCCCGGGGCGACGGAGGGATCGAATACATCCACGTCCACGCTCACGTACAAAGCGCGACCTGACGGCAACGCCTCCAGGGTGGATGGGAGGTCCTCGCGGGCCTGGCGACTCAGGACGAGCGTATGACCCCTCGCCCGCGCGGCACGGTGGGCCTCAGGGCTGACCCGCAGGCCGCGTAGGCCGACCACGGTAATGTGGACGAGGCCGGGGAGGTCTTCCACGGCACGGCGGAAGGGACTGGAGTTCGAGTAGCGGGTGCTGTTCCGGCTGTCGGAAAAGTCCAGGTGGGCGTCCAGCTGGAGCACGTGGAGCTCTGAGACGTCGTCGTACGCCCGCAGGATCGGGTAGGTGACCGAATGATCCCCTCCCACGAACACCGGGAGCTTGACCCTGTTGCGCAGGGTTCGGGCGGCGTCGGTGATGCGGCGGAAGCTCTCTTCGTATTCGAGCTGCGCGGGGTCCACGTCACCGGCGTCCACGAGGCTGACCCCGGCCAGCCGAAACCGCTCGGCCTCGATGTCAAAGAAGCCCTCGGGGCCGAGGGCGTAGCGGCCCGACGCCTCGCGTAGGGCGTTGGGGGCAAATCGGGCACCTGGGCGGAAGCCAACTCCGAAGTCGTACGGGACGCCGAGGAAGCCCACGTCCGCGTGCCACGACTCCGACAGGGGGCGGTAGGGGGCTTTGAAAAACGTAGCAGGCCCGGTAGAGGGCAACTCCCCGTGTCGCGCCGAAGACTTGTGTTCTGTCTGACCTGGCATGTCGCAAGTGCAGGGTACCGACCTCGCAGTGAAGATTCGACCCTACCAGAGGGACGTCCTGCCGGGTATGGGTGTGCCAAGCGACGGCGCCACTCCATCCTGTCGCCCGGGCCTCCCCGGACGGAGACCGGCTTTAGTCTGGAGGTGGTGGGGGGGGTGCTCGGGGGCGAGCTCCCGCGGGACCTCGCAGAGGCCCGCGAGTCTCTGGAGGAACCGGAGAGTAACACCGTCTTGCTGTCCTGTGCCCCGTCGGCGGTATCTCTCCCCTTTTGAGCCACAGGCCTCACGACCTCGAACCGGGCGGGTCTTGCCTTACCGGGCGAGATGTGCTACACAAGTTACCAAGAGATTTGTGCGGCTAAGACAGGAGACGAGAGAGGCCGCGCCGGCTGGCGGCCTTTTTGTGTTTTCTAGAGGACGCGGGGGGCAGAACAGCGGGCGTTTGCCAAGGAGGTCAGCGTGCCGGAGGTAGTCGGCGGCGTGCGGGTGGATACGCTCGGGAGGGTTGCCATCCTCGCTGTCCTGGCGGATGATCCGCGGGAGCTTGTCGAGCGTGTTTCCGGATACCGTGTGGCTCTGGGACAGGTGGGCACGATGAACCCCGAGAAGGTCATCGCGGCCATCGAGACGGCAGCGCGGCGCGAGGGCATGGTCTCACCTGGGTATGCGGAGGAGCATGCGCTCTACCATGCGATTCTGGAGGCCTTGCACGGTGTCGGTAGGAGACAGCTGGCGCTGGGTAATCTGCTTCGGACCGTAGCGCTCCGCTTCAGCATCGTCCGTGGCCCGCGCTGGCTGGGCGATGAGAGTGAGTGGATTGCTGTGGCACTTTACGGGACCATTGGACAACCCGTGAAGGGGAATGAGCACGAAGTGGTGGGGCTCGGCATCAACCACCTGTGAGGGCTGTCGATGAAGGAGACATTCGCGATCATTGGGGCGGGCAATGGGGGGCTGGCTTTTGCCGCGTATCTGTCCTCACGCGGCGCGGTAATTAAGGCCCTATGTGACAAGCGGGCAGACTGGCTGGAGACACTCAGCAGAGCTGGTGTGCTTCGGGCCGTAGGACCCCATCTGAGGCACGAAATGCCGATGCCGCGTCTGACGACGAATCCGGTAGAGGCGGCCCAAGATGCTTCTGTTGTGCTGGTTGTGACGACCGCGAATGCTCATGTTGAGCTCGCACGCGCCCTGGCGTTGGGCGTGCGGAAGCACCAGGTAGTTGTTTTGTGCCCTGGCTACCTAGGGGGCGCTTTTCTGTTTCGCAATGTACTTCGCGCTGCGGGATGTGTGGAAGAGCCGATCGTGGCAGAGCTTACTCTGTTGCCGTTCGCTGCTCGTGTATTGGAGCCGGGAGTGGTGGGGATCCGCGCGATAAAACGATGGGTCCTCTGTGGTGCAATTAGGACTGGGCAGACAGCTGAGGTGGTGAAGCGGCTGTCGGGATACCTACCAATGCTTGGTCCGGCGCGGGACACGTTGGAAACTGGCCTGAATAACGTGAACCCGGTTGTCCACGTGCCGGGAACCCTGCTGAACCTGGGTCTAGTTGACGCGGGAGTCTTTCGGGATCTGGATTTTTACGAGGTGTTGAGGGGTCGGGTAGCGAAGGTAATCCGGGAGGTGGATGGGGAACGGGTTGCGCTGGCGCGGAGCCTTGGGTACTCGGTGCCGACGCTGGAGGAGTTCGATGCGAGATCTTACGAGGGCGTACGACGGGCTTACGCTGTCGGGGGAGCACAGGAACGTTGGGCGGAGACGGCTAACGTGCCTCCTCGGTATCTGGACGAGGATGTTCCGATGGGGTTAGTGCCACTGGCCTCGATCGGTAGGTCGATCGGCCGCCGGTTGAGAGTGACGGAACTGCTGATCGAGCTTGCATCGGTGGTGCAGAACGTGGACTACTGGGGAACAGGAAGAAGTCTGGAGGCACTCGGTGCGGAGAACGCCAGAGAACTGGCAGGGGAATGAGTGAGCTGAGGCGAGAATGTTGGCAGCCGGCCTGGTCGGGATGGTAGTACGGCGGCTAGCGCTGGGTGTTGTGGTCGTCGCCATCGTGAATCTCGGGGTCTTTGCGACGCTGCGATCGGTGCCGGGGGACCCGGTGCGGCTCCTGCTGGGGGAAGGGGCGTCGGAGGCAGAAGTTGGGGCGCTGCGTGCACAGCTGGGTCTGGACCGGCCGGTGTGGGAGCAGGCGATCCGGTTTGTCTTGACTACTGTACGTGGGGAATTGGGCCGCTCGCTGCGTAGCGGGAGGCCGGTTGAGGAGGAGCTCGGGAGAGCGCTGCCGGTCAGTCTGGTGCTGGTGAGCGCTGCGATCGGAGGGGCTGGACTCGTCGGTATCGGAACAGGGTGGCTCGGTGCGGTCCGACGTGGCACGTGGATGGACGGACTTCTGTCAGCTGGTAGCGCGATAGCAGGGTCGCTGCCGGCATATCTCCTGGGGACCGTCGCGCTCGTGGTTTTCGCGGGGAAATTGCGATGGCTTCCGAGCGGTGGTGCGGAAAGTGCGCGGCATTTCGTTCTGCCGGTCGTGACGCTTCTCGTGGTGGAGGCGGCGGTCGTTTTCCGGGTGTCTCGTGCCGCGGTTGCTGAAGTGGTAGGAAGTGAGTATGTGCGGACGGCGGTGGCGAAGGGGCTGGATCGGAGGCGAGTCATGTGGCGCCACGTCTTGCCGAACGCTATGGTGCCAGTCATTGGGTTACTGGCGGCTGACTTCGGGCGTTTGGTGGGAGGGGCGGTAGTGATTGAGTCCATATTCGCGCTCCCCGGGGTTGGCTATCTTGTGGTAGAGGCTGTGAGGTATCGGGACTATCCACTTCTTCAGGGAGCGGTGCTCGTCTTGATGGGGATCGCGGTGGTGACAGGGGTGTTGAGCGATCTCATGGCGGCGCTCGTCGATCCTCGACTGCGGCGTGGTTAAGCTGCTCGCGAGTGGAACTGGAGTGCGGGGAGGCTGGTCGCGGAGTCGGCCTCGGTGGAGGCGGTTGCGGTACTGGCTGTGGGGCGGAGTAGCGTTGATGTATGGGTGCGCTGCGATGATGGCGCCGGTGTTGGTGCCATACGAGGAGGCTGTACGGATAGACTTGGCGAGGGCGTTGCGGGGACCGGGACCGGGCGAGTGGATGGGTCGGGACGAGCTTGGGCGTCGGCTTGACGCGCGGCTGATTTGGGGCGCCCGGAACACGCTAGCGATCGCGGTTGTGGGGGTCGCAATGGGCGGGGGTGTGGGTACGGCGGTCGGGATCTGGCTGGGCTATCGGCGGGGTACCTGGCTCGATATGGTCGCGTCGGGGATGGTGGATGCCTTGCTGGCGATGCCGAGAATGCTGTTGGCTCTGGTGGTGATCGCGGTGGCGGGACAGAACGCGGGTGGACTCGGCGGAGCGGTGGCTCTGTCGTCCCTCCCCATGTTTGCGCGATTGGCCCGGTCGACGGCGATGGGCGTTGCACAGCGGGAGTACGTAACAGCATCGATCGCGATCGGAGCAGGAGAGCTGCATGTGCTGCGACGCCACGTCTGGCCCAACGTGTTGCCGATCTTGAGCTCGTATGGGAGCCTGAGTCTGGCCAATGCGATACTGGTCGTGACCGCAGTAGGGTTTTTGGGTCTGGGCTATCCGCCGCCCGCCCCGGAGTGGGGGAGTATGATGAGTTCGGCTCGGAGCTATCTCTGGAGTCATCCGCATCTGACGCTGGTGCCGGCGACGGTGGTGACGGCTCTGACGCTGAGCTTGGCGCGGCTGGCAGATCTAGGATTGGGGCGGCAAACTGCGGCTGTGCAGGTGTGACAACTGTGGCGGGTGGACGTTCAGGGGGATCCCAGAGTGATGAGGAAACGGGAGGAAGGAGGCTGGCGGAGATGTTCTTGGGACGTCGGGAGAAGATGAGATGGGCGCTGGTGATAGGACTGGTGGCGGCGGTATGTGGGAGCGGAATGAGTGCTCCGGCGCCGCGGATGATTCGGGTTGCGGAGGCAGCAGACGCGGTGACACTGGATCCGGTGTTTGCGGCGGATCGCCCGAGCCACTCGGTGATTGGTCATATCTTCCAGCGACTGGTCCGGTACGAGTACGATGCTGCGACGGGGCGACTGAACATTGTTCCGGAGCTGGCACAGCGAGTGAGCACTGCTGCGGACGGCCGGGTGTGGACAATCAGAATCCGGCCACAGGGGCGATTTTCGGATGGGACCCCTGTAGACGCGATCGCAGTGAAGTACTCGTTGGAGCGTCTTCTGGCTCCAGCGATCGGATCTCCGTACAGGCCGCTGCTGGAACCCATTGAACGTATCGAGGTGATCGATTCCGAGACGGTAAGGATTGTGACAGGTTCAGCCTATGCGGCGTTAGTTGAGAATCTTGCGGCGTACCAGGCGGCAGTAGTGAGCCCGAGAGGCGCGGGTAGAGTGGGATTGCGGGAGTTCGGTCGTCAGCCAGTCGGCAGCGGCCCGTACAGGTTGGGAGAGTGGTCGCCGGGCCGGCAGATTCTGCTGGCGCGCAATGAAAACTTTGAAGGCCCGAAGCCGTGGGCAGATGCATTGGTCTTCCGACCAATACCCGATGCGTCTGCACGAGTGGTGGCCCTGGAGGCAGGAGATGTCGACGTGGCGATGCGGATCCCTGCAGAGGCTGCGGCGCGACTGGAGCAGAACCCGGCGGTGAATGTGATGAGAATCCCGACAACGTTTCAGATCTCTTTCGAAGTGAATCACCGGCGGAAGCCGTTCGATGACGTACGCGTGCGCAGGGCAGTGAACCTGGCCGTAGACCGGAGGGCGATTGTGGAGCGCGTGCTGTTGGGTGCTGGGTCTGTGCCGCGGGGGCCGGCGCCGCGAGGGGTAACCTACCGGGTCGAACTGGCGGAGTATCCGTTCGACCCGGAGCGGGCTAGACAGCTTCTTGCGGAGGCGGGTTACCCACAGGGTTTTTCGACGGTTCTGTGGGTGCCGGCGGCACGCTACGGAAAGGACGTACAGGTGGCCCAGGCGGTGCAAGCATATCTCGGGGCGATCGGGATACGAGCGGACATTCGGGTATGGGAGTGGGCAGCGTACGTGGAGGCCTTGGTGCGTCCGGAAAAGGAGGCGGGTCTTTACCTCCTAGGGATTTCGATCCCGACGGCTGACTGGCGCTTCTACCGGAACTTCCATTCGCAGTCGCCGACGAACTACTCGGGCTACCGAAATGCTGAGGTGGATCGCCTGCTGGAGCAAGCGCGTTCAGCGGTGCGCGAGTCAGACAGGCGGAACCTGTACGAGCGCATTCAGCGGGCATTGTGGGACGACGCGGCGCATTTGTTCTTGTATGACCAGGTGTTGTTGGTCGGTGTGAGGCGGGAGCTTCGGGGGTTAGGAGTCCTGCCAATCGAGACGGTGCAGCTGGAGAAGGCACGGCGCGAATGAGGGGAGTTATGGTCGCGGAGAGTTGGGTGATTTAGAAGCGAGGTGATCCCGAGGCGATGGTGCGCCTGGACGGACGAAGCCTGAGCCTTGAGGATGTGGAAAGGGTTGTCAGGGGCGAACGAGTGGAGCTTGCAGCTGACGCGCGGGAGCGGGTGGAGGCAGCGCGGGAGGTTGTGGAGCGCATTGTCGGGGCGGGCCGACCAGTATATGGCGTTTCGACGGGCGTGGGACCGCTGTGCACGGTGGCGATCGCACGGGAAGAGCTGAGGGTGCTGCAACGGAATATTGTTCGGTCGCATGCGGCTGGGGTGGGGCGGCCCGTAAGCGAGGATGTAGTGCGGGCGATGATGCTGTTGCGGGCAAACGCGCTTGCGGCCGGGTACTCGGGGGTGCGACCGGTGGTCATTGAGACATTGCTGGAGATGTTGAACCGGCGGGTGCACCCGGTCGTTCCGGAGCAGGGGTCGGTCGGGGCGAGCGGGGATCTGGCTCCGCTCGCTCATCTGACCTTGGTGATGATGGGGGAAGGCGAGGCGTACTACGAGGGCAGGCGAGTCGGAGGTGGCGAGGCGATGCGGGCGGCGGGTGTAGAACCGCTGTCGTTGGAGACTAAGGAAGGGATCGCGATGATCAATGGCACGCAGTTCATGACGGCATTGGGGGTGCGGTTTTTGCTCCGAGCGGAGCGGCTGCTTGCGGCGGCGGATGTTGTGGCGGCGCTGACTTTGGAAGCGGTACGGGGTAGTAAAACGCCATATCATCCGCTGCTGCAACAGGTGCGTCCGCATCCGGGGCAAGTTGAGACGGCGAAACGATTGCTGAGAGCGCTTGAGGGGAGCGAGCGCGTGACGGACGGGCCCTACGGAAGAGTGCAGGACGCTTACTCACTCCGGTGTGTGCCGCAAGTGCACGGAGCCGCGCGGGACAGCCTGGAAGTGCTTAGGCGTGCGGTGATGGTGGAACTGAATAGCGCAACGGATAATCCTTTGGTGTTTGCGGCAGAAGGGTTGGTGCTGTCGGGCGGTAATTTCCATGGACAACCTCTGGCGATCGCGTTCGACGCGGCGAGTGTCGGACTGGCGGCCGTGGCGGGGATGAGTGAGAGACGGATTGAGAGGCTGCTGAATCCGCAGCTGTCTGGGTTGCCAGCATTTCTCACGCGTGGCAGCGGATTGCAGTCCGGTTATATGGTAGCTCAGTATACTGCGGCGGCGCTGGTGTCTGAGAATAAGGTGCTGGCGCATCCCGCGAGCGTGGACTCGATCCCGACGTCGGCCAACCAGGAGGACTTCGTGAGTATGGGGGCCCACGCTGGAAGGAAGGCTTTGCAAATCTTGGAGAACGCGGAGCAGGTGATCGCGATCGAATTGCTCCTGGCATGTCAGGGAATCGATCTGGACCCGGGTGGTAAGCTCGGGATCGGTACGAGGGCGGCCTACCACGCGCTGCGTGGGGCGGTGCCGGAGCTGGATGAAGATCGCGTTGTAGCGGATGATTTGAGAAGAGCGGTGGAGTGTCTGCGCCAGGCAAGGTTCCTTGAGGGGATAAGCGTGGCGGAGTGAGGGCCTGAGGTGCTGGATCCGCAGGATATGGTGGGAAGTGATTGAGCTCCGCTACAGTGGATGGCTGTGAGCTGAATGGAGCTCCACCCTCGGGTGCACACGGGGTCGCAGCGGCAGGAGGCCTGCCCAGGTGAGGGCCAGGCATAGGAGGATGTCCACCAGCCCCGCTAGCCCGGCGCGCCAGCGGGCCTTCCAGTGGGCGTGGTAGAGCCGTAGCCGCCAGGGGTCTGCTTCCAGGGCGGTACGCCACGCATGGTACTCCTGGC
>VAPR01000936.1_pt1 | contig 16465 bp, 15 predicted proteins | sample 3380701 | NCBI WGS metagenome assembly VAPR01 (sample SAMN11536904, study PRJNA540576) | hot springs metagenome | isolation source: hot spring wet sediment | place: Spain: Lobios | collected 2014-01 | reverse complement strand
CTTTTGAAGCTGGAGGACCGGCTCCACCAGCGGGTGGTGGACCAGGAGGAGGCGGTGCAGGCGGTGGCGGACGCCATCCGACGGGCCCGGGCGGGCCTCAAAGATCCGAAGCGGCCCATCGGTGCTTTCCTCTTCCTTGGTCCCACGGGAGTGGGAAAGACGGAGCTGGCGCGGGCTCTGGCGGAGGTTTTGTTCGACTCCGAGGAGGCCATGGTCCGTATCGACATGTCCGAATACCAAGAGAAGCACACCGTGTCCCGGCTCGTGGGAGCACCCCCGGGGTATGTGGGCTACGAGGAGGGTGGCCAGCTTACCGAGGCGGTGCGGCGTCGGCCCTACCGAGTGGTGTTGTTCGACGAGGTGGAGAAGGCGCACCCGGACGTGCTGAACGTGTTGCTGCAGGTAATGGACGACGGTCGGCTCACGGACGCCCAGGGCCGTACCGTGGACTTCAAGAACACCATCCTGATCCTTACCAGCAACGTGGGTAGCCACCACCTGCAGAACCTGAACCCGGAGGATCCTGCAGCCTTCGAACTGGCCAAGGTGTATGTGCTCGACGAGCTCCGGCGGACGTTCCGGCCGGAGTTCCTGAACCGGCTGGACGAGGTGATCGTGTTCCGGCCCCTGTCCCGGGCCCATCTTGAGCGCATCGTGGACCTGCAGGTGCGACAGCTGGAGACGCGCCTACAGGACCAGAAGCTCCGGGTGGAGGTAACCCCCGAGGCGCGGGCGTGGCTCGTGCAGGAAGGGTACAGCCCCGACTACGGCGCCCGGCCCCTACGGCGCCTGATCCAGCGCACCGTGGAGAACACGTTAAGTCGCATGGTGTTGCGGGGTGAGCTGCGTGAAGGCGATACGGCCGTGGTCACCGTGCGGGGTGGTACCATCGCGGTGGAGCGGCGGGAGCCGGTCCCCACTTGAGCAGCACGGAGGGCCCATGGGCCAGTTTAAAAAGGTGGGTTAGGGTGGTCGCCCGGAACCGTCCGCACCGTCTTTGGCTGCAACCCCGCGGTCCAGTGCGCAACGGCTGAGCTTCGAAGAGGTTCGGGAGACCCGGCTGCTGTTCACAGGGGGCACGCGGGCCTGGGAGGCTTTCCGCGCCGCAAGTGCGAGAACTTTCCGGGGCCTAACGCCACGGGGCTTACGATGGAATCACCACAGGAGGTGGGTATGACCGCGTACCGAGCTGACCAGGTGGGTAGCCTGCTGCGCCCGCAGGAGATCCTGGAGGCGCGGGCTCTTGGTGTCTCTCCGAAAGAGCTCCGGGAGCTGGAGGATCGCCACATCCTGGCCCTATTGGAAAAGCAGAGGGAACTAGGCCTGGACGTGTTTACCGACGGCGAGCTACGCCGGCGCAACTTTATGAGCGATCTCATGGAATCCGTGGAGGGCTTCGACTTCGCTGAGGGGCTGCCTCGAACGTGGCATGGCGAAAGCCAGGCACCCCCGGCCAGCGTGACGGGTGTGGTGGTGTCCCGGCTACGCCAGGTGCGTAGGCTCACCGAGCACGAGGTGCGCTTTTTACAACAGCACAGCCCGGGGCCGTTCAAAATCACCCTCCCCAGCGCCAACCAGTTCCCGGCCATCGCTTTCAAGAAGGGCGTTACGGACCGGGTGTACCGGGATCCCTTTGAACTGCTGTGGGACATCGTTCCCATCCTGCGGCAGGAGATAGAGGCCCTGGTGGCAGAAGGCGTGCCGTACGTCCAGATCGACGCACCCCGCTACAGCTACTACATTGATCCTCGTTGGCGGCAGTACATCCGGGACCAGATGGGGGTGGACCCGGAAACCGCCTTGGACGAGGCCATTCGGGCAGACAACGCGTGCCTAGAGGGTCTGCGGGGCAGGGGAACCGTGCTCGCCATCCACCTGTGCCGGGGCAACAACCGCAGCCAGTGGTACGCGGAGGGCGGCTACGACCCCATCGCGGAGAAGGTGTTCGGTGAACTCCAGGTGGATCGGTTCCTGTTGGAGTACGACGACCAGCGGTCTGGCGGCTTTGAGCCGCTACGGTTTGTCCCCAAGGACAAGATGGTGGTCCTGGGCCTGGTGAGCACCAAGCGTCCGCAGTTGGAGTCCCAGGAAACCCTTCTGCACCGTATCCAGGAGGCCAGCCGTTACGTAGCTCTGGACCGCCTGGCCCTGAGCCCGCAGTGCGGCTTTGCCTCCGTGATGGAGGGGAACCTGATAAGCGAAGCGGATCAGTGGGCGAAGCTCCGTCTGGTGGTAGAAACGGCCCGCCGCGTGTGGGGGTAGGACAGTCGGCTGTTAAACTCGAGGGTGTTTTGTCGGAGGCGACGTTTCCGCCGTGACCGAGCTTGCGGGAGTAGTGGAGCTTTTTTTGCATGTGGACCGCATCCTGGCGGACCTGGTGACACGGTACGGGCGCTGGGTCTACGCCATCACCTTCCTCGTGGTGTTTTGCGAAACAGGCTTGGTGGTGACACCCTTCTTGCCAGGGGACTCCCTGTTGTTCGCCGCTGGCACCCTGGCCAGCGTGGGGGCGCTGGATGCCCACCTCCTGGTGGCGCTACTGATAACCGCCGCGGTTGCCGGAGACGCGGTGAACTACGCCGTGGGCCACCGGGCGGGTCAGCAGTTGCTGCGGCGGCGGTGGCTTCGACCCGAACACATACAGCGGACCCACCACTTCTACAGGCAATACGGAAACATGACCATTGTGTTGGCACGCTTCGTCCCCGTGGTGCGTACTTTCGCGCCCTTTCTGGCAGGGCTGGGCCGGATGCCGTACCGGCAGTTCGCCCTGTACAACGTCACGGGCGCGGTGATATGGGTGGCTGGGTTTGTGTATGCAGGGTACTGGTTCGGGAACCTGCCCTTCGTCCAGCAGCGTTTGAGTCTACTCCTGGCAGCCATCGTGGCTTTGTCCCTGTTGCCGTTGGCCCTGCACGCTTTACGAGCCCGGGCCCGAACCTCGTGATTCGCCTCGTTGCGGCAAAAGAGCAACTATACGCCACGGAACGCTTATCGGGCAGTGGGTTTGCTGTAAAACGCCACGCTGGCGAAGCTCACGATCCCCCCTAGAGGGTCCGGAGCCTGCATGTAGTGCAGGAGCTTGCCCTGGACGGGTTCCAGGATGCGTAACGCAGCGTACAGAGCGCTTTGGGCGTCGATGCGCTGGGGGTTTCCTTTCGCTGCCAGCTCTGCCCAGAAGGCTTCCGCGTCCGCGCGCAGTGCGTGATCCAAGCATCGATGGTCTCCTGCGGACGTCCGTAAGGACAAAGCAACGTCTGGAGGGTCTGGGTCCCCAAAGCGAGGCCCCACGTGGCTGAGATCTACGCCCACCACGAGCGCAGCACGGTGGGCCCTTCGGCGGAAGGACTCGCGTAGCAGTTGTACAACCCGCTCCACCGCTTCCGACTGGCGAGGTGAAGGGCCGCGGACCCACGGCTCGAAGCTGGCGCAAAGGATCGGGACGATGCTCACAGGGCGCCCCTCCAAAGCTACCTGCAGGAACACCGCTTGGAACTCCAGGGAGTGCTCCACACGATGGACCGGCTCCCCCTCGAGGAGTTCGGGTGCCTGGGTTAAGAGTTCATCCACCCACTCTCGGTCTACCGGCAACGGCCCAAGGGGTGTGCGATACGGCTTGGTGCAAATGGCAAAAGGATGCGGGGCACCCGCGTGTGCCACGCCCAGCAGGAGGAAGGTGGTGGCCGGGGAGCGGGCCAGGGCTGCGTACGCCCACGCGTAGCACGGCCCACCCCGCTCGAAGTCCACGTGCGGTGCCATCACCCCGCACGGGGCTTCTGGGGGCAGCTTGCCGAGATCCACGCCGTCAAGATAGCCTTTGAGCTGAGCCCGCAGAGCGTCCGCTGCATCAGGATAGGAGCGCCCTGCAAAGTAGGCCGGACGCTCCGCGCTCCGGCGGAAGGCTTCTTCAAGAGCCTGGCGTCGGGACCGGGTGTGTTCGGTTTCCAAAAGGCCGCATCGGTCTAGCTCGTGCACGATGTGCTGGATTTGTGTGGTGAGGAGGAGCTCACCCCCGTGGCGGCGCGCATACTCAACCTGCACGTCCACCGCATCCCTCTGCCCATCGAGCAGCAACGCCACCTCCGCTATCGCGGCGGGGAGCAACACCGTGCCGTCTACGAGGCCCTCGGGATCCCGGACAGCGACCATAGGCCGGCCCGCAACCCTCAGAGGGACCAGGTCTAGTGCACGAAGCCTGGGCAGGGGCTTCATCCTTCGGGCGAAATTGTAGCGAGGCTGGTGCATAATGAACTAGTGGGTCGGCCACTGGTTGTCATCTTCCTTACGGTGCTCACCAACTTGATCGGATTTGGGATCGTCATCCCCCTTTTGCCCTTCTACGCTCAGAAGATGGGTGCTTCACCCCTGCAGGTGGGCCTGCTGTTTGCCGCGTACTCGGCCTGCCAAATGATAGCAGCTCCTCTACTCGGTGCATGGTCGGACCGGTGGGGCAGGCGGCCGGTGCTATTGCTAAGTCTATTCGGGACTGCGGTGAGCTTCGCCATGTTGGCATTGGCGAAAGACCTAGCCACCCTGTTCGCAGCCCGGGTGATCGACGGATTGTCCGGAGGCAACATCACCACCGCCCGCGCGTATGTCGCGGACGTAACCGAGGAGGGCGACCGGGCGCGGGCCTTTGGTTTGGTGGGCGCAGCCTTTGGGCTGGGCTTTGTGATGGGACCGGCTTTGGGCGGGGCACTGTCCCACTTCGGCTATGGGACGCCCGCATGGGCCGCTGTGGGGCTCACGTGTGTGGCTATGGGCGTAGCCTGGCGGTACCTGCCAGAGACGGCCCGCCGGACCCGGGCGGTTTCGTCCTCCTGGCGCCACCTGCCGCAGGTGGTGCGACGCACCGAGCTGCGTGGCCTGCTGGGTGTGGACTTTGCGTACTGGGCTACCGCTGCGGTCTTTCAAACTACCTTCGCTTTGTTTGTGAACCGGCGGTTCGGGCTAGATGCTTCCCACACGGGTTATCTTTTGAGCGTTTGGGGGATGCTGGGGGTGTTGGTACAGTTGGGCCTTGTAGGCCCGGTGGTGCGGCGGTGGGGTGAGCGCAATGCCCTCGGAGGAGGGCTGATGCTCGCAGGCGTAGGGTTTGCGGGCGCTGCGGCAAGCCACAGTCTGCTGCCGTTTCTGGTAAGCACGTTCCTTGCTGCGTTGGGTGCAGGGATATCCAACCCCGCGCTCGTGGCGCTCATCAGCCGGAGCGCGGATTCCCCCGACCAGGGCAGTGTGCAAGGGGTGGCTAGCAGCCTGGAGAGTCTCGGCCGCGTAGTAGGCCCGGTATGGGGGAACGGCAGCCTGGGCCTTTTCGGAGAAGGGGCGGCCTTCGGCTCCGCCGCGGCTGCCATGGTCTTGGTGGGGCTTATAGTGCTGGGACCGCAGGGTGCACGTAGGAGGTGAAAACGCCCTGGACTGGAAGGCCAAGTTCGACCAAGCTCTCCCGTATGCGGAGTTTCTCCATCGTTACGGTACGGACGTCCACCGGGACCGGTGGCGGCAGGTCTACGAACGGGTGACCCTCACCCAGGATCAGCAGCAGCTCCTTGCTGGCTTCCAGCGGGACATGAAGTTGTTGATCTTGGCTGGGACCTGGTGCGGGGACTGCGTCAATCAGTGCCCGATCCTGCAGCGGATCGCGGAAGCCAGCCCGCGGATCCAGCTGCGCTTCCTGGAGCGGGACCAGCACCCCGAGGTGCGGGAGGCGCTGTCCATCAACCGCGGTTACCGGATCCCCATGGTGGTGTTCTTAAGCGAGGATTTCGTGGAGGTAGCCCGGTACGGGGACCGCACCCTTTCCTTCTACCGGCAGATGGCGGCGGAGCGGCTTGGAGCTGCTTGCCCCGTGGGTGTGCGGCCGCCTGGGGAGAAACTACTGCAGCAAGCGATCCAGGAGTGGCTGAACGAGGTGGAGCGGGTGCAGCTGCTTTTGCGACTTTCGCCCCGGCTGCGCCAGCGGCATGGGGACTGACCCTCCCGGCTGCAGGAGGTGTACGGTAACCTACGGAGGGAACGGGGAGGTCGAATGCTGGAATTCATGGTCTTTGTGAGCGGTGGTGTTTTGCTGGCCCTGGAGATCGTAGCAAGCCGCGTGCTAGCACCCACCTTCGGGAACTCCATCTACGTGTGGGGTAGCCTCATCGGCGTGTTCCTTACCGCCCTGAGTCTGGGCTATTGGGGGGGCGGGTGGCTAGCGGACCGCTATCCCAAGCGGGAGGCTTTTTGTGCCCTGGTGTTTTTGGCGGGGTTGCTCACGGTTCCGATCCCCGCGGTAGCTCCGGGACTTCTGACCGCTTTGGAGACCGCAGAGCTAGGTGCACGGGCCGGCCCGCTGGTGGCGGCTTTCGTCCTCTTCTTCCCTGCCAGCGTAGCCATGGGCACCATTTCACCCTATGCGGTGCGGCTTAGCGCACGCAGCTTGGCCACCGTGGGCGGTACCGCAGGCCGGCTGTACGCCCTGTCCACCCTGGGGAGCATCGCGGGCTGCTTTGCCGCCGCTTTTTGGCTCATCGGTGTTCTCGGGGTGCGGGAGACCATCCTAGCTCTGGGCTTGGTGGAGATGGTGCTTGCGGTTGTAGGTCTAGCGGGCCTGCGAAGGCTTGGAAGTGCCACGGTGGCCTTTTTGGTGGCGCTCGCGGCGGGTGCGTGGACACCTCGGGTCCTTGTGGCGGACGGCCCGGAGCTGAGATATGCCAAGGACACTGTGTACCACCGGATCACGGTGAGCGACGAGGGGGGGATCCGTTACCTGAAGCTGGACAACTACTGGCAGAGCGCCATGGATCTACATCAACCCCACCGCACGGTGTTCCGCTACGCGGACTACATGCACGTAGGCATGCTCTTCCAGCCCCAGCCCGAACGCGTCTTGGTAATCGGTATGGGAGGCGGAACGGTGCCAAAGCGCTACGTGGAGGACTACCCTAAGGTGCGGGTAGACGTAGCGGAGATCGACCCCGCGGTAGTGGAGGTTGCGTACCGATTCTTTGGGGTTCCACGGGATAGCCGCCTGCGCGCCTTTGCGCAGGACGGGCGGCAGTTTGTGCGGCGCACGGAGGAGCGCTATGACCACATCCTCATGGACGCCTACCTTCGGGACACTCTGCCGTTCCACTTGGCTACGCGGGAGTTTTTCCAGGAAGCCCGGGCCAAGCTGCGGCCTGGGGGGGTGTTCGTGGCGAACATCATCGGGGCCTTGGATGGCCCTTACAGCCACCTGTTTCGGGCGGTGTACCGCACGCTCCGGGAGGTTTACCCAGGGGTGTACGTGTTTCCGGTGGACTTCACGCCTGGGGGCTGGACGGAAGCCTTGCGGAACATCATCGTGGTGGGTACAGAGCACGTCTGGTCGGCTGAACAGGTTCGCGCTGCTGCACGTACGGTGAGGGACCAGGTGCGAGTGCCAGGTTTCCCTACGGTGGTGGCGGACTTGTACACCCGGCCTATCCGAACGGAGGACGTGCCGACTCTCACGGACAACTTCGCGCCCACCGACGCCCTCATCCACGTACCGTGAGCCAGCTGCAGTACGTGAAACTGTACGTGGGCGACGTGGTTCGCACCCGCAAGCCCCACCCTTGTGGCGGGGACGTGTGGGTGGTAGAACGGCTTGGCGCGGACGTGGGGATCCGGTGCCGCACCTGTGGCCGCTTCGTGCTCATGGAGCGGGTCAAGTTCGAGCGAAGGATCCGAGCGTTCCTGCAGCGTGGCAACGAACTCCCACCTCCTGAGCCCACTCCTCCCGCTTCTCCTGTACCACCGCAGCCGGCCAAGCGGAGGTTTCGCCCGCCTCCGCAAGATTCGCGGAGGCGGCGGCGGATCATCCGCCGGGCTCGGCCCACCTAACAGGGGTCTGCTGTGCTGTCCGTTGGAATCGTGGGGCTCCCCAACGCGGGAAAGTCCACCTTGTTCCGAGCCCTGACACGAGCACCCGTGGCGGTGGCCAGTTATCCCTTCACCACGGTGGAACCGAACACCGGGGTGGTGCCGGTACCGGACGAGCGGCTTGAGATTTTGGCGCGCATGGTGTCCGCGGAGCGCATGGTGCCCGCGCCCTTGCGGGTGGTGGACATCGCGGGGCTCGTACGCGGAGCACACCGGGGAGAGGGGCTGGGCAACCGGTTCTTGGCCCATGTGCGGGACATGGCGGCACTGCTTCACGTGGTTCGTGCCTTCGACGACCCGGAGGTGGCGCACGTGGAAGGTACCGCAGACCCCCTTCGGGACGTGGAGGTGGTAGAGACGGAGCTGTTGCTGGCGGACCTGGAGGTCGTCCAGCGTAGGCTGGAACGGTTAGGCCCGAAAGCGCGGGTGGGGGAGGAGGAGGCCCGGAGGGAGGTCAGAGCGCTACAGGAAGCGGCTGCGGCTCTGGGCCGGGGCGAGCCCGCGCGCTCTTTGCCGGAGGCGGTCCGCCGCCTACTGCGGCCCCTGCGGTTGCTTACGGAAAAACCGGTGGCCTACGTGGTGAACGTAGGAGAAGGGCAGGAGAACGGACGTGTGGAGGCAGTCCGGCAGCTGGGCCGGAACCGGGGTATCCTAGTGCTGGTGGCCTGCCTCAAAATAGAATCGGAGTTGCTTGAGCTCCCAGAGGACGAGGCCAGGGCTTACCGGGAAGCTGCGGGGATCGGGGAAGGGGTGCTGGCGCAGGTGGTCCGAGCTGGCTACCGCCTCCTGGATCTCGTGACCTTCTTCACCACGGAAAGCGGCCAGGTACGTGCCTGGCCTATCCCGCGGGGTACCCGGGCGGCGCAGGCCGCGGGAGAGATTCACTCCGACATGGAGCGCGGGTTCATCCGTGCTGAGGTGATCGCGTTCGACGAACTGCTCCGGTGGGGATCTCTACAAGCTGCCAGGGAGGCGGGCCGGGTGCGCCTGGAAGGACGGGACTACCAGGTGCGGGAAGGGGACGTGATCACGTTTCGTTTTCAGACGTAGCCCGTGGCACGTCGATTGCGCTAGAACGGGCAGCAAAGCCGTTTGTCCCTATGAGACGTTTACGATCGACCCCACTCGAAACATCAACATCAATCAACGTCAAGGGAAGGAGAGAGTATGGGACTGTCCAACAACTTCGCGGACCCCTTCGAGCCCAGCTTGGAGGACGTGGACCGGAGGATCGCGGAGCTCGCGGAGCAGCGGCGCCGCATCTGGCAGGCCAGTACGCCCCACCGAGGGATGGGGGAGACTGGCCGAAGGGCGCTCGCGGCCATCGAGGCAGAGTTAGAGGCGCTGTACCGGACCAAGCGGGAGCTTTTGGCACGCAAGAACTACGGGGAACGCTCCCCCAAGCCCCGCCGACGGGGGCACACGGTCCCCACTCCGCCCGCGGGCCTCTTCCGGGACGACTAAGGCCCGCCTGACAACCTTCCGACGGGTCTGGTAGAATCGTGCGGCTGGGTCTACGCGGCCCCAAGGGTGGTCGTGTGCCCTTCTCGTCTCCGCACGGCGGAGACCGGGGAAGTTCCCTGTCCGAGGGAGGGAGACGGTGCGCAAGCCTTACGAAATGGTTTTTATTCTGCGGCCTGACCTGGAGGAAGCACAGGTGCGAGCCGTGGTAGAGCGTGTGACGGCGCGGATCGTGGAGCGCGGTGGAGAGGTACGGTCCACCGAACCGTGGGGCAAACGACGCCTAGCCTACCCTATCCGAAAGCAGCGGGAAGGCATCTACGTACTGGTTCGGTTCGAACTAGACGGCCAGCGGGTACAGGACCTCAAGTCCGCGGTGGCGCTGCAGGAAGAAGTGATCCGGTTTTTGGTCTGCCAAGCGGTGCCAGAGATACCGCAGCCAACCGTGGGGGTGCCCGCGGAGGGGATGGAGCCGGTGCCCTCTGGGGGAGGTGAGGCAGGAGGATGCTAAACCGAGTGGTGTTGATCGGGCGACTTACCCGTGATCCCGAGCTGCGCTACCTGCCAAGCGGTCAACCCGTCGCCACGTTTACCCTTGCGGTAGACCGGCCCTTCGTCAACGCCCAGGGGGAGCGCAAGGCGGACTTCATCCCCGTGGTGGCGTGGCGCAAACTGGCCGAGCAGGTTTCCGCCCACCTGGCCAAGGGACGGCTTGTGGCCGTGGACGGTAGGCTGCAGATCCGTGAGTACGAGACGCAGGACGGCCAGCGCCGCCGGGCGGTGGAGGTGGTGGCGGACGTGGTTCGGTTCCTGGACCGGAGGGGTGAGTCCGCCCCAGAGGTCAGCGCGCCAGAGGAGTTCGAGCCGGCACCGGAACCGGAAGAGGATGATGTGCCCTTCTGAGGTGTAAGGAGGAAGCAAGATGGCGGAGAAGGCAAAAAAGGAGAAGCGAGAGTGGAAGCCACGGCGCCCGCGACGGAGGGTGTGCAGCTTCTGTTCTGAGCGGGCGAGGTTCGTAGACTATAAGGATGGGAATCGGCTGCGCCGGTTCGTCTCCGAGCGCGGAAAGATTCTGCCCCGCCGGGTGACCGGCACGTGCGCCAAGCACCAACGGATGCTGGCGGTAGCCATCAAGCGGGCCCGCGAGCTGGCTTTGCTCCCGTACACCGCAGACTGAGGTCGGAGCCCGCGGGCGCGGAGGGCAGCAAATCCATGGGGAAGGTTCGGGCTGGTGTCAGCCCGCTGCGCGAGCGCACCGCAAGCTTAACTGAAGGTGCGCTCCTAGCAGCGCTCACCGCGCTCGTGGCTCTGTTGGTAACCCTGTTCGGCTCTTTCGGCCTCGTAGCCGCGCCATTGCCCTTGTTTGTCCTAACCTACCGCCGGGGTTTGCGGACGGCGGTGCTGAGTGCCGTGGTGGCAGGCTTGGTGCTTTCCCCCTTCTTTGGGTTCCCCCAAGGCTTGGCGTTCGTGGGCGTTTTCGCCCCGGTGGGGTTGGTTCAGGGCTTCGTGGCGCGCAAGGGAGAGGGACGCCTGGCGCTGCGGACCGTGCTTTGGGGGGCGGGCGTGGGTCTGTTGGTCACCCTCGTGAGCCTAGCAGTGACGCGGTTTCTGATAGGATTGGACCCTCTGGAGACTGTGGTGAAAGTGCAGGTGCAGGCCGCTCAGTCGGCCGCAGACCTAAGCCGCAGGCTTGGAGCACCGCCGCAGCAGGTGCAGCAGATGGAGCTGCTGGCTCAGCAGATGCCAAACCTACTGCGCACCATTCTGCCCGCTGCTCTCGTGTTCGGGGTCGCGCTGTGGTCCTACGGCTCCTACACCCTGGCTCGACACGTGATGCGCCGGCTGGGCACAGAGCTGCCGGGGTTCCCTCCCATCCTAACGTGGCGACTTCCTCCCGTGGGCGGAATCGTGCTGGTGGGTCCCGTGCTGGTCGGCGTCGCCTTGCAACCTTGGCTTCCTGACCTGGCGCGGATGCTGGTGGCTAACGGGTTCATGCTCAGTGTCCTCACCTTGGCCTTTTTTGGATTTTTGACCTTGCTGCACTATCTCGTGGCTCGCGAGGTACCGAAGGCGGGACGCGTGCTGGCGGTGGTGGCCGTGTTCCTAATGGGCGATCTGGGCACCTTTGCCATGGTGGCCTTGGGTTTGGTGGACCTGTGGTTCGACCTTCGGAAGGTGGGACCGCGGGCGGAGCGTTCCACATGAAGGTCATCCTGATCCGGGATGTGGCGACCCTGGGGAAAGCGGGGTCGGTGGTGGAGGTGAAGGAAGGCTACGCCCGAAACTACCTGCTCCCTCGGGGCCTGGCCAGGGAGGCTACAGAAGCTCAACTGCGAGCCCTTGAGCAACAGCAAGCTGCACAGCGGAGGCGGGAAGCCCGGGAGCTGGAGCGGGTGCGGGCCCTCGCACACGCTTTAAACGCCACCACGGTGCGGGTACCGGCCAAGGCGGGGAGCACAGGAAAGCTGTTTGGCGCGGTGACCGCGCAACAGGTGGCCGATGCTCTCAAGGGCAAAGGGTTGGATGTGGACCGCAGGCAGGTGGAGTTCACGGAGCCTATCAAGGCCCTGGGTACCTATACGGTCACGGTCCGGCTGGCCTACGGACTGGTGGCGCGCGTGCGGGTCGAGGTGATCGCCCATGGCTAACCGGATGGCTGCACGGGCCCGGAACCGCAACGCAACCCCAAGCCGAGCTGAGCTGAAGCGCCGGGTGGGTGCGCTGTTCAACGTGTTGAGCGAAGTGTACGGGCCAGAACGCCTCGTGGTAAAAGCGGGCAAGCTGGAGGCACTGACCCTGATGCGGTCTGGGCGGCTACCTGACCGGGTGGTGGCGCTTCAGCGGCTGGTGTACGACGACCCCACCATCGACCGCCACCTGCCGGAATCGGAAATTCCAAAGGTCCTGTCGGAGGTGGAAGAGGAGCTGGCGGACCTGATGGCGCAGAGGCGGGTAGAGGAGGAACTGGAGCGCAAGGTCGCCGAGCGTATGAACCAACGGCAGCAGGATTACTTGGAGGAGATCCGGTTGCAGGTGTTGCGGGAGGCCGGCGGGCCTGAGAACGCAGCCACCCGCAAAAAGCTGGAAGAGCTGGAGGCTCTGGAGCGCATTCGGCTGTCGCAGTCCGCTCTGGAGGCGTTGCGACCCCGCCGTCTCAAGGAGGTGGTGGGGCAGGAGCGTGCCATCCGAGCCCTGCTGACCAAGCTCGCTACCCCATACCCGCAGCACGTGATCTTGTACGGCCCGCCCGGCGTGGGCAAAACCACCGTGGCCCGGTTGGCCTTGGAGGAAGCGCGGCGGCTGCCGTACACGCCGTTCCGTGAGAATGCGCCCTTCGTGGAGGTGGACGCCACCACCCTGCGTTGGGACCCTCGGGAGGTAACCAACCCTCTCCTTGGCTCGGTGCACGATCCCATCTACCAGGGCTCCCGGAGGGACTTCGCGGACGTGGGGATCCCAGAGCCAAAACTGGGGCTGGTAACGCGGGCGCACGGAGGCGTGCTGTTCATCGACGAGATCGGGGAGCTGGACCCTTTGCTGCAGGCCAAGCTCTTGAAGGTATTGGAGGACAAGCGGGTTACCTTCGAGTCCAGCTACTACGACCCCGAAGATCCCCACGTGCCCGCGTACGTACGACGGCTGTTCGAGCAAGGGGCACCTGCGGACTTCGTGCTTATCGGCGCCACCACCCGCGACCCGGAGGAGCTTTCCCCAACCTTGCGGTCGCGCTGCGCGGAGGTGTTCTTCGACCCCCTGTCCCAGACGGACATCGAGCGCATCGTGGTGCAAGCGGCGCGGCGGCTTGGGGTAAGCCTGCACCCCAAGGTGCCGGAGCTGATCGCCAGCTACACCGTGGAAGGCCGCAAAGCGGTCAGTTTGCTGGCCGATGCGTACGGCATGGCGTTGCATCGGCGTAGGGGTCGGGGAGGCCGAGTACGGATCACGGAGGAGGACTTGTTGGAGGTGGTCCGCGTCTCCCGTCTGACACCCTCTACCAGTACCAGGGCGTCGGACGTGCCAGAAGTGGGCAAGGTGTTCGGGCTTGGTGTGACCCACTATGTGGGCTCCCTCGTGGAGGTAGAGGCCGCCGTGTTTCCCGCAGGACAAAAGGGGCGCGGTACGGTGCGGTTCAACGAGACCGCGGGCACCATGGCCAAGGACTCGGTGTTCAACGCGTTGTCCGTGCTTCGACGGCTGCTGGCCATCGACCTCACCCAGTACGACGTGCACGTGAACGTGGTGGGCGGGGGGCTTGTGGACGGCCCGAGCCTCGGGCTCGCCATCACCGTGGCGCTGGCGAGCGCGGTGCAGAACCGTCCCGCCCTGCAAAACGTGGCCGTGACGGGTGAGGTGAGCATCCAAGGAAAGGTACGGGGGGTGGGCGGAATCCCAGAGAAGCTGTACGGGGCAAGGCAGGCCGGGATCAAGAAGGTGGTGCTGCCCCAGGAGAACCAAAACGACTTACCGTCCGAGGTGGGGGGATTACAGGTGGTCTTGGTCCAGACCGTGGAGCAAGCGCTGCCGCACATCCTTGTACCCCAGGTTCGAAGGCGACATTGAGCGCCTCCCCACAGGGTCCCCGATCCGTGTTATCCACAGGTTGTACACAGGCAATCACCTGGTAAGCCACAGCAAACCCACGGATACCTCCACTTCTCCAAATCCACAGGTTGTCCTACAGGTGATCCACAGTCATCCCGTGGTAAAAGGTGGATGGACAGATGAGAGCGAACGGACGTTTGCTATGATGGGAGGGTAGCCGTGGCCACTGCCGTGGACCGTGTTCCGCCGCATAGCCTAGAGGCCGAGATGGGGGTCCTGGGCTCCATGCTTCTGGACCGAGATGCCATCGCGGCGGTGGTGGAGTTGTTACGACCTGAGGATTTTTACCGCGAGGCCCACCGGCTAGTTTACGCCGCCATCGTGGACCTGTTCGAGCGGGGGGAGCCCGTGGACCTCATCACCGTCTCCGATCGCCTCCGAAGCCTAGGTCGGCTGGAGGACGTAGGCGGCTCCGCCTACGTGGCGTCCCTCTTGAACGCGGTGCCCACCGCGGCCAACGCGGAGTACTACGCTCGCATCGTGCTACAGAAGGCCATGTTGCGCGCTCTCATCCGGGTAGGCACACAGATCGCCCACCTGGGGTTCGAAGGAGAGGAGGACGTGGAGATCCTGGTGGACCGCGCGGAGCGATTGGTGTTTGAGATCGCCAACCGCCGTATGCAGCAGGACTTCCAGCCCCTTCGGGACTTGATCCGTGACACCATGGAGCGCTTGGACACCCATTACGAGCGCGGCATGATCACGGGGGTGCCGACAGGGTTTACGGACCTGGACGAGCTTACGGGCGGACTGCAGCGCGGAGACCTCATCATCGTGGCGGCACGGCCATCCATGGGGAAGTGCCTGAAGTACGACAGCTTGGTGGTAGATCCACGCACGGGCGTACCGAGGACCATCGAGGAAATCGTACGGACCGGGCAAGGGATGGTCCTGACCCTGGACAGCGAAACCTTCCGAGAGGCACAGCCGTCTGCGTTCGTGGATGACGGGACCAAACCTACCTTCCGGGTTCGCACAGCCCTGGGCCGAGAGGTAGAAGTGACCGCGACACATCCGTTTCTCACGCCGGAGGGGTGGAGGCCCCTGGCAAGCCTGAGACCTGGCCATCTGATCGCGGTCCCGGCACGGCTCCCGGTGTTCGGCACCTTAGATCTGCCCTCCGCGGAGGTACGGATGCTGGCCTACCTCTCCGCGGGTCGGCTGCCCGCGCAGCCAGAGGTGAGCCGCGACTTCCTGGACGCGGCTGCAGCGTGTGCGGCGGTACGGGCTGCTCGGGTGCCTGCTCTTGCCGGTGTTTTGAGCCCTGGGCGCGATGCGGGCCTGGAGGATGCCTCTGCGGTAGTGGCGGAGTTCTCAGAAGATTATCCGGCTCTGGCCGAGCCTCCGGAACGCCGCCAACTCCCGGAGGCGGTCTTCCGCCTTACCCAGCCCAAATTGTGCCTGTTTTTGCGGTGTCTACTGGCCTGCGTGGCTGAGGTGCAAGGCGACCCGGAAGGCTGGTCGCGGGGCGGGCAGGAGACGTTCGGGATCCTCGCGGAGCTACCAAGTGCCACCATGGCCCGTCAAGTCCAGCACCTACTACTGCGACTGGGCGTGCTGGCCGCCTGGGACGGCGGCCGAAACCTGGAAGCCCGGGGGGAGGCTGCAGTGCAGCTGTTGAGGACCTGCGGGGTGCTGGGGTGGGATCGGCTTCGCCAGTGGGCCCGCTACGCGCCCCAACTCCTTTTGCCGGAGCCAAACTTTGTGTGGGACCCCATCGTATCCGTGGAGTATACGGGGGAGCATCCTGTGTATGACCTTACGGTGCCAGGCACGCACAACTTCGTGGCCAATGACGTATGCGTCCACAACACCACCTTCTGCCTGAACATCGCGCAGCACGCGGCCGTGGAGCACAAGACGCCGGTAGCCATTTTCTCCATTGAGACCAGCGCGGAGCAGCTGGTCCAGCGGATGTTGTGCTCGCAAGCGCAGGTGGATGGGCAGCGCCTGCGGCGCGGCTACTTGTCGGAGGCTGACTGGCGTCGACTCACCCGGGCGATGGGCGCCTTGGTGGATGCCCCCATCTTCATCGACGACTCCTCAAACCTGTCGGTGGTGGAGATGCGGGCAAAGGCGCGTAAGCTAAAGGCCGAGCATGGGTTGGGGCTCATCGTAGTGGACTACATCCAGCTGATCCAGTCCTACCGTCGCACGGAGAACCGCACCCAAGAGCTTAGCGAGATCGCCCGCGGCATCAAGTCCCTGGCGAAGGAGTTGGACGTGCCAATTTTGGCCGTCTCGCAGCTGTCCCGGGCCGCGGAGCAAGGGGGGACCAAGATCCCCATGCTATCCCACCTGCGGGAGAGCGGGGAGCTGGAGCAGGTGGCGGACCTGGTGCTGTTCCTGTACCGGGAGGATTACTACGATCCTGAACGCGCACGCAGAGAGGGCAAGGAGAACGTGGCTTTGGTGCGAGTGGCCAAGCACCGCAACGGCCCCACGGACGACTTGGAGCTGTTCTTTCACAAGGAGACCTCTCGGTTCGCCAACCTGGACCGCAGGCACGGTAACGCCT
>VAPR01000933.1_pt1 | contig 16553 bp, 5 predicted proteins | sample 3380701 | NCBI WGS metagenome assembly VAPR01 (sample SAMN11536904, study PRJNA540576) | hot springs metagenome | isolation source: hot spring wet sediment | place: Spain: Lobios | collected 2014-01 | reverse complement strand
ACTTTACTTTTCGCCTCGTCGATGGTTTGTTCTGTGACGCCTGGCATTAGCGCGTTTTTGGTAGAATCGGTGAACAATCTGTTTACTGCGTCACGCGCGATGGCCAGCCAATCGGGCCGGGGCTGTGGATCAGGCTGTGAAGTGTGGACGGGATCCCTGAACTTTATGGTGAAGGGTTGTGTGGTTACGTCCGCTTTGGCCCGTTTGATTTTCCGTTTGTTGATGGTAAAGGTTACATCCTTTCTAGTGTCGGCCGACATGTGTTTTATCGCCTTGCCGGTAAACGATACGACAAGTTTGTCTGAACCGACCCGCTGCACCTGGATTCCCACCCCTTCCGGAAAGCTGTTCGCCGTCACGTCATCCACTGTGAGACCATCGCGGAACGTTCCGTTTTTCAACATGATCGTTTGTTTATCGGCTATGCTTCCATCGTTTTCCGCCGCTTCCTCGATCACCTCTTTTTCAACCGAAAGCTCCGGCAATCCTGGCAGCGACTCGCTGTTTACCGACACTTCCAGCGCTTCTTCCACATCGTCAAGCTTCGCAAGAATTTCAGTGATCCCTTTTCCTTTCGCTTTTACCATGCCGGACGAGTTGACCGCAGCCACTCTTTTGTTGGCCGACCTCCAGATAACCTTGCCGGAAACCACCCTGTTCTCCTTGTCGTAGGCAACCGCGAGCACCTGCAATGTTCTGTCTTTCCCATTGTCCGTATACAGTTTCACATCATCAGCTATCGCAAATATCTCGACATAGTCCGCCTTTGCGCCTTTGGCGGCAACCGTGAAGGGTTTGGCCGTTTCTTCTTTTCCATGGTACTGCATCGAAATGGTTACGGCCTGATCATCTTTGGCTGCCCGCACCGGCGGATAGGCAATCAGCGCCTTGCGTTCCCCCTGCAGCCAAACAAACTTGCTGATTTTGATACGGACCGGGCGTTTCCCGCTCACAGATTGTGTAAACCGGAAATCCTTCATCGACGGAGGCTTTGACGGCACTTCATTCAGTGTGACGATGATCAGCCCGTTCGTTGCCTCCAGTTCTTGGATTTCCTTCTGCTCGTCTGCTAGTTTTGGCTCCTCCTCAACCGGCGTTGGCGTGGCTGCTGCAGCTACAAATGGTTCAGCTACCATGACGCTCTCTGCCGATGCATGGCTGGCAACCGAAAATAACAACCCGATACATACTACTGCTGTAACGATTTTCTTTCGTTCCCTCTTGCCCATTCTGGTACCTCGCTCCCCCTTTATTCAATAAACGTCCATAGTGTAACAAAGCGGGGTAGCAGGCGAACCTAACTAAAGTTTGTTTTTCCGTGCGTTCCCGATCAAACATACCCACGACCTAAGGAAAGTTCATGATATGGCGAAAAAAATGGCCGTCGACATAGCCGACAGCCGGCGGCCTCTCACACAAGCCGCAACCATCTCGATTCAAGTTTTCCGGGCTACCGTTACGGTTGCCTTCAACCGTTGGCCATTGATGCTGGCGGTAATCACTGTCTTTCCGGCCGCTTTGCCGATAATGACTCCTTTGCTTACGGTTGCAACGCGTTTGTTGGCCGTCTTCCAGATGGCCTTCTTCGTCAAGTCTTCTTCCGTTCCATCCGTATAATACGCCGTCAGCGACAGATGGGACGTTTCCTTCTCTTTCAACTCTACTTCGGAACGATTCAGCTTGTATTCCTTGACTATTTTTTTGCCATTTGCCTGCACCATGATTTTGATGGTCTTCTTCTTTCCTTCGTAATCGGCGACAGCTTCCGTCTGTCCAGCCTTTTTGGCTGTCACAATGCCTGTGGACGAGACGGCTGCAATCTCGGAATCTTTCACGCTCCAAGTCACCTGATCCGTTACGTCCTTTTTGGTTCTGTCAGAATAGGAAGCCGTTATCCTGACAGGCAGCTTCTCCCCTTCCTTCATGACAAGCTTACTGGGCGAGATTTTCAGGGACAGAACGTTTGCTTTGGACACCTTCACGGAAATTTCCGCCGTTTGTCCTTTGTAGCTGATCTTGACGACCGTCGACCCTTCCTTTTTCCCTGCCGTCACTTTTCCGGGCGAAACGGCAACCAGTTTATCCTGCGTCTCATAGGCAGTCTCTGGATCCTTGGTGATGTCGACCCGCTTGCCTCCCAAGAGCGCATAAACTTTGAAGGTTGCGCTCATGCCAGGCTTGATGCGGATGGTAGACAGGGAGGTTTCCAGCTGTGTGCCTTCCAGCACTTTCACTTGGGCTGCTGCTTGTTTGTTCCCATCCTCCGTAGTCACGGTAATGACGGCGGTGCCCGCCGATTTCGGTGTAACGGTGCCGTTCTGATCCACCGCCGCAATATTGACGTCGCTGCTGCTCCATGTTACATGCCGATTGGTAGCGTTATACGGGTGTATGGTCGCTGTCAGCGTGAAGGGTTCTCCATCCTTCGTGAGGGTCACTTCTTTCGGATTCAGAGAGACTCCGGTGATCGGGATCACTGGCGGCGGACTCGGTACTCTGATCAGTTCGATCGTATCGCTTGCAGCCGTGACTTTTCCCTGTTTGTTTTTCAACTCGACATACACCGTTTTCTCACCATAGCCGCCATCAAGCGTCCATCGTTTGACAGGAGCGTACGCCTCCCAGTCGCTCCAGTTTTTGTTGTCGTTGGAAAAACGCATGGTGATGCCAGCCGGTGCGTTTTGCAGTTCGATATTCAACACGACCGATGTGGAGCTCGTCTGTTCCGCCCCACGATTAATCATGAGCTTGCCTTGCGGCGATGGCAGAACCACTTGAAATTCAACCTTCGTCACCCATTGCGCCTTGTCCGTGACTACCAACAGATACGTACCATCCTTGCTCACTGTTTCCCCTGATTGGATCAGATGGCCATTGAGCGTAGCCGCCCCCTCGTTGAATGTAATCGTGACGGGTTCCTGGTACGTTCTGCCGTCCTCTACTCCGGTGACGACGGGTGCCGCCGTATCCAGCACGATGGAATCCGATTCCGTGACGATCGTGTTTTCTTCGTCTTTCATCTCCATATAGACCGTCTTCTGACCGTCACCCTCCGTGAGTGTCCAGGATCTCGCAGCCTGTACCGGCTCCCAGTCTTCCCAGTTCTGGCCATCGTTTGACAAACGCATGGCCACCTTGCCGATTCCGCCCGTTGCGGTGATGCCCAACGTGACATTCCGGCTGTTGGTATCGCTCGCTCCCTGATTAATGAGCATTTCGCCGGCCAGTGCAGATTTCGCAAGCGTAAAGGTTATCTCTGTCACATTCCCTGCCAGATCTTTCACGAGGAGCTTGTGCGTGCCATACTCTTTCACCGTGTGGCCGGGTTGAATTTCGTTTCGATCCAGCGTCGCCATGCCTTCGTTCCAGTTGAGTGTGACAGGCTCCTGGTAGGTTCCTCCCTCTGCCGCTCCAATAACGACCGGTGGCGATTGGTCCAGAATGATCGTTTGCTTCAGCGTCTTCGTATGCCCGTCTTGATCGCGCAGCTTCAGGTAGACGCTCTTCTCTCCATCTCCTGCCGGGAGTGTCCATACTTTGCTGTCGGCAAGCGGTTCCCATGCATCGTCACTCCACGTGTCATCGTTGGAGAATTGCATCTCCGCCATGCCATCGGACGCGCTGATGCGAAGCGTGACCTGTTTCTGGTTGGTATGTGTCGCTCCATCGTTGATGGCAAACGAATCCACATCCACATTTTCTTTGATGACGTAAAGTTTGTAAGACTGATTCCAGATGATTTTCCCGTTGCTGATGGGGAATTTCTTCAGAGCTGCCCACACCGCATCGGCGGGAACCGTTGCCCCCTCTTCTTCCTTGATTCCGTCCATACTGTACAGAAAGCTAATTTGGTCTTCGGTTGGTTCTCCACTCCAGTTCGGAGAGGAATTTGTCGCCCATTTGGCATCTGCCGGTATCTGCATGGCGTCGGTGACGGTATACACTTTTCCCTCTTTGCTGTAAAGGTACGCCGGCCAAGGAACATTGGATCCAGCGTCTTTGTAATTGGCGGCCACCACCCAGTCCGCAGCGTCTGGCACATCATTTCCTGTCGACACGACTCCATCTTTGCTATATGCATAGGTGATGGCCTCCAAATAGCCGACATCACTGTACTGAAAACGCTGCAGCACCTTTCCGGCCTTGGTACGCATGGTAAACGCGACTGTCGTCTTGTTCCCCGCTTCATCTGTCACGGCGAGCGTATGCGAACCATACTCTTTTACCACGTAACCGGATGGAATCTCGCTTCCGTCGAGCATCCCTTTCCCTTCATTCCAGGAGAGTGCAACGGCATTCCGATAGCTTCCCCCCTCGGATGCTCCGGAAATGACGGGAGGGGTCTGGTCAAGAATGATCGTTTGCTTCACTTTCTTCGTATGACCGTCTTGATCGCGCAGCATGAGGTAGACGGTCTTCTCTCCCTCTCCTGCCGACAGGGACCATGCTTTGCTGATGTTTAGCGGTTCCCAGGCATCGTCACTCCACGTGTCATTGTTGGAGACCTGCATCTCTGCCATGCCATCGGACGCGCTGATCTGAAGCGTCACCTGCTGCTGATTGGTGTGCGTCGCTCCCTTGTTGATGTCAAACCAGTCAAAGCTCCTCTTGATGGCGTACATCTTGAACGACTGATCTTGTATATCGAAGGAATAGATCTGGAAACTCTTCAACGTTGCCCATGCGGCATCGGCAGGGACTGTATCGCCCTCTTCCGCATGGATCCCGTCCCTGCTGTACAGATACAGTTTGTTGCTGATTGTATATGCTTCAACGGTGAAGGAAGAGAGCACCGCCCATTTGGCATCTGCCGGTATCTGCTCGGCGTCGGAGGCGGTTTGCACTTTACCGCCTTTGCTGTAGAGATACTCCGGATCGGAGACAGCCCCCGATCCTTTCAGACTGGCGACAACCGCCCAGTCTACGATGTCAGGCACATCGTTGCCGGATGCGACGACTCCATCTTTGCTGTAGACATAGCTTGCCGCCTCAAAAGACTCGCCCGTATCCGGGATATTGAAAAACCGCAATAGCTGCGCCGCAATCGTTTTCATGGTAAAGATGACCTTTGTTTCATTCCCTGCACGATCCGTCACGACAAGCGTATGCTGGCCATACTCTCTCACCATGTGTCCGGATGAGATCGGTTTTCCGTCCAGTTCTCCTGTCCCTTCATTCCACGTGAGTGAGACCACTTCCCGGTAAATTCCTCCATCTTCGGCCCCTTCGACTATCGGGGGTGTCCGGTCCAGCGTGATCGTTTGCGTCAACATCTTGGTATGGCCCTCTTGATCTTGCAGCATGAGGTAGACAGTCTTCTCTCCATCTTCGTCCGCAAGTGTCCATTCCTTGCTGCTGGCGAGCGGCTCCCACTCATCCTCTCTCGCGATGCCGTCGTTCGAGACTTGCATTTTTGTCATGCCATCGGAAGCGTTGATGTGAAGCGTGACCTGCTGCTGGTTGGTATGGGTCGCTCCGCTGTTGATGGCAAACCAATCCGAGGTTCTTTTGATGGTATACCTTTTGTAGGACGGTTCCGCCATTTCACCCGAACCGTAATGAAATCCCGCAAGCGTAGCCCATACCGCATCGGCAGGGACAGCTGTCCCTTCTTCTTCCTGGTTCCCGTCCCGACTATACAGATAGGTTTGGCCGCTGATCGGCTGTCCATTGATGGCAAATGATGAGAGCGCAACCCATCTGGCGTCTGCCGGAATCTTTGCGGCATCGGTGGCGGAAAGCACTTTTCCGCCTCTGCAGTACAGATACTCCGGGCTGGAAGTGCTCGCCGCGCCTCCCTGGTAACCGGCTACTGCCACCCAGTCTACCTTGTCGGGCAAAACATCGCCTGCAGACACGATTCCGTCCAGACTATAGACATAACCTGCTGCCGTGAGAGCGTTGTTTCCGCTGTCATGGAAGCGCTCCATCACCTTCCCGATGCTGGTACCCACGATAAAGGCGACCTTGGTCACATTCCCCGCCTCATCCGTGACCACAAGCATATGGTTGCCCTGCTCTTTTACGATGTGCCCCGATGAAACCGGGTTTCCGTCCAGTTTCCCTGTCCCTTCATTCCAGGTGAGCGTAACAGCCCCCTTATAGCTTCCTCCGTCCGTTGCTCCATCGACCTTGGGAGGCGTCTGGTCCAGCGTGATTTTTTGCTGCACAATCCTCGTATTGTTCTCTTGATCGCGCAGCATCAAGTAGACCGTTTTTTCTCCATCTCCTTCAGAGAGTGTCCATTCTTTGCTGCTTTGCAAGGGCTCCCAGGCATCCTCTTTCACCGTGTCGTCGTTGGAGACTTGCATCTCCTTGGTGCCGTCGGTTGCACCGATTTGCAGGATTACCTGACGCTTGTTTGTATGGGTCGCTCCGTTGTTGATCGTCAACGATTCAAAGGGTTTCTTGAGCAAGAATTCCTTGTAAGTCGCGGTTTGCATATCATAAAAATGATTAAATCTTTTCAATGTTGCCCAGACAGCGCCGACCGGGACAGTGTTCCCTTGCTCCTCCTTCATCCCATCCATGCTGTACACATAGGTTTGATTGAAAATTTGCTTTGAATACAGGGTAAAGGAGGAGAGCGTCGCCCATCTGGCATCGGCAGGAATCTGCATGGCATCGGTTGCTTTGTAAACGACTCCGCCCTTGCTGTAAAGATACTCCAGATCTATGGCGTTGGTGCTTCCCTGATAACCGGCAACAACCGCCCAGTCTACATTGTCCGGCACATCGTCTCCTTTTGACACGACACCATCTGTGCTATAGACATAGCTGTTTGCCCATTCATTTTCATCAAAGGGAAATCCGAAATAGCTCAGAACCTTCCCCGTAAGGATATGCATGGTAAAGATGATCGTCGTCTTATTCCCGGCTTCATCCGTCACCTCAAGTGTATGCTGTCCCTTTTTCTTCACAACATGGCCTTGCAGGATTCGTTCTCCATCCAGCACCGCGATCCCTTCATCCCAGCTCAGCGTAACAGGCGCCTTGTACGTTTCACCATCCGTAACTCCGTAGACTTTTGGAGGGGTCTGTTCCAGAATGATCGTTTGCGTGAGTATCTTCTCATTGAGTTGAGCATCACGCAGCTTCAAATAGACGGTTTTCTCTCCTTCTCCAGAAGTGAGGTTCCACTCCTTGCTGCTTTGCAGCGGTTCCCAGGCATTGCTCCATGTGCCATCGTTCGATACCTGCATTTCCACGATATTGGGGGAAGCGCTGATGTGAAGGGTTACCTTCTCTTGATTGGTATGAGCCTCTCCGTTGTTGATCACAAACGAATCGACCGATCTCTTGATGGAGTACTCCTTGTAGGATTGGTTAAATGGCGTATAGTCATAATTGAATTTAAAACCCTTTAACGTCGCCCACATCGCATGGGCAGGGACAGTCGGCCCCTCTTCCACCTTGATCCCATCCATACTGTACATATAGATTTGATCGTATATCTGGTCATGGAATACAATGGTAAACGAGGAGTTTACCGCCCATTTGGCATCCGCCGGAATCTGCATGGCATCAGTGGTTGTAAGCACTTTTCCATCTTTGCTATAGAGAAACTCATGTTTGTTGGATATGTCGGCAATAGACGATGGAGTAAAACGGGTTACCACCGCCCAATCTACATCATCCGGCACATCAGCTCCTGCTGACACAACCCCATCCTTGCTAAAGACATAAGATGTAGCATTGTAGTATTTGTCGTAACCGTCGTTATTATCATGATAAAAAAATTTCATCAATAACTTCCCTGTATAGGTTGAATCTGCCGCATGCGCGACTTCCTTTCCAATATCTGCGAACAGGCCCGTCAGCCATAAAAGCATAAGGAACAAACCAAGTGCACTATTTTTACGGGTGTTGCCCAATATACCTACCCTCATTTCCTTTAACCTTCCCTTCCCTTTCCTGATTGACGCCAGCTGATCAACTGTCTTCTCATTATCCAATGGATGTTTTGCCCAAACACGTACCGTTCAGGATGTCTAGCTTTACCAGCCATCACATGGCTTCCCGAGTCGCATCTGCAATCCAGAAAAGGAGCAGTACCAAAAGTACCAGCAGCACAGGGAAGGCATTAACGAAGAACGTACGCCCATATGATCTTCTGGCATACAGGATCCAGGCGATCGCAATCGAACCGAGGACTACGTAAAGATACCCTTGAATAAGGTAATAAATCGTGTAGGGAAACCAGGATCCATCGGCAGCCGGATCATCGAACAACGCCACGGCAAAAAGTGACACATAATACCACACAGGCAGCGATAACAAATAGATGGCATGGCTTATCAGATTGATGATCAGCGCTGCCTTTCTTTTGAATGGGGAAATATGGATGGTCTGCTCCTGCATCCTTGTCCTCCTCAAGATGTTCTCCCTTCAAAAGCCGAGAACCGTTTATCTCAAATGGAGTTGAAAAAACTGGCTTACCCGTTGCAAATATTCATCCGGAACCTCCTGATAGCTGCCTACATGTTTGGAGCCTGGCGTGATCCACAACTCTGTCAAGTCGCTTCCCGCTTCCCGTTTTAAACGCTCGCTGTTGCTCGCCGGAATCTTATTGTCGTCTTTGGTGTGAATCAGGAGAACCGGAACATCTTTCAGTTTTTTGATGCTCTCAATCGGTCTCACCTGGTCGATATCCATTCCGGTAAGCAATGGAACCTCCCACATGACTAGCGGCGTAAACGGAAAGTCAGGCAGTTTGCTCCATACGGGCAGGTTCTCTTCCAGATACGTGCGCAAATCGGCAAAAGGCGAATCAGCAACGACCGCCATAACGTCCTTCGATTCGGAAACAGCAAGGATGGAGGTCGCTGCCCCCATCGAATAACCTACGACGCCAATCTTCTGGTACCCCAGACTCTTCGCATAGGCGATGGCTGAAAGCAAATCGCTTTTTTCAAATTGCCCGACACTGGTAGCTGTTCCGTCCGATTCGCCGGAGTTGCGGAAGTCAAATAGCAGCGAGGCGATTCCGCTGTCACGGAGCACTTGAGCAGTTGGCAGCGCAGCCTTTGCCTCCGAGCGGTTATTCCTGTAGCCGTGCGCAAAGATCACGATGCCGTCTTTCTTGTCCCCTTCCGCCGGGATCAACCAGCCTCGCAGTTGTATCTGATCCGGACGGCTGGTAAACTCCACATCCTGATAGGGCAGCTGAAGCGATTCCGGCCGTGCCGAAATCGGTCTTTTTTCCGGGTGAGTCAGACTCCACCCGACATAGGCGGAAACAGCCATTGCTCCAAGTACGATGAGCAATAGCAGACTGGTTACAGCAATCCAGATCCGTTTGCCTTTCCCCGGTTTTGGATTTGTTCCAAGAACCGGTTTGATTTGCATGGTATTCATCATAAAGATCCTCCTTCACATTTTTCAGCCGATGAAAAAAGGCACAACAAAAACCTAACCTGGGTTAGGCTCTTGTGTCCGTCCATTGGATCCGGCCAATAGGCAACGGCAAAGTGGTAACCAGCAAAGAAGAACCCATCAGAAATCGGAAACCGAAATCCAGATAGCTGCCCCAATCGCCACAACGTTTCCGAGAATGATATACCATTTCAGCATGGCTTTGTTCCGGCGCTCGGATTTGAACATATTCCAATCCAACGAAAAAAAACCCGGGATTACCCACGCGATCATGACAACAAAATACGTAACCACAGCTGTAATAATTGTTCCGCCCATTGAATCCCCCTCCTTTCACATACCGTTTCATAATAATGAAAAAGCAACGCAAAAAAACCTAACGAAAGTTGGTTTTTTTGTCGGCAGGCCGAACCAAACTTAAGTTAGGTGTTTTCATGAATAGAGTACATGTTATTTTTCCTTCAACAATCCCAATTCTTTCGCCCTTGCCACCGCTTGCACCCTGCGGTTTACCTGTAACTTGGCGTACAGATGGGCGGAATATGATTTTACCGTCCCCAGCGAAAGGAACAGCTGCTCGGCAATTTCCTGATTGGACAAACCATCGGCAATCAATTGCAAAATCTCCATTTCGCGGTCGGAAAGCGGTTCATACAGCGGGACACTCACCGTTTCTTTTTTTCCTCTGACTCTCGCGGCAGAAAAACGTAGCAGCTTGGCGCTTGCCATCTGTGAAGCGAGCATCTCCAAAAACTGCTGCCGATCGGCATGAAACGCATCCTTCGTCAGATTGTTCTCCAGATAAAGCACGCCGACCAGTATCCCCGAATAGAGGATCGGAATGCAGAGAATCGACCGCGGCGTAGCCTTTTTCATATAAGCATCCTTTTCAAACAACCTGGAGCGGCTGGCATCGCTCAGCACCACTGACTCCCTCGTTCTTGCCACATAATGAATGATCGCAGCCGGGATATTTTCATAATCATCTACGAGGACAGCCTTTTTTATGACGATCATCTGCTCGTTGGCTTCTCCCCCCGCCTCGATGTACAATTCTCCATCCTTCTCCAGGAGCACGTAGCCTTTTTCTGCCCCAGCACTTTTCATTGCGGTTTCGAGAAAGGTAAGAAGCAGTTGGCGCAAGTCCATTTCATTTGAGAACTCCTGCATCGCTTGCAGGAATGTCTCCAGATCCATCTGCAGCGAAGAACCTGTCTGCGTCGTGACGGTGCCAAAAAACAGCCCTTGTTCATCCTGCAGCTGCAGATCCCCCTGCTGGCTCTCGACCACCCTCTCGCGGCAAAGATCAGGGTATTTCTCACGCAGCTGTTTTACCTTTTCCGTCGCTCCCCACTGTTGAAACGCATTTAATGATTGCATGAAATAAGACCGGGCAAATCGCTCTTTATTCCTGCCGAGATAAAAGGCAGCGGCCAATTCGCAGGCGATCGCTTCATTTCGTCCATACTGCTGTTCCTTTGCCGCTTGTATCGCCTGTTCGTACAAGTCCATCGACGCTTGATTTCTCCCCTCGATACGCGCTCGTTCCGCTTCCATCAGGAAGTATTTATGGAGGAAGTTTTCCGGACAATCATCCGCCCACTTTTTCATCTGCCGGATATTTTTGCGCAGGACCTGCCAGTACTTCTTCCGTTCCTTTTGGGAAAGCGTATCGATTCCTGCCGCGATCGCGAGCGATTGATAGAAGAGCATCTCAGGCACATGCAGCAGATGGGTGGAGTATTTCAAATAGGCCTGCGCCTGATCGGCATAGCTGATCGCTTCCTGATAATTTCCGAACAGATAGGCAGATTGCGTTTTATACGTATAGTATTGATACGGGACCTGCGTCTTTTGATTCAGGATATCCCGCAAAAACTGTTCCTCATCAAACTGGCCGTCGGTGAGCGTAAACCGATGGTTGGTTTTGCCTTGCAGATTGCGCACAAGCTGCAGATACATGGAGAAGTTTTCGATGACAAGCGACCCGTTCAGCTGTTTCAAAATGATACGATATTTGTCTATCAGCTCCGACAAGCCGTCCAGGGAGCCCCATGTATAATAGGCATTGACATGCATCCCCATCGCATAGCTGGCATAAAGAAAATTTCCGCTTTCCAAACCGAGCTTTAGAGCCTTTGACAAATACGGATGGGAGTGCTTGGGATGCCGGACCCACTGAAGCAGCATGCCCCCTGCGGCGATAAATGTTCTGCATTTAAAGGAATCGGGAACAGCCTCCACAAGCTTGAGAGAGATTTCTCCCATCCGCTTTCCTTCCTGATAACGGCCCATGCCCAAGACCAGAATCAGTCCGAAGCAGACGCATGCCATCGGAGTTGACTCCGTTTTGCCGTATTTCAATGCCAATCGGATATATCTGCAGACGAGGATTACGAACATTTCCTTGTTGACCAAAAACGCTGGAGCAACAATAGCCATTATCATTTCCATCATGGCTTTTCGCGCAGGATCACTCACTTGTGGCATCCGGTCGAGACCGTCAATCTGCTTGTGCAGCTGCCATCTGGTGTAAAGCGATTCCACTGCCATCGCCGCATGGCCAGGCTCGAAGGAAATCGACATCCCGAGCTCCTCAAGTCCCTGCAGTCCAAGTTGGATCGCTTCCGCATATTTCCCCAGATTGATATAAAGCTGGATCCAGATTCGGTATACCTCTGCACGATCCACTTTGTCTCGTGCCCGCTCCATCAAATGAACAAACTGCTGTTCTGCATTCTCATAATGCGCACAGAGATACTCGCATTCCGAACGGCGCAGATGCAACTGGAAGCTCAATTCATAGTGATTCTTCCAATCATCCTCCGACAGCTGTTCCCCGCCAAAGCGAAAATGGTGTAACGCTGAAAAGTAAGCGGTAGACGCTGCTGCTTTCATCCCCGCCTTCAAATTAAGCTCTGCCAGCTTTCGCCTTTCTTCATCCGTGGTTATCAAATCCTTGCCGAGTTTGAGGTGATGGACGATTTGATAGAGTTTCTCGTCCAGATACTCCGGATCGGCTGATTCCAGCATGGCTCTGCCAATGGTTAGATGAATCCGTTTTTTTTCATCACTGGAGACAAGCGAGTAGGCTGCTTGCTGCACCTGGTCGTGCAAAAAGACAAACTGAACATTGAACTCTGCATCCGCGGTAAAAAGCATCTCCGCTTCATTTTCAAAGAGGTAGGAATAAGCATCATCCTGCGGTATGAGCAGCCCTTCCGTAATCGCGGGCAGCAGTTGACGCGCCGTTTGACGCAAAGGCTGTCCGGCAGCCAGTGAGAGTGTTTCAAGATCAAACCTGTTTCCGATGCATCCGGCCAGGGTGATCACATTTCTGGTTTCGTCAGGAAGCCGTTCGATTTTTTCACTCATCAGGGCGATGACATCAGCAAAGCTATGTTTCTTTTCGATTTCGGCAAGATTCCATTTCCAGCCGGCACTGCCTGTGTGAAAATAAAGCAGTCCGTCCTTATGCATCGCTTGCAGCAGCTGCCGCAAGTAAAAAGGGTTCCCCGCTGTTTTCCGGAAAACTGCCTCTGCGAGCGGACGTGCCCGCTCCCTATCGCAGCGAAGCGCTTCCGCAATCAGCTTCAGGGTATGGTCAAGCGAGAGAGGATTGAGCTTGATATGCACGATGGAGGTCTCTTTCTCCTCCAGGTTGGATATCGTTTGAAGCAAGGGATGTTCCTTGTCCACCTCGTTCTCCCGGTATGCTCCTGCCAACAGCAAATAGCGGCTACCCGGGTCGGTGACAAGCAGGTTAAGAAAAAGAAGGGAAGCCTGATCCGCCCAGTGCAAATCGTCAAGAAAAAGAATCAACGGATGATTGCGGCTGGAAAATACCTGAACAAATTTGCGAAAAACCAGTTGAAACCGGTTTTGCGCTTCTGCCGGAGGCAGTTCTTCCACCGGAGGAGGTTCACCGATGATCAGTTTCACCTCCGGAATGACTTCCGTTACCACAGCTCCCGATCGGCCCAACGCACGAAGGAGCTTCTTTTTCCACTTGGCAATTCTCTCCGCACTCTCCGTCAAGATTTGCCGGATCAGGTCTTGAAAGGCCTGAATCAACGGCGCAAAGGGAATCTCCTGCTGAAGCTGATCAAACTTTCCGGAGATAAGATATGCCGTCTCCCATTCGGCCGGTCGGTAAGCCTCCAGAACCAACTCTGTTTTTCCTATTCCGGCGTAGCCCGATACGAGAGTGAGCTCAGTTGCGCCTGCCGTGATCCGCTTGTACCCGTCGCGAAGCTGTTGCAATTCGTTCTCCCGTCCGTATAGTGTCGACGGAATTTGAAACATGCTGAGTTCGTCCATTTGCCCAAGCGGAAAACCTTCAATTGCGCCGTTTTCTTCCCACTGCTGTTTGCAGGCGGCAAGATCATGCAGAAGTCCGTAAGCGCTCTGATATCGCTCCTCCGCTGTTTTGGACAGCAGCTTCATGATAATCTCTGAAATGATCCGGGGTAGTTCGGGCATCCGATGATGCGGGGGGATTGGTTTTTTTGCTATATGGGCGTGAATCCAATCCATAGTTGTCTCTGCCTGCAGTGGTAGCTGTGCGGTCAGCATTTCATAAAAAATAACGCCAAGCGAATACAAGTCGCTGCGAAAATCAATCGCCCTGTTCATACGCCCCGTCTGCTCTGGCGACATATAGGGCAGACTTCCTTCAAAGAAATTGACGGGAGAGCTTTTTTGGCTTTCACCAAGCAGACGGATGGAATGGCTGAAATCGATGATCCAAACCTTTCCGTTCTGCTCGTTGATAATAATGTTGTCCGGCTTCAGATCCTTATGAATAATCCCATGCCGATGCAATTCCATCAGGGTCTCGCAAAGCTGCATGGCCACGCTGAGAAAAACCGGAAGCTCCGGCTGCTTCTTCTGCAAATAAGTTTTCAGCGAGATTCCCCCGCTGTCCTCCATGACCAGCGCGATAGTTCCGCCAATTTGCTCCTGGCGCAACGGTTTCACAATTCCGGCTATTTGCAAATGCTTCGTCACTTCAAACTCATGCATCAGCTTTGCCGTATCGGTGGTCGTGCTGTTGGCTGCGGTCAGCGCTTTGACAATCACACGCTGGTTGTCAGCGGTTCGCACGCCGCGGTAAATGCTCTTTTTATCGTTTTGGTAAATCAATTCATACAAAGTATATCCCGGGATAGCAACCATTTCCAGATCTCCTCAAAAAAACCATTCAATCATCTCTGTCATCATTATATATTCCTTATAATCATCCATCCACAATGAACATTGTTAACAGCCTGTTGATATTTATCGCATTTATTTCTTGTTGCGCCAATTTTTTGTTACGGCTGCTGGCTCCGCTTCGGTCATCGGATCAGCAGTTTCGGCAACAGTTGGCGGAACGTCCGTAGCCGTTTCTGCGAATGAATGGCTGAAAACCCAAAGAAACAAGCCGTCAAACATCACCACTGTCATAATCTCCTGTGGATCATTCTTCCTCATTTTCGTTCGTCGTCCCTCCTATGTTCAATAAACGAACATAGTGTAGCAAACAGGGAAAACAATAAACCTAACAAAGGTTTGTTTTTCGCGAGAACAGAAAAAGGGCCCCTGTAACAAGGGGCCGACACCATCCATCTCTTTTTCATTTTTATCAGTATTTCCGGACAATTTCTTGCCGCGCTTATTTCCTGACCGTTACGGTTGCCTTGAATTCTTTTTCGCCATATTTGGCATGAATCACGGTCGTTCCTGCCGCTTTTCCGGTCACAACGCCATTTTTCACGGTAGCAATGCTTTGGTCTTCAGACAGCCAGCTTGCTTGCGCCGTGATGTCCTCCCAATATCCATCCGGATAGAAAGCTGTCAGCACCAGCATGGCGGTTTTTTTCCGTTTTAGCTTCACTTCGGAGAGATTCAGTTTGATGTCGTCCGGCTTTTTCTCCTCCATCACCAGAACCTTGATCTCAACCTGCTTCCCGCCGTAATCGGCGATGACTTTTGTCTCACCGCTGTTTTGGGCTTTCAGGATGCTATCCGGCGATACGGAGACAATCTCCGGATCCTCGACGCTCCACACCGTCTCGTTCGTCACATCCTTTTTCTTTTTGTCTGAAAATACAGCTGTGATTTGGAGAGGTCGTTCTTCTTCGACTTCCAGCACCGCCTGCTTCAAAGAGACATCGAGCGAGGAGACGGTTGCGCGGGATACGGCTACAGGGATTTCCAGCGTCGTTCCTTGGTAGCTTACCTGAATCACCGTTGTTCCTTCTTTCTTTCCTGCCTGCACGCTCCCTGCTGTGACGGTAACCAGCTTGCCCTTCGACTCATAGGTGGTCTCGCTATCATGCGTAATGTCTGTTCGCTTGCCCTCGCTCACCGCATACACCTTGAAAAGGGACGTGGCCTTTGGCTTGATTTGGATGGTTTTCGGGGAGCTTTCCAGCTCGATTTCTTGCGTAACCTTGGTTACACGCACCTGGACGGTTGCTGTTTTGTTGCCATCGACCGTCGTAACGGTTACCTTGGCAACTCCCTCCGCTTTTGGCGTAAGGATACCGGTCTGGTCGACTTCTACAACCTTGGAATCGCTGCTGCTCCAGATTACGTCTTTATTCGTCGCATTGGCAGGGAGTACGGTCGCTCTCAAAGCGAGTGGCGCTGCATCCAGCTCAAGCGTCAGCTCTTCCAGGTCCAGTTGTACGTCTGTCACCGGATAGTACGGCGGCTGTGGCGGCCACGGAGAACTCCATGTCGACAGCTTTATCGTATCGCTTGTGGTAAATTGATGTCCCGCTTCATCCTTCACCTGCAGGTAAACAGTCTTCTCGCCATCCCCGCCGGAGAGTGTCCACGCTTTGGTTTTGGTCAAGGGCTCCCATTCATTCCAGCTCTGCCGGTCGTTGGAGAGGCGCATGCTCAGGTTGCCGCTGCCGCCCGCTGCCGTAATATCCAGCGTGACGTCCTTGTTGTTCGTGTACGTCGCTCCCTGATTGATCTGCACGGCGGCGGTTAGAGTTGGCGGCGGCGTAGTGATGTTGATCGTAAAGGTGATCGTTGCCACATTGCCTGCCTGATCCTCGACTACTAGCGTATGCGGTCCATTCTCTTTTACGAGATGCCCCGATTGAATCTCGCTTCCATCCAGCTTCGCCGTTCCTTCGTTCCAAGTGAGGGTGATCGGCTCCTGGTAGCTGCCTCCATCG
>VAPR01000932.1_pt1 | contig 16573 bp, 14 predicted proteins | sample 3380701 | NCBI WGS metagenome assembly VAPR01 (sample SAMN11536904, study PRJNA540576) | hot springs metagenome | isolation source: hot spring wet sediment | place: Spain: Lobios | collected 2014-01 | reverse complement strand
CTCTTGAAAACAATTGAGCCGTCGCTAAAAGTAACATCGTAAACCTCGTTAACCTCCAGCCTCACATTCAACATGTCATACTCCTGCTCAGTCACATAGAGAATTATTTTTGGGAAAAGGTTTTCACGCGTCATCGGCATAAGACCCATAGACTGAAGCTGGAGCATAGCGGTCTGAAGCATCCGCTGAACCATCGCCGACTCCTCACCCACACCAACGGCCTGAAAACCGCTGCTTCTCCTCACCTCAACCAATTCAATGATTTTTCCCGGCCGCATAGTCTCGGGGTCTGTGTAGCTTGTTATCCGCTGAACCTTAACCAGAACCATTTCTACTATACGGGTCTTCGTGCTGCATATAAGTGCTGCTACATCTCTTCCTCGCTTTTCTCCTCCTCGAGCTCCTCGAGAAACCTGCGATATTCATCGGCGTCGAGCAGCTTATCCAGCTCAGAGGGGTCTGAGAGCTCTATCTTCGCAATCCAACCCTCGGTGTAAGGTGATTCGTTGAGAATCTCGGGATGGTCGAGAAGCTTAGAGTTAACCTCTACGACCCGTCCAGAAACAGGCGAGAGAACATCGGCTGTGGACTTGACCGATTCAACCGTTCCCAAAACCTCGCGTGCCCGAACCTTAGTGTTTATATGCGGAAGCTCCACATAGATAATTTCTCGCAGCTTCTTCTGCGCATAATCAGTTATACCCACTATAACGTATTTCTTCTCGGGCAAAACCCATTCATGATCTTTCGTGTATAGGAGCTCGTCGGGGACATCATATGTTTCCGACATGACTAAACGTATCAAAAATAGGCTTTATTTAAACAAGTGTTTTGCACGTTATTGTGCTGGGCTAATTACGGTAATTAGGAATGCTGTTTTAAAAATAAGGTATATAATTGATTTACGCAATCTATATATCGCGACAAAACCACACAAAAGTGGTAAAAATGGTGCAGAAAACAGTTCTGGTTCAGAAGACATCTGCGAGAAGGAGCTACGCAAACGGCTACAAATACTGCTCCCGTTGCAGGGTCTACCACTTGACTGACGGCGTGCGCTGTCCCTACTGCGGCATACTGCTGCGGAACAGCCCCCGGAAGAAGAAGCCGTCAGCCACCAACAGGTACGTCAGGATCGAGCTTTAACCGGCTCGGTCGCGTATCTGTTCCACGCCAAGGCCCTGCTGCTAGGTTATATTCTGGCCCGGGTTTTTCGGCTCCGGGTTGAGGGAGATTATCGAGGCCATAGGCTCTGGGTTGGTTAAAGTTAACAGCGAGAACCCTCCAGGCCGTGAGTCTGATGCTGCTAGATATTTTGCGGAAAAGGCTGCGGAGCTGGGGCTGAGGGCCCGTGTAATAGACCATGGAGGAGGAAGAGCCTCGGCCCTTGTTGAACTGATTTTTGGCGAGGGCCCTGTTCTGGTCTTCAACTCACATCTCGACACCGTGCCCGTTGGACCCGTGGAGCGCTGGAGTTTCCATCCATTATCAACCGGTGTAAGCGGCGGTTATCTCTGTGGCCGTGGATCCGTTGATGCGAAGGGTGCGTTGGCGGCTATGCTTGCCGCTGTCTCGACGCTGAGGTTTGAGGGCTTGATGGGCCGGGTTGTTTTGATGGCTGTGGCTGATGAGGAGGTCTCGGGGCTCGGCTCCCTCTCTCTAATCAAGTTGATGGACCATGTTGACTACATGGTTGTCGGCGAGCCGACGTCGCTGAAGATATGCGTCGCGAGCAGAGGCCGCACAGAAGTCACGGTCAACTTCTACGGAAAACCTGCGCATGCGTCGAAACCTCTTGAAGGCGTAAACGCTGTTTCAGCCGCTGCAAGAGCATGCGTCAAACTTGCACGGCTTGAAAGGGGCTACGGAAAAAGACACAGATATCTTGGCAGGTCCTCTGCCGCGGTCACCCTCATAAGAGGCGGGCTGAAACCAAACATCATACCCGACTCTTCAAACATCGTCATCGACATCAGGACAACCGTTGAAAAACCAGCGGAAACACTCCGCATGGTTAAGCAAATAATCAAGCCAGCCCTGCCCAAGCAAGCTTTTTTCAAAGCAGCCATATCATCCCACATCCCACCATACATGGCCAGCCTTGGCGGCGCACTTGTAAGAGCTTGCCAACAAGCGTGTCGAGCAGCCGGTGTGAAGCCTGTTTTGACGGGGTTCGAGGCTGCAACAGACCTAAACCGAATACAAAAGATTAGGCCTGTGGAGGGTGTCATCATTGGGCCCGGCGACCTCCGTCTAGCCCATAGTTTCCGAGAAAGAGTCGCGGTGAAGGAGCTGGTGAAAGCGGCAGAAATTTACAAAACCGTAGCCGAACATCTTCTGAGCACATCGCATCCCTGAAGAGAAGGCCCTTGACAAAATGTTCATAGAAATTTAATAGTGGTTTTGAGTGTTTTGTCCATGGTTTCGCTGGCTGTCCGAGGGGGCGAGCCCGTTAGGAGAAGGCCTTTTCATCGCTGGCCTCATTTTGACGATGAGGAGGTTAAGGAGCTTATGGAGGCTTTGCGTGAAGGGCCTTGGTCAGCTGGCTCGTCGAAGATTAGGTTGTTTGAGGAGGAGTTTGCATCATTTCATGGTGCACGGTTTGGTGTCACGTGCAGCAGCGGCTCAGTTGCTTTATTCGTTTCGCTGAAGGCCATGGGTGTGGGCCCCGGCGACGAAGTCATCGTCCCCGCCTACACCTTTCTCGCAACAGCCACAGCCGTCATTGACACAGGCGCCACACCCGTCATCGTCGACATAGACCAGGCAACCTACAACATCTCCCCCGAAGCCGTCTCCAAAGCCATCACTGAAAAAACAAGATGCATCATCCCCGTCCACCTGGCTGGATGCCCAGCGGACATGGACAAGTTGCTTGACACCGCTGAGAGACATGGGCTACTTGTGTTAGAGGATGCTGCGCAGGCGCATGGCGCCGAGTGGCGAGGCCGTCACGTCGGCTCCATCGGAAACATGGCGGGGTTCAGTTTCTACCAGAGCAAGAACATGGCCGCAGGCGAGGGGGGGATAATCACGACAAACGATGAAGAGTTGGCTGAGCTTGCGCGGAGCTTGGTGAACGTTGGACGTGATGTGCGCCGTGGCTGGTATGAGCATGTGAGATATGGCTGGAACTTCCGCATGACGGCTTTCCAGGCCGCTATTCTCAGGGCGCAGCTCCGCAGACTCCCCGAACTCAACAAAAGAAGAATGCGGGCGGCGGAATATCTGAGTGAGAAGCTTTCGGAGATAGATGGTGTTGAGCCGTTTGAGAAGCCACCGCAGGTGACGGCTCACAGCTACCACCTCTACATCATGCGTGTCGATCTCAAAAAATTCGGCTTCAGCTCCAAAGAAGAGTTTGTGAAAGCGTTGAACGCCGAGGGGATACCATGCAACGCGGGATACAGGCCGCTAAACAGCTACAGCTTCATCGCAGAGAAATCACGCGTCCCCATGCCTCTGAACAACACCGAGAAGGCAAGCCACTACGAGGCCGTCTGGATTCCACAGTATGTGCTGCTGAGTGAGCGTGAGGATCTTATGGACGTTGTGGAAGCTGTGGCCAAGCTCAGAAAAGCCGCCGAAGCCTAGATCTCCCACTTCCACGCCAAGTTTTTCTCGAGACGTGATGGAGCCTTCGAGAGCATGGCTGGGTCAACCTGCCTATTCTCCACAACCACTTCAGAGACCTCCATCGACTTGACGGACCCGCCCAACGCCTCCACCTCACGCTGAATAGTCGGCAGAAGCTCTTGCACCGACTCGACAGATTTAGGCAGCTTCACCCTGTTCTTCTCAACAGCCGTGAAAACAGCATAACAGGCTACAGAGCCGTTGTCTGATTTTTTCGGCACAACGTTCGTTGCATCATATTTTTTCAGCACTTGCTCGAGCGTCGGGAAATCTATGCCCTCGACGGCCAGGTCAAGCCGCGGAGCCTTCTCAAGCACTACGAAGAAGCCGAGATATATCTGGAGAGCTCCCTCAAAATCGGGGCTAGCCCTCGTCATCCCAACTATGGTGTATTCCTGCCCCTCGCGTATGAGAAAACGCTGAGAGAGCTCGGGTGGGATGGTGGCGATTAAGCTGTTACCGCTTCTCCTAATAACACCCCGGAAAACAACCGTGTCCTCAACCCATGACAAACGCTTCGCCTATCCCTGCAGAGGCCCCGACGATATAAAAAGATACTCACCCGGGGTGGGGGAAACGAAAAGCGGCTAAGTGGCCGGGACACATCAGCTCCACGGTTGAAAGCCGCTTTTGGATGTGTTATGGCTGGTATATGCCGTTGGAGAGCTGCGCCAGATTTTGCACAACCTTTCGCCAGTCAGGGTTTTTGCTCAACGTGTATGTTAGGTTGATGTCTGGTTCTGCGTAGCCTGTTTCCGTGAGGAAGTCGAGGTGTGAGAGGGTTTCGAGGAGTGCGAGCCATTTGTCCAGCGGCGTGAGAGAGGAGAAGCTGCCCTTCGACCACTTGATTTCCTCGGCCACCTCCCTAAGCGATAAACGGCCTTTCTCCAACGCCGACGCCGCCTGCCTAAGCCTCTCACGATGATGGTTGAAGATTTCCCTCACTCTCGACACCGGGTCCCTTATCAGGGGCCCGTGTGATGGAACAAGCGTCTCCACATCCAGCTGCGTCACTTTTACCAAGCTTTCAAGGTAACTCCTTAGTGGATGGTAACCTGGTAGGGGCACGTAGGCGACGTTGGAGGTTTCCTCCATGAGTATGAGGTCTCCCGTGATGGCGTGGTCCTCGCCCACGAGGATGACATGTCCAGGAGTGTGGCCAGGTGTATGCATCACTCTCCACATAGATAGTGTCATGCCTTCTTCAACGAATTCGTCGGGCTGCGGCAAGCCTTTTAAAAGATGCATGGCATCGTCGAGAAAATCAATTGAGAGGCCTGAGAACATTTTGTAAACTCTTCTGTCTATGTTGACGGCGGTGTTGAGACTCTCCAGCTCAAGCCTGTGGTAGATGATGGGCGCGTTTTTGGCTTTTTTCACGGCTAGGGCTCCGCCCGAATGGTCTATGTGGAGATGTGTCAAAAGAATGCGTGAAACCTTGTGCTTTTCCAGAATGCTTAGAAGCTGTGGCACAGTCTCGATATATCCTGTGTCAACAAGCATTTTTGCTTCACCGTCTCTTAGCAGGAAGCAGCGGACAGGAAATTCAACATCCTCATCCAGCTCGACAACATCCACGCCATCAGCCAGCTCCCAGGTCTCCGCCAACCCATGTAAACAGTCTAGAGGCGTGTTTTAAACCACGAGCGGCACGTTTAGAAACCCTTTTTTCAGACCGGAAAATAGTCTTGGACGTGAACAAGTTTCTAGAACTTAGGCGACTTGTTTCTCCCGGGGTTACGCTTGTCCATCCGCTAACCATCATACGCGGCGAGAACGCTGTGCTCATTGACTCCGAGGGCAACAACTACATCGACTTCACCTCGGGCATAGGTGTGGTGAACCTTGGACACGGTAACCCCGAGATAGGGGAAGCCGTTGAAAAAGCGTTGAAGAACCCATGGCATCTCTGTATAATGGTTGCCAACTACCCCGGCTACGTGGAGGTTGTTGAGAAGCTTGTCGAGACCATTCCCGGAGATTTCGAGAAACGAGGTATATTGTTAAACAGCGGCGCCGAGGCTGTTGAGAACGCTGTAAAAATAGCTCGCCACATGACTAAGAGACCTTATGCGGTGTCTTTCGAGAACTCTTTCCACGGCCGCACATATCTCGCCATGGCCTTGACAGGCAAGTATGAGCCATACAAGGTTGACTTCGAACCCTTCCCACCAGCGGTTGAGCATGTCCCATTCCCCTACTGCTACCGTTGCCCGTTTGGGCAGAGCTATCCCGGCTGCGGCCTCGAATGCATGGACTATGTCAAAAAACATTTCTTCAAGGCAAGGGTTCCACCGCATAAGATAGCGTGTTTCATCATAGAGCCCGTCCAGGGTGAAGGCGGGTTTGTGCCTGCTCCGCCAGAGTATCTTAGGGAGCTGCGAAACATCTGCGACGAAAACGGCATAGTCTTGATAGATGACGAGGTTCAGACAGGGTTCTGCAGGACAGGGCGTTTCTACGCCGTCGAGCACAGCGGGGTGGTGCCAGACCTCGTGACAGTTGGTAAAGCTATGGCAAATGGTCTCCCGCTCGCAGGTGTTGCGGGAAAAGCCTCGCTAATGGACGGAATGCCTCCCGGCTCCCTGGGCTCAACGTTCGGGGGAAACCCTGTCTCATGCGCAGCAGCGGTCAAAGTCTTCGAGATAATGCGGCGTGAAAACATGGCCGACCGTGCTATGCGTCTCGGTGAAAAAATGGGGAGGAGGCTTGAAGAGTTTCTTGAGAGGTTTGAGCTCGTGGGCGACGTTAGAGGCTTGGGTGTGATGAGGGCTTTTGAGCTGGTCAAGGACAGGCGGAGCAAGGAGCCAGCGGTCAAGGAGACGACAGCCCTACTGGAGAACGCGAGACGCCGAGGAGTATTGCTGCTCAAAGCCGGGCTTTACTCAAACGTTGTAAGATTTCATCCGCCGCTTACAATCGAGGAGGAGACGCTGGAGAAGGGTCTCGACACCGTCGAAGAATCGTTGAAAGAGGTCTCTAAACAGGTCAGTTGAACCTTGCCTTAACAGCTCGGAAGGCCTCTTCAGCCGCGGCGACGGTCTTCTCAACATCCTCGTCTGTGTGTTGTGTCGAGATCAGGATCCTCTCACCGTCGTCTGCGTAGATGAAGACACCTCGTTCAAAGAGTTCCAGGGCCCACTCGGTGTAGGCCTGCGGATCTACGGCCAGCCGCTCCCTGTAGGATGTTATCTCAGGCAGGTCTGTGAAGTAGACTTGGAAGAGGGGGCCGATGCCCTGAACCATTGCTTTGACACCCGTGTCCTCTATGGCTTCTCGGAGACCCTGCATCAGCTTCTCGCCTGTGGCGTGTAGTCTGTGGAAGGCTTCTCCGCCGTTTTCGAGGAGGATGTCGAGGTTCGCCGAGGTAGCCGCGAGGCTGACTGGATGTGCGTTGTATGTTCCCCCGAACCCTATCTTACCGGGGCCTATGTTTTCGAGAATGTCTCTGCGGCCCGTGACAGCGGCTATTGGCACTCCTCCTCCGAGAGCTTTTCCGAAGGTGGCGAGGTCCGCTTTGACGCCGAAATGTTCCTGTGCGCCGCCTGGGGCAAGCCTGAAGCCTGTGATTACCTCGTCGAAGATGAGCAGGGCCTCAGCCTCTTCAGCAAGCTCCTTCAACGCCTTGAGGAACCCGGGCTTGGGGGGGATGACGCCGTTGTTCGCCATCACAGGCTCGGCTATAATTGCTGCGAGGTTGCTGCGGTTACGGCGCACAATTTTTCGCAGCGCTTCAAGGTTGTTCCACGGTGCTATGGTGACGGTTTTTCCAACGGACTCGGGTATGCCTGGGTAGTAGGGGATCCGGAACGGTGATATCTCGAGGCCTGGGTTCGATGACTCAACGCTCCACAGCACGTAGTCATGGTGGCCGTGGTAGGAGCCCTCGAACTTGATTATCTTTGTCTTGCCTGTCACAGCTCTCGCGATTCTGATGGCCTCCATCGTCGCCTCGGTCCCGGTCGACGCGAAGAGCACCATCTCCGCGTTGGGAACAACACGCTGAATCTTCTTCGCGACCTCCATCTCGAGCTCGACTGGTGTACCGCTCATCAGAAGCTCCTCAGCCTGCCTCTTAACAGCCTCCACAATCCTCGGGTGACAGTGGCCGTTGATCAAAGCGCCGAAGCCCAGCAGATAGTCGATGTATTCGTTGCCGTCGACGTCCCATATGTGGGCGCCTCTTCCCTTGATAGCAAACATGGTGTTGGGTATGCGGGTGCGCATCACTGAGGACGCGCCAGTTGGAATGATTTTTCTAGCTTCATTCAATAGCTCCTCCGACTTGGTTTTCCTGTGGAGGAGTGTTTTCATCATGCAACTACACCTCCTTCTGGGCGGATGTATTTTTCTGCCAGATTTATCCTTTTTCTACCAATAAATTAATAAAAACGCCGTAAAACAGTGGAAAATAGCGGAAAAAACCCTTTAACGCGAAATGTTAGACCGGCGTCCCAGAGCCACGGCTCTCCGTTGCCCACATCCAGTTAAGAGCATGTAAACGAGGCGTGGTAATGTTTAAAAATTTGTTTGGCGGCTTAGAAAGCCTTATTTTTCCTTATTTTGGCTTATTGGGCGTTTTTCTCGGTTTTTTCATCAGCTACTTTTAGCGCCTTGTCAAGAGCCTCGACGCCTTTGTCGATGTCCTCTTTCTCGACTATGAGTGGAGGCGCGATGACGAGGTGGTTTATCCAAGACATGGTGTAGACGCCCTGCTTCATCATCTCAGCGGCGACCTGTTCGACGACGAGGGGTGCTCCGGCGTACTTGTCTTTCGGCACGTTGAAGGGCTCCCGTGTCCTCTGGTTCTTGGTGAGGTCAACCGCCCAGAAGAGGCCGAGGCCCCTCACCTCACCCACCGATGGATGCCTTTCACCCACTTCCTTCAACCGCTTCCCCAGATACTCGCCCATCCTCCTCGACCGCTCGATCAGGTTAAGCCTCCTGTACTCGTCTATGGCCGCCACAGCCGCCGCCAACGTGAGCGGATGCGCCTCATATGTGTGACCATGTGGAAAGAGGTTGTCGTCGAAGTATTCGCTGATTTTTTCCGAGGTGGCTGTTACACCCAGTGGAAGGATGGCGGATGTTATGCCCTTGGCTGTGGTGAGAATGTCGGGCTCGACGTTCCAGTGGTTGACGGCGAACCATTCGCCTACACGGCCCCAGGCGCTCATCACCTCATCAGCTATCAAGAGCACACCATGTTTCCGAGTTATCTCACGCAGCTTCGGCAGATACTCGGGAGGCGGCACGATGACACCGTTTGTCCCCACAACAGGCTCCACAATCACAGCAGCCACGTTACCATCATGCTCCAACATGTAGTCCACATAATCAGCGCACGCGACACCGCATTCGGGATAAGTGAGCTTGAGTGGGCAGCGGTAACAATATGGGTCCGGTGCATAGACTGTTCCAGGCACCGAGTGGAAAGCCTCTGTGTACCAGCGGCGAACCTCTCCCGTAACGGCCATGGAGGCGGCTGTCGCTCCATGGTAGGAGCGGTAGCGCGCGATTATCTTATGCCTCCTCGTGTATGCGCGGGAGATTTTGAGAGCGGCCTCGTTGGCCTCTGTCCCCGAAGTGCTGTAGAAGAATTTTCTTAGACCAGGCGGCAGTATCTCGACAAGTTTCCTGCTAAGCTCCGCCCGCACATCACACGTGAAAGCAGGCGTAAGATACGGTGTTTTCTCGAGATAGTTTTTCACAGCTTCGATGACGTTTCTGTTCCTGTGGCCGAGGTTTACACAGACGAGCTGCGAAGAAAAATCGAGATACTTTTTCCCCGAGGCATCGGTGAAGTAGCATCCCTCCGCATCGACCACGTGGAGAGGCTTCCAACCCCTCTGCCGTCGCCACGTTCCATAGGTGTACTTTATCGTGTCTTCAACAACGTCATCCATGAACAACTCAGACAGCCCTCAGAGATATAACATTTATGAGCCGGGAATTTTTTATACCCGCCATTATTCAAATAAGTACATGGCCAAGCTAGTGGGCTCGGCTGTAAAGCGGAAGGAGGACCCGCGTCTCGTAAAGGGGGAATCAACCTATGTCGATGACATCAGGCTTCCGGGTATGGTTTACGCGGTTTTTGTGAGAAGCCCTCACGCACATGCGAGAATAAAGTCCATCGATGTTTCGGCGGCGAAAAAAGTCAAGGGTGTTGTCGCGGTTTTGACGGGTCGGGACCTGAGTGGAAAGGTGGGTTCGCAGGTTGTTGAAACCATAATGGATGAGGAGAGGTTCGTCAAACGTGAGCCGCTCGCAGTCGATGTTGTCAAGTTTCAGGGCGAGCCTGTTGCCGTGGTTGTGGCGGAGGACCTATACACCGCTAAAGACGCTGCAGAGCTTATCCAAGTCGAGTATGAGCCTCTCCCCGCCGTGGTAGACCCGGAGAAGGCTCTCGAGAAAGATGCTCCACGTGTTCATGAAACGCTTGAAGACAATGTCTGCTTTAGGTGGAGGAGGGTTTACGGCGATGTTGAGAAGCTGTTCAGCGACGCTGACGAGGCCGTGAATGCACGTATTGTTATTCAACGTCTTGCGCCGTCGGCTATGGAGCCACGCGGCGTGGTAGCCCACTATGACGGCTACAACAGGATGCTGACTGTCTGGTCTTCTACACAGTTTCCGCACCGTCTCCGTACGTGGATATCTACATCGCTGAACATGCCTGAGAACAGGGTGAGGGTTATCGCGCCAGAGGTTGGAGGAGGGTTCGGCTCTAAGCTAAACCACTACCCCGAAGAAATCATAATACCTTATCTGGCTATGCAGCTGGGAAGGCCCGTTAAATGGTTTGAGGAACGTGGTGAAAACCTCGCAGCCACCACCCATGGCAGAGACATGATAGCCTATGTCTCAGCAGCCGTTAAGAGAAGTGGCGAGGTTCTCGCTCTCCGTCTCAGGCTTTTGGCCGACCTCGGCGCATACAACTATGTCTACACGCAGGATAACCCGATAATGGCTGCTAGGATGGTTCAGGGCTGCTACATGATACAGGGTCTCGAGCTCGAGGTCATCGGAGTTTACACAAACAAGATGGCGACAGACGCTTATCGGGGAGCAGGCAGACCCGAGGCCTCTTTCATCATCGAGAGAACAATGGAGATCATAGCCCGTAAACTCGGCATAGACCCGGCGGAAATCAGACGCAGAAACTTCATCCCCTCAGACAAGCTCCCATATAAGACCTTGACAGGATTTGTCTACGACTCGGGAGACTATGCAAAGGCGTTGGACACTCTGCTCAACTCGGCTGACTACCCTGCGTTGAAGAGAATGCGTGATGAGCTTCGGGGCCAGGGCCGCTATGTGGGGATAGGGCTTTCAACCTTCATCGAGGTATGCAACTTCTCTTACCAGAGCGCATCTGTCCGCATCGAGCCAAGCGGAAAAATACTCGTCTTCACCAGCACCTCCCCACACGGACAAGGCGAGGAAACAGCTTTTGCACAACTCGTCGCAGACGTCTTCTCCGTCTCTATGGATGATGTCCAAGTCATCCACGGCGACACCCTCGCAATTCCCTATGGATGGGGGACTGCGGGCAGCTGGACACTCACATCGGGAGGCAACGCCATACTTAATGCATGCAACCAGCTTAGGGCGAAGATGGTGAAGATAGCGGCAAAAAACCTTGAATGCAGCCCCGATGACATAGCACTCGAGGACGGCAAGTTCTACGTAAAGGACGCGCCCGAGAAAAGCCTCTCCTTCGAAGAGGTAGCGTCCATGGCTTATGACCCGGAGAAGCTGCCGGAGGATGTGGAGATGGGGCTTGCTGCGACGAGCTTCTACAACCCCGAGCTAACCTTCCCATACGGCGCATACCTAGCCCTCGTCGAGGTCTACCCCGAGACAGGTAGGGTCGAGGTCAAGAAAGCCTACCTCGTCAACGACGTCGGCAAAGTCGTCAACCCCATGCTGGTCGAAGGACAGATACACGGTGGAGCGGTTCAAGCACTTGGCCAAGCCCTCTTTGAGGAGGTTGTCTACGGCGAAAACGGAGCATTGCTCACAAGCTCTTTCGCCGACTACCTCATCCCAAGCGCCGCCGAAGCCCCGCCCATGATTCTCGAACGCACCGAGACACCTGCGCCCAATCCGCTCGGCACAAAGGGTGTGGGTGAGCTTGCGACCATCGGCTTCACACAAGCCATCGTAAACGCTGTAGAAGACGCCCTCTCACCCCACGGAGTACACATAGAGAAAACACCGCTCACACCCTATGTGGTCTGGAAACTTGCAAACACAGGCCCGAGACAATAGTCTCCTCAGGGATAGGTATGAGGATAGCTGTTCTGGGTGGAGCAGGTTTAACGGGCCAGGCAGCTGTTAGAAACCTTCTCGAGAACAAGAAGGTCTCCGATGTCCGTGTGGGCGACTTCAACCCAAAGGCTCTTGATAAGCTCGCGAACAGCGTCAAAAGCGAGAAACTATCCATCGCGAAAATCGATGTGCGAAACGTTGAGGAGACCGCCGCGTTTATCAGGGGATGCGACGTCGTCATCAACGCTGTCCAGTACTACTTCAACATCGATGTGATGAAGGCTGCTTTGCAGGCCGGTGTCCACTATGTTGACCACGGCGGCCTCTACCACGTTACGTTGAAACAGCTTGAGCTTGATGACTTGTTCAGGTCCAGGGGTTTGACAGCCTTGGTTGGCATGGGCGCCCAGCCGGGGTTGACCAACCTCGTCGCAAAACACGCCTACGACCAGTTGGATGAAATGCGGGCGGTCTACATCAGGGACGGCTCAGCCGACCTCACCGAAAACCCGCCTCTCTTCACATGGTCGCCTCTCACACTCTTCGACGAGATGACGCTCGACGCCGTCGTGCTACGCGACGGCCGCATCGTCTCCGTGCCGCCGCTGAGCCTGATGGAGAGGGTTGATTTTCCGCCTCCGGTTGGCCCTCTGGACACATACATCACGATACACTCCGAGCTGGCGACTTTTCCCAGAAGCTTCCACGACAAGGGTTTGAAGGAGTGTGACTGGATGGAAGGTAGTGCTGAGCTTCTATTTGTCAAGAAACTCGCCGACATGGGCTTCGCATCCTCCGAGGAAATTGATGTTGACGGCGTGAAGGTTTCTCCGCGAAGGTTTCTCCTCAAGCTGCTGGAGCAACGCGGCCTACTCGGCTACAGAGGCGACCAGACACCCAACGACTGGGAGATAACACGTCTCATCATACACGGCAAAAAATCAGGAAAAAGCGTGAAACTTGTTTATGACATAGTTTTTCCGCCGAAGCCCGAGTGGAGAATGAGCTGCGCCCAAACAGGCGTAGGCATACCCTCCTCGATAGCCGCGATGATGATAGCAGAGGGAGAGGTTAAGCAGAGAGGCGTTGTGCCGCCCGAGACATGCATAGACCACGAGACTTTTCTGGAACAAGTTGCTGCACACGGCATAAAAACTACGTCAACTGAATACCCGGCATAATGGATTTGCGAAAAAATTTATAAGCGTTCAGCCTGTCATTTCAATAATGTCAGAGGTTTCGAGACGTTCTTTCTTCAGGACGGTTGGGTCAATTGTCGCGGCAGGCATAGTTGGCGCTGCGGGCGGATATGTTGCGGGGTCGCAGATTACGCGCAGTGAGTTGGAGAGACAGGCCACGACAGCAGCAAACGAGACCATACGCGCCCTCGAGGCTGAGATAAACGAGTTGAAGGAAAAGCTCGCCCAGTATGAGATAAAGGACAAGGAGGTAAGGTTCTACTTCTGGTCCGAAACCCTTCCCGAGCAGTTGTTAACATTCTTCGAGGAGAAAACCGGTGTGAAAGTGATTTTCGACACCTTTGAGAGCAGCGACGAGGTTTACGCCAAGCTTTTCACGGGCCAGATGCAATATGACGTAACCTCGGTAACCATGGGAGGCATGACGCGGGCGGAGCATGAACGCTACCTCACCAAGCTCGACCTCAACCGCATACCCAACTTCAAGAGATACGCTTTCACAGGCTTCATAAAAGACATCCTCAACCCACCCTTCGACCCCGATAGAGGCTACTCCGTGCCCATAGAGCTCGGCACAACCGGGGTGTCCTTCAGAACCGACAAAATAGCTGAGGAGGATTGGCCCACAGGCTTCAGGGACTCGCTCTTCGACTTTGACCACTTCCTCCCCAAGTACAGTCCACGGGACGGAGTGAAAACAGCCACCATCATCCCCGGAGGCGTCGAAACAATCCCCGTCGTCATCAAAGCGGTTATGGGCAAGTCGATAAACGACATCACTCCCGAGAACATAAATGAGGCAAAGGAGATACTGATTCAGCAGAAGCCTCACATAGCGACTTACGCAGGGCCCTCAGAGTTTGTGCCCGGCCTCGAGGAGGCGCGTTTCTGGGTGAGTGAGACATGGGTTTGGCAGGACTCGGCCAACAACGTGGATTACGTCGCCCCTGTAGAGGGTTCAGAGATTTGGGAGGACTCGCTTGTCATTCCCAAGTCAGCAAAGAACCTTGACGCGGCATACGCTCTGATGAACTACCTGCTCGAACCCGCTGTCCAGGTGGCGCACGTTCTCTACAACAGCCTCGTCACACCCAACAGCCTCGCCTACGAGATGCTGCCAGACTACATGAAGGAAGACACGAGCATCTACCCGCCGCCAGAGGTCATCGCGAAATATGAGATGTGGCTGAACAGGACGCCTGAGCAGAAGGAGATGTTGACTAAGGCGTGGCTCGAAGTTTTGGCTGCTTAGCTACCGTGACCTAAAGCGTGTGTAAAGAATTGCAAGGGTCACCGAGACGAGCAGGGAGACAGTAGCAACTGCGTTAACCTCGGGCGATATGCCTCTTCCACGGCCACCGACCGCGTTCCAAATGTAGACTGGAAGGGTTTCGAATCCGGGGCCTCGTGTGAACTGTGTTTTGATGAAGCTGTCCCATGACCATGTGAAGATTAGGAGACCGCCTGTGATTACGCCAGGCATGAGCAGCGGCAGCGTCACGCTGAAGAAAGTCCGCAGCCCCGATGCACCCAGCACACGTGCAGCATCTTCGTAAACCCTCGGAAGCCCAGCCATACGCGCCCTCACAACAACATAGACCAGCGGAAACCAGACCAGATGACCTATGATGACCGCGCCGACGCCAAGCGGCACATTCACCCAGAGAAAGAAGAGAACAATGGTCAAAGCCTCCGCAATCTCAGGCACCACGATAGAGAGGTAGAAGACGTTGTTGACGCCGGTCTGGATACGTGGCGAAAGCCTCGACACAGCCACCGCCGCGAGAAGAGCCAGCACCACCGCTGAGAGAGACACGATAGCCGCCACCCAGAAACTATTGTAAACAGCGGCCAATATCCTCTCGTTGGAGAACGCTCTCACATACCAGTCAAAAGTGAAGCCAACCCACTCCACAATAGTGCGTCCCGCGTTGAAAGAGCCGATGACCATCGCAGCCAGCGGAGCGTAGAGAAACAGGAAAATGAGGACGACAACAATCTTGAGCAGAATATCTCCCGCCTTCATATCGTCAACTCCTCTTTCGAGTATCGCATGTAGAGGGTTACGCCGACGATGACCAGCGCGATGTAGACCAGCGAAAGCGCCGAGCCCCAGTTCCAGTTACGTGCTGAGATGAAGGCGGAGTAAATCATGGTTCCCACGAAAACCTCGTTGGGGCCTCCGAGGAAAGATGGGATGATGAATTCTCCGGCGGCGGGAATGAAGGTGAGGAGCGTTCCCGCGACTAGTCCAGGCTTGCTAAGCGGCAGTGTTACCTTGAGAAATGCTGTGAAAGGGCCTGCGCCGAGCGCTCGCGCTGCTTCGACCACTGTTTTGCTTATTTTTTCGAGGCTTGCATAGAGGGGGAGTATCATGAAGGGCAGGTATCCGTAGAGCATCCCCAGCATGACGGCGAACTCATTGTAGATGAGGTAGAGGGGCTGCTTGATTACTCCGAGGTTCATGAGAAATGAGTTGACGACCCCCTCGGGTCCGAGAAGTGAGAGAACAGCATAGGCTCTAAGCACGAAGGTTACCCAGAGAGGAAGGATGACGAGGAGTATGAGGAAGTTTTTGTACCGGCCTCCTTTGAATGCTATGAAGTATGCCACGGGAAAGCCGAGCAAGACGCATCCCGCTGAAGTCGCGAGGGCGAAGAGAAGAGACCGGCTGAGAACTCGAATGAAGATGGGGTCCAACGCGTCTTGGAAATAGCGTAGTGTGATGACCTCGCCGCGTGCCTGCTGTGCTTCGCTCGGTAATATGAGGCCGACGCTGACACCCACAACGGTGAGAAACGGGGCGAGGAAGAAGCTGATGTAGAATAGAAAAGGCGGGAGAAGAAGCAACAGTATTAGCCCCGTTTTCCTCCTCTGCTTCATCGTCTTCATCTCTCTATGAGGTAAGAGTCTGAGGCTTTCCAGCCTATTGAGACACGGTCGCCGACTTTGATGCTCTGGAGTAGGTCGGGTTCTCGGACATGGACGGTCAGCAGCATGTCGCCGCCTACTCCAATCTTAAGCATGGTGTAGGGGCCCATGTAGGTTTTGTCAACAACCGGGCCTGTGAGCTTGTTCTCTGTGTCCACGGAGTTGCCGAGGTAAATGCGCTCGGGTCTGATGGATAGGTAAACCCTCTTCCCAACCAAGCCATCCGCAGCCTCTTGGGAGATTCTCACAGGAGGCAGCCCCTCCGCCACAAAGAGACCATCCTCCTCAACCTCTCCCTCTATCAGGTTGGTTTCCCCGATGAAGTCTGCGACAAACCTGCTCACAGGCCTTCTGTAAATCTCCTCGGGCGCACCCAACTGTACTACAAGCCCCTTCTCCATGACCGCTATCCTGTCGGACATCGCGAAGGCCTCTGTCTGGTCATGTGTAACATAGATAAATGTTGTGCCAACCTTTTTCTGAAGCCGCTTAAGCTCCAGCTGCATCTTCTGCCTTATCTTGAGGTCCAG
>VAPR01000928.1_pt1 | contig 16618 bp, 16 predicted proteins | sample 3380701 | NCBI WGS metagenome assembly VAPR01 (sample SAMN11536904, study PRJNA540576) | hot springs metagenome | isolation source: hot spring wet sediment | place: Spain: Lobios | collected 2014-01 | reverse complement strand
GGCCGCCCGCGCCATCGCGTCGGGCCGTCTGGACCAGCGAGTGCGGCCCGTGGCCGGCGAGATCGGGGAGGTGGCGGAAGCCTTCAACGCCATGGCGGCGCGGCTGGAGCAGGACGAGCGGCTGCGGCGCGAGTTCCTCGCTGCGGTGGCGCACGAGCTGCGCACGCCCCTCGCCAACGTCCAGGCCCACCTGGAGGCGTTCCTGGACGGGGTGGCGGAGCCTACCCCTGAGCGGATCGCCGCCCTCCACACCCAGACGGTCCTCCTGAGCCGCATCGTCAGCGACCTGCGGGACCTGACCCTGGCCCAGGCGGGCGCGCTTCCGCTGCAGCGGTCCTCGGTGGACCTCGTGGCGGTGTGCCGCGAGGTGATCGAAGCCCTGGGTCCGTGGTTGGAGGAGCGCCGCCTGACCGCAGAGATCCGAGGGGAGGGAGAGGTGGTGGCCTGGGCCGACGCGCAACGGGTGCGCCAGGTAGTGCAGAACCTGGTGCACAACGCGGTGCGGTTCAGCCCGCCGGGCGGCCGGGTGGTGCTGCGGGTCTCGGCTGAGGGGAAGTGGGCGCAGCTCGTGGTGGAAGACGAAGGTCCCGGGATTCCCGAAGACGACCTGGAGCGCGTCTTTGAGCCCTTCTATCGCGCTGGTTCCTCCCGCAGCCGTCAGCCGGGCGGAAGCGGTCTCGGCCTCGCGGTGGTGAAGCACCTGGTGGTGGCGCACGGCGGTGCGGTGCGTGCCGAGCGCAGGGAACCCCACGGCACGCGGTTCCTGGTGCGCCTTCCGGCCGTGACCCCATGACCTTCGGGTGGCCTGGGGTTCTGTGGCTGCTGACCCTCTGGCCGCTACTTGCGGTGTGTTCTGTGCTCGCGGCGCGCCGCCGCGCCCGGCGAGGGCTTGTGCACACTGGGGTTCCTTGGATCCCGGCGGCGGGTCCTGACCGCGGCCCTCTCCTGTGGTTTCTGGGAGCCGGTGTGCTCGCCACGCTGGCCGCGGCACGTCCGCAGGCTCCCTGGCCTGTGACGAACCGGTGGCCCGTGGTGCTGGCGGTGGACGTGAGCCGCAGCATGGAGGAGACGGACGTGGCGCCGTCCCGCATCGCGGCAGCCAAGCGCGCCGCCTCCGAGTTCCTCCTTCGGCTGCCGCGGGGCGTGCGGGTCGGGGTTGTGAGCTTCGGGAGCTCCGCCACGGTGGTGGTCCCCCTGACCTCCGACCGGCGGCGCGCGCTGGAGGGGATCGCAGGCCTGGCCACAGAGTTACGGACCCAGCTGGGCGCGGGATTGCTCCTGGCGGTGCAGCTGCTCAAGGGAGAACCGGAACGGGACCCCCGAGGCATCGTGGTCCTGCTCTCCGACGGTCGCTACAGCGACGGCCCCACGCCCGAGTCCGCGGCGCAGCAGGCAGCACAGCTGCGGGTGCGGGTGTACACCGTGGGGATCGCGACCAACCGGCCCGCCCACTTGCTGCGGAGCGGGTACTGGGGCTTACTGGACGAGGATACGCTGCGCCTGGTGGCGGAGCGCACCGGGGGAACCTACCTCCGGGCCACCAGCGCCGCGGAGCTGCAGCGGGCCTACCGCGACCTCGCGGGCACCGTTGGCTGGTCGTGGCGCCGGGAAGAAGTCGCTGGCCCTTTCGCCCTGCTCGCGGCCGCGGCCCTGGTGGTGGCGGTGGGCGTGTCGGTGCGGAGGAACCCCCTGGTCCCATAAGGCAAGCTCTTCCCACCGAGGAGGGAACCGGTATGGTCCGCGTGGAGATGCGCTGGCAGGGCGGCCTGCGCTTTGGCAGTGAGGACGGGCGGTGGACGCTGGATGTCCCGCCCGAACGGGGTGGGGCGGCCGCCGGCCCCGGACCCATGGAAACGGTGCTCGCGGCGCTCGCGGGCTGCACGGGTATGGACGTGGTCTCGATCCTCGCCAAAATGAGGGAGCCGGTTGAGGGCTTCCAGGTGGAGGTCCAGGGTGAGCGGGCCCAAGACCACCCCCGCGTGTACACGCGGGTGCACATTTGGTACCGGCTCTCCGGCGCGCGGCTGCGGCCGGAAGCCGTGGCGCGGGCGGTGCGGCTTTCGCAGGAGCGGTACTGTCCGGTCACCGCCATGCTGCGTGCCTCCGTCCCCGTGACCTACGAGGTGGAGCTCAACGGGAAGCCCCTCGCCCTCTCCGACTCGGCGGGGTGTTGAGCCGCGCGGGCCGTTGACGTTCGCCGCACAGATTGTCACACTTTGACTGTGACAATTCCCCTGCGCCTGCACCGCGACCTCCCGGTGGCGGAGCAGCTGCGGGCGCAGATCGCCCACCAGGTGCTGGCGGGTGTTCTGCGGCCTGGCGAGCGACTTCCGCCCGTGCGGGTCCTGGCGGGCTTCCTGCGGGTGCATCGGAACACGGTGGCCCGGGTGTACCGGGAGCTGGTGGCCGACGGTTACCTTCAGGCGGCGCCGGGCCGGGGGACGTTTGTCGCGCGAAGGCGCCCTCGTGCGCTCGGTGCCCTGGTGGCGGACCAGGTGGACGAGCTGCTGCAGCTGGGCCGGCGGGCCGGCCTGGGCACCGACGACCTGGTGGCGCTGCTCCGGGCGCGCGCCCAGACACGCCGGGGGCCAGTCCCCCGGGTGCTGTTCGTGGAGTGCAACCCCGTGGACGTCGCGTACTTCACCCGTGCCCTGGAGGACGCCTTGGGCCAGGACGTGCGAGGTTGTCTGTTGGCCGACGCCCCGCGTGCCGCGCGGGAGGCGGACCTGGTGTGCACCACCTTCTTCCACGTGGAGGAGGTGAGCCGGGCGGTGGCAGGCCGCGAGGTGCTGGGCCTGGTGGCCATGCCGGACTTCGCCACCCTGGAGCGGGTGGCGTCGCTGCCCGCGGGGACCTGGGTGGCGGTGGTGTGCGCCACCGAGGAAGGAGCTCGCAGCAAGACCACGTCTCTGCGGGCGGTGGGCGGGCGGCTGCGCTTTGTGCCCGCGCACCTCCAGGACCCGGCCGGGTTGCGCGCGGCGCTGGCCCGCTGCCGGGTGGTGGTGGCCTCCCCCAAGGTTCTGGAGCGACTCCGGTTGCCTTCCGCTAAGCAAGCCATCCCCTTTGGGAGCGTGTTGGTGGACGGCGCTGTCCGGCTGTTGCGGGAGCGCGTGGAGGCGTGGCGCCGGCAGGCGGGCGCTGGCGGGTGAGGGAGAGCGTGTCGCGGATCCGTCTGGGCGTGGTGTACGGGGGCCGGTCGGGGGAGCATGAGGTGTCGTGCGTCTCCGCCCGCAGCGTGGTGCGCCATTTGGATCCCGACCGGTTCGCCGTTGTGGAGATCTTCATCGCGCCGGACGGCCGGTGGTCGGTGGAAGGCCAGCCGGCCTGGCTGCGGCTGGACCGCACCGGCCAGGCGGTTCTGGTGGTGGACGGTCGAGAGGTGGTGTGCGACGTCCTGTTCCCGGTGCTGCACGGTACCTACGGTGAGGACGGCACCTTCCAGGGGTTGTGCGAGATGGTGAACGTGCCGTACGTGGGCGCGGACGTGCTGGGCTCCGCCGTGGGTATGGACAAGGGCGTGCAGAAATCCCTCTTGCGGGACGCGGGGCTTCCCGTGGTGCCCTTCCGCGTGGTAGAGGGGACCCGCTGGGAGCGGGAGCCGGAGGCCGTGTACGCGGAGGTGGCGTCGGTGGGCTACCCGTGCTTCGTCAAGCCCACGCGCCTCGGATCGTCTGTGGGGGTGCACCGAGTGGACCGGGAAGACCAGCTGGCGGGCGCGGTCCACGACGCCCTGCGCTACGATCTTGCCGTGATCGTAGAGCGTGCGGTCCCCGACCCCGTGGAAGTGGAGGTGAGCGTGCTGGGGAACGACGACCCCGTGGCGTCCGTGCCCGGCGAGATCCGGCCCACCCACCCCTTCTACGACTACGAGGCCAAGTACGTGGACCCTCACGGGGCAGAGCTGGTGGTCCCCGCCCAGATCCCGTTAGACCTGGCGGAGGGGGTGCGGCAGCTGAGCCTGCAAGCCTTTCGGGTCCTGCGGCTGTGCGGCATGGCGCGGGTGGACTTTCTCCTCGAGCGGGAGGGTGCCGTGTACGTGAGCGAGGTGAACACCATCCCCGGGTTCACGGCCATCAGCATGTACCCCCGGCTGTGGGAGGCCTCCGGGATCTCCTACGGGGAGTTGTTGAACCGGCTGGTGGACCTGGCCCTGGAGCGGTGGCGACGTCGGAACGCCCTGTGCACCCGGTACGAGGGCGGCCGGCAGATCCGCATGGAGGGTGCGGGGTGAACCGTTTCGTGAAGTCCCACGCCCTGGGCAACGACTACCTGGTGGTAGTCCCATCGGAACTGGACTTCCCCCTGACGCCCGAAGCGGTGCGGCGGCTGTGCGACCGACACTTCGGCGTGGGCTCCGACGGGGTCCTGGCCCTGGTCCCCTCCAGGCGGGCGGACTTCGGGTTGAGGATCTACAACCCGGACGGCAGCGAAGCGGAGAAGAGCGGCAACGGGCTGAGGATCTTCGCCAAGTACCTGTACGACCACGGGCGCACCAACGCCCAGCACTTCACCGTGGAGACCCCCGGTGGCGTGGCGGCCTGTGATCTGGACGTCCGCGACGGCCGCGTGGCGCAGGTAACGGTGGACATGGGCGAGGCCACCTTCCGCAGCGACCGCATCCCTGCCGCAGGGCCGGTCCGCGAGGTGGTGGACGAACCGCTGGAGGTGGAAGGCCGCGTGCTGCGCGTCACCGCGGTGAACGTGGGGAACCCGCACTGCGTGGTGTTCACCGATGACCTGGAGGCGGTGGATCTTTACCGGCTTGGCCCCTTGCTCGAGCGGCACCCTCACTTCCCCCAGCGCACCAACGTCCAGTTTGCGCACGTGGTGGGCCCGGACCGGGTCCGCGTCCGGATCTGGGAACGCGGGGCCGGGCACACCCTGGCTTCCGGCTCCAGCGCGTGTGCAGTGGCCGCCGCCTGCGTGCGCCGAGGCCTCACCGGGCGGGAGCTGCGGGTGGAGATGGAGGGAGGCGTTCTGCGGGTCTCGGTGGACGAGCGGTACCGGCTGCGCATGGCCGGCCCCGCGTCCGAGGTGTGCACCGGCGAGCTGAGCCAGGAATTCGTCCAGGTCCTCCGGGCGGCGGGGTGAGCATGGACCTCCCCCGGGGTGTGGTGCTGGACCTGGACGGCGTGGTGTACCGCGGTCGCCATCTCCTCCCGGGTGCGGCCCGGTTCCTGGCGTGGCTGCGAGAACACAACGTGCCCTTTGCCTTCCTGACCAACAACTCCACCCGCAGCCCGCAGGAGTACGTGGAGCACCTGCGCCGTTTGGGGGTGGCCGCGGAGGAAGCCCAGGTGGTCACCTCCGCCCTGTGCGCGGCCAGGTTGCTGCGGAGCTGGGAGCTCGCCGGGCCCGTCCTCGTGGTGGGCGGCGCCGGCCTAAGGGAAGCGGTGCGGGAAGCGGGGCTCGAACTGACAGACGGGCCGGAGGCGGCGGCGGTGGTCGTCGGGCTCGACGTGGACCTCACGTACGCGCGGCTGCGGACCGCATGCTCCGCCATCCGGCGCGGAGCGCGGTTTGTGGCCACCAACCTGGATCCCGTCCTGCCCGTGGAGGGTGAGCTGTGGCCCGGCGCCGGCGCCCTGGTGGCCGCCATCCGCACCGCCACGGGTCAGGAACCCGTGGCGGTCGGAAAGCCCGAGCCTTACCCCTTCCGGATGGCCATGGAGCGCCTCGGGACGCAGCCCGAGGAAACCCTCATGGTGGGTGATCAGATCGCGACCGACGTGGTGGGCGCCGCACGTCTGGGGATGCGCACCGCTGTGGTGCTCACGGGCGTGACCTCCCGGGAGGACCTCGCCCGTGCGCCGGTCCAGCCCGACCTGGTGGCCGCGGACCTGGAGGAGCTCCTGGGAAAGCTGCGGAGGTGACGGGTGCGGAAGATCCTGTACGTGATCCTGGACGGGTTGGGAGACCGGCCGGTGGGAGCCCTGGGCGGCCGCACGCCGCTGGAGGCGGCGTATAAGCCGCACTTGGACGCGCTGGCCGCTTCAGGCCAGCAGGGGCTCGTGGTGACGGTGGGCGAGGGGATCGCGCCCGAGTCCGACGTAGCTGTGACCGCGATCCTGGGCTACGATCCCTTCCAATACCACGCAGGCCGCGGGCTGCTGGAAGCGCTGGGGATGGGCCTTCCCTTCCGCGACGGGAACCTGGCCCTGCGCGGGAACTTCGCCACCGCAGGCGAGGGACGCCACATCCTGGATCGCCGGGTGGGCCGCAGCCTGCGCAGCGAGGAAGCCAAGGCACTGGCGCAGGCGGTGCAGGCGCAGGTCAGGCTCGAGGGGGCGCATTTCCGGTTCGAGGCCAGCGTGGGGCACCGGTGCGTGCTCGTGCTGTACGACCACGGTCAGCCCCTGTCCGCCCAGATCACCAACACCGACCCCGCCTACGGCCGCGTGGGAGCCCTCGGCGTGGCGAGAACCGTGGTCCGGGACGAGGTGGAGACGTGCGTACCTCTCGACGGAGGAGCCGGTGCCGCACGGGCCGCCGAGCTCGTGAACCAGTTCACCGAGCTGAGCCGCGCGGTGCTGGAGCAGCATCCGGTGAACGCCGAGCGCCGGGCGCGGGGTGAACCTCCCGCGAACCTGGTGCTGCTGCGGGACGCCAGCGACCACGTCCCGCACCTGCCGCCCTTTTCGGAGCGCTTCGGCGCGCGGTTCGCGTGCTTCGTGGAGATGCCGGTGGAGAGGGGGATCGCGCGCTTGCTGGGCATGGGGATTGTGGAAGTGCCCCCCAGCGGCCGCGACCCCGCGGTGTACGCCACCTGGGCCCAGGAGGCGCTGCGCCAACTGGAGCACTGGGACGGCCTGTACGTGCACCTCAAGGGCCCGGACGAGCCAGGCCACGACGGCGACGCGCACGCCAAGCGTGCGGTGGTGGAGGGGATCGACCGACACTTCTTCGGCTTGCTGCGGCAGGGCTTGGGGGAGCGCCAGGACGTGCTGGTGGCGGTCACCGCCGACCACGCGACCGTCTGCGAAGTGGGCGCCCACACCGACGACCCCGTGCCCCTGCTCGTGTGGAGCCCCGGGCTGGAAGCGGACGGCGCGGGGAGCTTCTCTGAGTCCTCCGGTGCCCGGGGCAGGCTCAGCCGGCGGCGCGGTGTGGAAGTGCTGCCCGTGCTGCTGGAGCTGGCGCGCCGCCCGTAGACGCCCGAGCGCACACTGCCCGTGAAAAGCCTTCCCGGGCAGAGCTGGGACTACCGCGCAGCGCGGGCCGCGGTGCGGCTGGCGCTGTGGCTCGTGTTCGACTTCCGCAGCGCAGGCCAGGAATTCGTCCCCTCGCAAGGTGCCGCCATCGTGGTGGCGAACCACCGGTCGTGGCTGGACCCGGTGGTGTTAGCCGCCGCACTGCCCAGGCGCGCGGTGTTCGTGGGTGCAGAGGAGCTCCTGGGCGACCGCCTCACACCCGGGTTTGTGCCCTGGGAGCCCCTCATCCGCCTCATCGCGCCCTTCGTGCGCTGGTACGGGTTTGTGCCCGTGCGCCGCACGGAGGTGGACCCGGCGGCGTACACGGGAGGGGCGTTCCGCGAGGCTTTGAGGGTCCTGCGGGCGGGAGGCCTCCTCGCCCTGTTCCCGGAGGGAGGTGTGAACCGAACCGACCAACCGCTGGCACCCTTGCGCCGCGGCGTGGCCGCCCTGAGCCGAAGGGGCCGCGCTCCCGTAGTCCCCGCGTGGATCTTTGGCACGGATCGGGCCCTTCCCCTCGGCAGCGTGCTGCCCCGTCCCCGAAGGGTGGCGGTCCGGTTCGGCCCGTCGCTAAAGCCCGGAGAGGGCGAGGAGGAGGTGTTGCGGCGCTTGCGGGAGGCGCTGCTGAGCTTGTCCGAGATGGGTCCGCCCCGGGGGATGGGGGAGGACTGGCGTTGACAGCCGGGGCGGACTTGCCTACACTCCGCAGCCGAGTCGTCCTGCGCGCAGCGTATTCGTGGTGTCCGAGGTGTGCGCATGTCAGAGGACCTCATTCGGGTTTTGGGATTCGCGGGCAGCCTGCGCCGCGCGTCCTTCAACCGCGCGCTTTTGCAGGCCGCGGCGGAGCTGGCGCCGGAAGACGTCCGGGTGGAGATCTTCGACCTGCGCGGCATCCCCTTGTACGACATGGACGTGGAGCAGCGGGGTCTCCCGGAGGCCGTGGTGACGTTCAAACGGGCCATCCGGGAGGCGGACGCGGTCCTCGTGGCGACTCCCGAACACAACTGGTCCTTCCCCGGTGTCCTGAAGAACGCCCTGGACTGGGCGGCGCGTCCACCGGGCGACAACCCGTTCCGGGGAAAGCCCGTGGCGATCATGGGGGCCAGCACCGGTGCGTGGGGAACCCTGCGCGCCCAGCTGCAGCTTCGCCAGGTGCTGGCGTACCTGGAGACGCATCCCCTGAACCGCCCGGAGGTGCTGGTGACGCAGGCAAAAGACAAGTTCGACGCCGACGGCCGGCTGGTGGACCAGGCCACCCGAGAGCGCGTCCGCGATCTCTTGGTTGCCCTGCGGGACTGGGCACGCCAGCTCAAAGCCGTTGCTGCGGAGCGGAGATCCCCTTGACGGCTTTCGCCTCGCTGGATATGCTACGCGCCGAGAGGATGCGATGAAGCGCCGCGCAGTTTCCTTCTCTCCTTTCGGAACCCGCCCCCGGCAGTGCATCTGTCCTAGGCGGGAGGTAGCCCTGGCCTAAAGCTGGCCCGGGCTCCTTCCGCGGCTTCGCTTTTCCAGGCGTCCACAACTTCACGGGGCCCGCGCTCTGCGGTGCGGGCAGGGAGGAGAGGCGTGCATGGTCGCGCCGCACGGAGGCCGCTTGGTTCAGCAGGTGGTGTCGAGGGCGGAGGCGGGGGACCTGGATCGGCTGCCGCAGGTGGCGGTGGGGCGGAAGGAGGCCGCGGACGCGGTGCTGCTGGCCACCGGCGCGTACAGCCCGCTGGTGGGCTTCATGGACCGGGAGGCGTACCGGTCGGTGCTGCACACCCTGCACCTTCCGGACGGGTTGCCGTGGACCCTTCCGGTGACGTTGTCGGTTTCACCCGAACAGGCCCGCAGGCTCGGCCCCGGTGCCAGGGTAGCCCTACGCGGCGAGGGACTCCTGGCGGTGGTGGAGGTCACGGAGGTGTACTGCCGGGACCTCCACGAGGAGGCCAGGGCGGTGTTCGGTACCACCGACCCCCGGCACCCGGGCGTGGCGCGCCTGCTCGGGGAGTCGCCGTGGACCGTGGCGGGGTCCACCTACCTGGTGGAACGCCCCCGTGGACCCTTCGCGGACCTGGAGCTGGACCCGGCGCGCACGCGGGAGCTGTTCGCCCGAGCCGGCTGGCGCACGGTCACTGCCTTTCAGACCCGCAACCCCATCCACCGTGCCCACGAGTACCTGCACAAGTGCGCCCTGGAGGTCACCGACGGCCTGTTCCTGCACCCTCTCGTGGGCGAAACGAAGGAGGACGACGTTCCCGCGGAGGTCCGCATGCGGGCCTACCGGGTTCTCCTGGACCTGTACTACCCCAGGGACCGTGTGGTGCTGGCCGCGTTCCCTGCGGCCATGCGCTACGCGGGCCCCCGGGAGGCCGTCTTCCACGCCCTGGTGCGCAAAAACTACGGCTGCAGCCACATCCTCATCGGTCGCGACCACGCGGGGGTGGGCGGTTTCTACGACCCCTACGCCGCCCACAGGATCTTCGACCGGTTCGATGCCACAAAGCTGGGGATCACGCCGCTGTTCTTCGGGGAGGCCTTCTACTGCCGCCGGTGCGACGCCATGGCCACGGATCGCAGCTGCCCGCACCCCGGGGAAGCGCGGGTGAATCCCAGCGGGACCTGGGTGCGGCAGGTGCTGCGCGCCGGCCAGCTCCCGCCGCCCACGGTGATGCGGCCTGAGGTGGCGGAGGTGTTGCGCGCGTACTTTTCGAGCCGCCCCGCGGAGCAGGCAGGCTAGGGAGGGAAAAGGGTATGGTACAGGGAGCGGTACAGCAGCCCGCATGGGAGCTCGTGCTCAAGCGAAACTCCATCGAGCGCCTCAAGCAGGAGAAGTTCCCCCTCGACATCATCCACGAGCTCCCGGACCTCATCGCGCGGGGCTATGAAGCCGTCCCGGAAGAAGACATCGTGCGTCTCAACTGGTGGGGCCTCACCCACGACAAGCCCAAGGTGGGGACCTTCATGGTACGGATCAAGGTTCCCGGGGGCCGCATCACGCCGGCCCAGCTCGTCGCCATGGGCCGGATCTCCCAGCGATACGGCCGCAACTATGGAGAGCTTACCACCCGCCAGGGGATCCAGCTCCACTGGGTCCGTCTCAACGAGCTCCCCGAAGTCCTGGCAGAGATCCAGCGGAGCGGCCTCACCACGGTCGGCGGAGAGGGTGACACCGTGCGCAACGTCACGAGCTGCCCGGTGGCCGGTGTGGACCGGGAGGAGTTGTTTGACGTGCGGCCCGTGGTGCAGGCGGTGGCCCGTTTCTTCTACGGCAACCGGGAGTACAGCAACCTTCCGCGCAAACACAAGTACACCATCAGCGCCTGCCCCGCCCAGTGCAACGCGCCCGAGATTCACGACGTGGCCCTCGTGGGTGTGCTGAAGGACGGACGTGCGGGATTCGCGGTGCGGGTAGGAGGCGGCCTTTCCGCTACACCCCGCATCTCCCGAGACCTCGGCGTGTTCGTGCCGGCTGAACCCGTGGAAGGGGTCATCGAGGTCCTGCGGGCCATCACGGACACCTGGCAATACGACCTCCGGTACCGCTTAAGCCGCGCCAAGGCCCGGATCAAGTTCATGGTGGATGACTACGGACCCGAGGGCGTGCGGGCCTTGGTGGAACAGCGTCTGGGTCGTCGGCTCGAGGACGGCCAAGCGCCTGCGCCTACCTACGACACGGACCATCTGGGGATCCACCCCCAGAAGCAGGAGGGGTTCGCGTACGTGGGGATCCCGGTCCCCATGGGGTGGGTGCGTGGGGACCAGCTGGTGGCACTGGGAGAGCTCATAGGGGAGTTCGGCGGGGACGCGCGCTTTACCCGTATGCAGAACATCATCCTCACCGGCGTACCCGAGGATGCGGTTGAGGAGGTTGTGGGGCGTCTGCGGCGGCTGGGTCTGGACCCGCACCGGAACAAGGTCTACGGCCGGTCCATCGCCTGCACGGACCACCGGTTCTGCAACTACTCCGTGGCGGAGACCAAGGGCAAGCTCAAGGACATCCTGGCAGAGCTGGAAGGCCGGTTCGGTCAGGCCGTGGAAGAGTTGCGGATCTACACCGACGGCTGCCCCCACGCCTGCGCCCACCACTGGGTCGGGGACATCGGGTTACAGGGGACCACGACGATGCACCCGGAGCGGGGCGTGCGGGTGGAGGCCTACGACGTGTGCCTGCGGGGAGGGCTTGGGACCCGGGCCGCCATCGGGAAGCCGCTCCTGCGCCGCATCCCGGAGGACCGGATCACGGAGGTGGTCTGCCGCCTGGTGGAGGCGTGGCTGCGGGAGAGGGCGAAGCGCGGGGACGGCTACGCGTTCCGGGACTTCGTGGACGCGCACACCGACGAAGCCCTCCAGGCCATCGCCCTCGGGCAGCTGGCTCCCGGGGAGGAGGCTCCGCGACGTCCCGTGGTCCGTATTCCCGGAATGTTCCTCGCCTATTCGGGCGGCGCGGACCGGGTGGAGGTGGACGCGGGGACGGTGCGGGAGGCGTTGGAGAGCTTGCGACGCCAGTACCCGCGCCTTGTGGAGCAGATCCTCACCCCCGACGGGCACGTGCACCCCTCCGTCAACCTTTTCGTGGGCGAGGAGGACATCCGGGGGCTTGGGGGGCTGGATACGCCCCTCCGTCCGGCTCAAGAGCTCACGATCCTGCCCGCGCTGTCGGGCGGGTAGGGGGTGAGGGATGGCGCGGGCTGTCTTCGACGACTTGGAGATCGGTGAGATCGGCATCCAATTGGACGACCGAGAGCCCCAAGAGGTGATCGCTTGGGCTCTTGAGACCTTCGGGGACGGGGTGGCGGTGGTCACCGGCCTGCAGGCTGAAGGGATGGCGATCTTGGACATGGCTTACCGCCTCCGGCCGGACGTGCGGGTGATCACCGTGGACACCGGGCGCTTGCCCCAGGCGACCTACGCCTTCCTGGACCAGGTCCGGGAGCACTACCCGCAGGCCCGCTTCGAGGTGCTCTTCCCGGACCACCGGGAGGTGGAGTCCATGGTCCGGCGGCACGGCGCCAACCTGTTCTACAAGTCCGTGCCGCTGCGCCTGCTGTGCTGCCAAGTGCGTAAGGTGCGGCCCCTCGTGCGGGCCCTGAACGGGCTCGATGCGTGGATCACAGGGCTGCGCCGGGAGCAGTGGGCGTCGCGGGCGAACATCCGGAAGGTGGAGCTGGACCACGACCACGACGGCATCGTGAAGGTAAACCCCCTGGCGGACTGGACCAAGGAGGAGGTCTGGGAGTACCTCCACGCCCACGATGTGCCCATCCATCCCCTCTACGCCCAGGGGTACACGAGCATCGGCTGCGACCCGTGCACCCGGCCCATCCAGCCGGGGGAGGACGACCGGGCAGGCCGCTGGTGGTGGGAAGTGGGGGCTCCCAAGGAGTGCGGGATCCACTGCCCCATCGAGACCGGAGGGTTCGAGCACGAGTCCCACATCATCCTGAAGGAAGCCCACGGCGCTGAGCTTGAGTCCGCGGGAGGTCCGCGGGAGTGAGCAGGGAGCCGATGCACCTGACGGAGGAGGAAGCGCAGCTTGTGGCCGAGGAGGCCGAAGCCCTGGGCCGGGCGATGCGGGAGCCACAGCGGTCAGGGGTACTGCGACTCGCCGAGAGCGCCCGAACAGCGGAGGTTCCACCGGAGCTGGTGGACCTGCTGGAAGGGCTTGCCGTCATGGTGCTGCAGACGGGTCGGGCCAGGACCCATCACCGGGCGGAAGGGGAGCGCATCTGGACGGACCTGTTCCGACGTACTCCTCGCGGACAGGCCCTGCAGGTTCAGCTGGAGGACGTGAACCGGGCCCTACGGGCCTTGAAAGGCTTGCAGCTGGAGTCCGTGCGGGTGGAGATGCGCACGCTCGGACACTTCACCGTAACCCTGCGCGCTGAGGGGATCGGGCTGACCCTGGCCGTGCGGGCCGATGGGGTCCAGGTGGAGAGCCTGACCGCGGAGGGCACCAGCGGGGCCGCTGCGCGTCGCGGCGTGTGCGTGTGGCTTACGGGGCTCCCGGGGGCCGGCAAGACCACCATCGCGCACCGCGTGGCGGACCGGCTACGGGCGAGGGGGCTCCCTGTGGAGATCCTAGATGGAGACGCAGTACGTCAGCACATCTCCAGAGACCTCGGGTTTTCCCGGGAGGACCGGCTCGAGAACATCCGGCGGGTGGCGTACCTGGCGGATCTGCTGGTCCGGCACGGGGTCATCGTCCTCGTGGCGTTAGTCTCCCCGTACCGAGAGGGCCGGCAACAGGCGCGGGAACGCATCGGCGACTTCCTGGAGGTCTACGTCCGCTGCCCCATGGAGGTGCTCATCGAGCGGGACCCCAAGGGGCTGTACGCGCGGGCGCTACGGGGCGAAATTCAGAACTTCACCGGCCTGGACGATCCCTATGAACCCCCGGACGCCCCGGACCTCGTGGTGGACACGGACCGCGAACCTCCGGAGGCGAGCGCAGAGAAGGTCCTGCACCTCCTGGCGCAGCGGGGTCTCGGGCGGGAGGGCTCCCCATGAGCCTTCGCGTGCTCGTGCTGGAGTCCCGGATGCCTGACGTCCTTGCCGGTCTTGTGCAACGGGTGGGATGGGAACCCGTGTGCGTCCCTGCGGTGGTGGAGGTGGACGCGGACCCCGAAGAGGTACGGGCACCCCTTCAGGTGCTGTGCAACCGGGAGGCGGACTGGGTCGTGCTGCTGACCGGAGTGGGCACCGAGCGACTGCGCGACCTGGCGGGTCGGCTGGGGTTTCAAGGATCTTTGCTTGAGGCCCTGCGCGCTCTCCCCATCGTGGTGCGCGGGCCCAAGCCCACCGCGGTCCTCCACCGCTGGGGGATCCGACCCGCCCTTCAGGCCCCTCCGCCTCACACCACCCGTGAGGTGTGCGCGGTGCTGGACACGGTGGAGCTGGGCGGTCGCGGGGTGTTCGTGCAGCACTACGGGGAGTTGAACGAAGCGCTGCGGGCCTACCTCCTCCAGCGCGGCGCCCGGCCTGTGGACGCCATGCCCTATCGGTGGGCCCTCCCTCAGGAGGGGGCGCCCCTACGAGATGCCATCCAGGAGTTGGTAGGCGGTGCCTTCGACGCGCTGCTCGTCACGAGCCGGCCTCAGGTCGTTCACCTCTTCCAGGTGGCGCAGGCCGTGGGACTTACGGAGCAGCTGCGAGAAGTGCTGAACCGTCAGGTCTGCGTGGCGGCGGTAGGCCCGGTGGCCCGCCAGTCCCTGGAGGAGCGGGGCGTGCGGACCTCTGTGGTGCCCGAACATCCGAAGATGGCTCCCCTCGTGCATTCCCTGCAGGAGCATCTTCAGTCACGGACGGAGTGAGGGCCGTGTACTACCCGCTGATGCTGGACTTGCGGGGAAGGCGGTGCGTGGTGATCGGAGGTGGTCTCCTCGCCGAAGGGAAGGTGGCCCAGCTCCTGGAAGCAGGGGCAGAGGTGGTCGTGGTGAGCCCGGAGGTGACCGAGCGGATCCGCCGGTGGGCGGAGGAGGGCCGGTTGACGTGGGTGGAGCGGCCGTACCGGTGGGGGGATCTGGAGGGCGCGTGGCTGGGCGTCGCAGCCCTGGGGGATCCGGCCGCGAACGCCGCGGTGTGGGAGGAGGCCGAGGCCCGGCAGGTGTGGCTCAATGCGGTGGATGACCCGCCGCACTGCAGTGCCATCGCCCCGGCCGTCCACCGGGACGGGGATTTGGTCATGGCCATCTCCACGTCAGGAAGGGCTCCGGCGCTGGCGGTGCGGTTGCGGGACCGGTTTGCTTCGCAGCTCGGGCCGGAGTACGGGGCGTTCTTAGAACTCGCGGGTGAGGTGCGGGAGGAGATCGCCCGCCGCGTCCCTTCGCTGGCCGAACGGGCGGCTCTGTGGTACCGCATCGTGGACTCCGAGATCCTGGACCTATTGCGCCGGGGGGATCAGGATCTGGCCCGGCAGCGGCTGTGGGAGCTCGTGGAGGGAGCGGGATGAAGGGCAAGGTGTACCTGGTGGGAGCCGGGCCGGGCGATCCCGAGCTCATCACAGTGCGGGGGCTTCGGGTGCTCCGGGAGGCCCAGGTGGTGATCTACGACCGCCTCGTCCACCCCCGTTTGGTGGCGGAAGCCCCGCCGCACGCGGAGCGGGTCTTCGTAGGCAAGCACACCCCGGGACATCATCTTTCACAAGAGGAGATCAACCAGCTCCTGATCGATCGGGCTCAAATGGGCCTGTGCGTGGTGCGCCTGAAGGGTGGAGATCCCTTTGTCTTTGGACGCGGCGGGGAGGAGGTGGAGGCGCTGCGGGCAGCAGGCGTGCCCTACGAGGTCATCCCGGGGGTTACGGCGGCGGTGGCGGTCCCCGCGGCCGTCGGGATCCCCGTGACGCACCGGGCCTACGCCTCCGCCTTCGCGGTGGTCACCGGGCACGAGTCCGACGGACCCACAGACCTCGATTGGGGTGCGTTGGTACGGGTGCCCACCCTGGTGGTGCTGATGGGGTTGCGGCGGCTTCGGCAGATCACTGCCCGGTTGGTCGCCCACGGGGCGGATCCGGACACCCCAGCCGCCGTCATCGCGAGCGGTACACTCCCCCAGCAGCGGGTGGTGGTGGGAACCTTGCGCACCATCGAAACCTTCGTCCACCAAGCGGAGCTGGCACCTCCGGCCACCCTGGTGGTGGGCCGCGTGGTGAAGCTCTGCACCGAGCTAGCGCGTGCAGGCGGGGGAGGGGTTCGATGAGGGAGGAGCCCCGGTGTTGGCGCTGCTCGTGGCCCTGGCCTTCGCTGCGGGTTTTCTGGATACAGTCCTTGGGATGGGCTACGGGACCGTCCTCGGCCCGCTTCTCGTGTTGTCGGGATACCGCCTTCCGGAAGCGGTCCCAGCCCTGCTGCTGTCCCAAGTGGTGGCCGGCACGGTAGGTGCGCGCTTCCACCACGCCAACGGCAACGCCTCTTTCTCCAGGGAATCTCAGCACCTCCGCGTGGCTGCGGCTCTGGTGGCCGTAGGCTTCGCAGGTGGGATGGCAGGTCCCTGGGTGGCGCACGGCGTGGGCGAGACCGTGCTGCGGGGATACATGGCGCTGATGATTGTCGGGATCGGCGTATGGCTGCTGGTGGGTCGGCAGCCGCGGGGATTTTCGTGGCGTCGACTGGTCAGCGTCGGTGCCCTGGCGTCTCTCAACAAAGGCCTCACGGGCGGCGGCTACGGACCGCTGGTCGCAAGCGGGCAGATGCTCTCCGGCCTGGATCCCAAGGCTGCGGTGGCCGTGACCAACCTGGCGGAAGCGGTGGTCTCCCTGACCGCGGTGGCGAGCTATGCGTGGTGGTTTCAGGGCTCGTGGCGGTGGGACCTGGTGCTGGCCGTTACCTGCGGGGCGGTGCTGACTGTACCGTTGGGGGCGCGGACGGTGCGACGGGTAAGCGACTTGTCCCTGCGTACCTGGGTGGGCATCGCCACGGTTTGCCTCGGGGTTCTGGCTTTGCTGTCCGTCC
>VAPR01000925.1_pt1 | contig 16701 bp, 16 predicted proteins | sample 3380701 | NCBI WGS metagenome assembly VAPR01 (sample SAMN11536904, study PRJNA540576) | hot springs metagenome | isolation source: hot spring wet sediment | place: Spain: Lobios | collected 2014-01 | reverse complement strand
CCTCACCCCCAACCCCGTCTCCCGTAGGCCCCCCTCACCCCCCAACCCCCCTCTCCCGCAGGTTGCGGGAGAGGGGGGCGAGGGGGGTGAGGGTGGTAACTGCGGGCGAGGGCGCCAAGGGATGAGGCCGCACCCCCTCTCCCACCACGTGTGGGAGAGGGGGCAAAGGGGGTGAGGGTGGCACCCCCCTCTCCCGCACGGAGAGGGGCCAAGGGGGTGAGGGTGGTAACTGCGGGCACGGGGGTGAGGGTGGTCACCGCGGCGATGAGGGTCACCCCACCTCGCCGCCTTCACCTAACCCCAACTCCACAAGCAGCTGGGTCAACGCACCAGCCAAATCGTCCGCCTTGCGCCCAGCGAGCAGACGCTGCGCCCGCAGCGCCCGCACCTCCACATCGATCAGCCTCGCCACATGACTCACCAGCCGACGCGGATCGGGCTCGGCCAGCAGCACCTCCGCGAGCACCTGGCGCAACGCCTCGATCTCCCGCTCCAGGTCGCCGGTCGCTGCCTCAGCCCGCAAGAGGGCCAAGATCTTCTCCGCGAGCTCGGCCCGCTCTACCGGTACCTCCGTTGCCGCCGCCGACTCAGCTGCCTCCCGACAGCGGCGCGCCGCACGCCGCGTGCGGCGGCGGCCACCTGGCATCTCACTCACGCCCGCTCTCCCTCCCTGGCCCGCTGCGCCAGCTGCTCCGCGCCGAGTCGGCGCAGCAGCACCTGGCGACCCGGCGGCAACTCGGTGTGCCGCTCAAAACAGGCCCGTTCAAACCACTGCACCACATGCTCGTGCCCGTCCTCACAACGCTCTGTCTGCTCACCACTGAGCGGGTATCCGAAGAGCTCCAACCCACCGCGCTGCTCCCAGTAGGCAAGAAAATCGCCGCGTACCCACTGTCCCGTCTCAGGAAAATAGCGACCCCCTCGTGCCACCAGGAGCTCACCCACCCGCCGCTGAAACGCAGCGAATCCGCCCGCCAACAGACGTCGTGGGCAGTTTTTACCGCTCCAGCGCTGGTGCGGCACCACCCGTTCCGGGCTCAGCTGGAAGGCCCGGCAGAGTACCGCCGCCAGCTGGGCACCATGTTCCTGCGTCCGCTGCCAGTCGGAGTCAGCGTTGACGCAGAGCTCGATGGCCACCGACGTGCGGTTGCCCGGACCGTTCGCACCGTCGCCGGCATGCCAACCGACCTCAGTAGTCGGCAGCAGCTGCACCACCTCCCGATCGTCCACCACAAAGTGGAAACTGACCCCTTCACTTCCCCCGCCAGCATGGACAAAGCGCCGATGCGCTTCGGCATCAGCCCCCCGCGCTTCGTTCGCTGTCTCGTGGATTGTGATCCAGGCAGGCCGAAGCGGCAGACCAGGGCGATTGCCCGCACCCCGCGGCACCCAGTTGACCCGCAGCGGCAGGCCGGGAAGCGGCTCCTCCGCGTGCCGGGCCATGAACTCCCGCACCGCTGCCACGTACGCCGCGGGATCGTTGCCGTCGCTGGCCGGCGCCCACAACGGGACGATCTGCTCGACCGTCTCCGCCCGCTGCTCTCGGTAGACGAAACCCGGCTCGACGAGGCGTCGCGCCAGATCACGGAATCCGGCTTCCCAGCTTGGATAGCGCCACCACTGCCCGCGCCCGGGAACCTGGACCGGCTCCCCCTCCCTTGTCCGGCTGGTCCGCGTGGCGCCAGGATTCCGCAGCCCATAGGTCGGCACCAGGCCGACCGTGCCCAACCGCGACTCATGGTGAAAGATGGCGAGAGCAAAGAGCGGATCGACCCCCTCGCTGGCGACAGCGGCCCAGCAGGCCTGGGCCTCAGGCGTGGCTGGCGACCCCGCAGCGGCCAAGAGAGCGGCAAACCGCTCAGGACTGATCCGTGGCAACACCCCAACCACCAGGAGCTCCCCCAGCATCGTCGTTCCCCCTCACGTCACTATCCAGCGCGCTAGCGAGCAGCCGAGCTACGCCTCTGCGCCACCGGGGCACGTCAGTCTTTGACCGACGTGCCTGGCAGCCTCCCCGGGCCGACGCGTTGCTACAGGGAGGAAGAAGTTCCCCTTCCGTTCGATGGCACTGGCTCCAAACGGAACTCCAGAGCAGCCCTCGCTGCTCTCCGAGCTGACTCCTGGTGCACACTGGGCGCTCAACCAGTCCAAGCGCCTGATCGAGTGCCCGAAGCGCCGTGCTGCACGCGCCGGGAGCACCCCGTGCGCGCCGTCGATCAGGTCAGGCTCCACGACTGGCAATGCCCCGCAGCAGCTTCTCGAGCGGCGAAAGACGCGCGACGTCCCCCGCGTCAGCTCGTCGCGGCGCCCCTGCCGCGACCGGCGGGTTAGCAGCTGGCGCCTGAGCCAAGAGCCGCTCCCGCAGCGCCACGGCCTGCTCGGCGCGAGCCAAGAGTTCGGTAAGCGTCTCTCCGTACACGAGCTCCGGCTGCGCGTCGGGGTATGCCCGCAGCACGAGTGACCGCAATTCGTCCAGCGGCACGGTCGCCGTGAGCGCTGTTTCTCCGTCGGGTAGTGCTGCCCCGCCGGGTGCTGCCGCGGCGCTGTCCTCCGCGGCGACGCTGTCCTGTCCGCGCGCTGTCCTCTCCCCACGCACCTCGAGCGCCTCCTGAGCCTCCCGTTCTCCCGTCACCGCTTCCCGCCAGTCGCTCGTTCCGAGTTCCCTGGCCTCTGGCGCCCCGTACCCGTCTACCGTCTGCTCGGCACCGCGTGTCATGTCAGGGCGCTCCACAGGCTCCACGAGCTGCTCCAGAGGTTCCCCGGCCACCTGGTCGCGCATCGTTGCACCCCCTTTCTCCCTTGCGCGCAGCAGCCGACGCCCACCCGCGATCAGCGGAGAAGACGGTCCACTGACGCCTTACCCCTCGGAGCGGACTGGTGCTGCACTCTGCTTCCATAAAAGAACACAGCACAAGAGCCAGGAAAGCGGACAGGGGGCCTCCGGATCAGAGCACGGTGTCCCGGGAATGGGTCACACAATCCATGAGCAGCGCCGCATGTCCGTGGCCCGGCTTGCGCGACCCTCGGCGCACGCGCCGCGACTCCCCGCTCGCGCGAGTCGGAGGGACGTTGCTGCGGAGACGCCAGCGCACCGTCCCCTCGATGCTGGTCTCCCCACCACGTCCCTTCCCCCAGAGCCCGGCCCCGCCGGTCGGACGATGTGGGGAGGCAGCAGCTACCCTCGCCAGCCAGACCTCGCCACCCCAGTGAGCGGCCGGCAGGCAGCCTCACCTCCGCCCAGGGACCGACGCGGTGAACGCACGTCGGGTCGGAATGCATGCTGTTTGTCGGATCGCAAATTCCTGTGCCGGCAGCCTTCTCGAGGGGCGCCATTCATGGCCCCCGTGTTGTCGGGGTGCAATGCATTGCGCCCACTCACCCAGCGGGCGTGGGATCACCAGCGACATGCGCTGGTCACGGGTCCCACCTCAGAGGTCAGCTGCGGCGGGTGACGACGCCGTGCCACCGGCCCTCCGACCCGGCGGGCCGGATGAATCCGGCCCCTACCCGCACCGCAGGCCCGCAATTGTGAGGGGGCGCCATTTCTGTGTCGTACCGGCGCGATGCATTCCGCCCGCAGCCCCACCAGGGCCTGGATTCCCACGTACCCGGGCCAGCACCACGCTATCCACTCCCTGCCACCACGGCCTGCCAATACCCCGCCACGTGCTCCCGTTGCCAGGTCGACGCGCCCGCCGGGGCGCGCGACACCGGGTTTAGATAAGACTTTCCTTGTCGCGAAGTCCCTTACCCAGATAGGTAGCTCGACGCGAACCACGCCGCTCACTGTGCGTCCGGCAGCACAAGGGCTGTGCATTCCCAGCGCCACCCTGCACCGTCTGTCGCTATCCTGCGAGGTGGCTCGCCAACTACCTCGGTCATGCCCTCGGGACCAACTGGGGGACCGCTTCTGCCTTTCAGCACTGCTTCGCTTGTGGGTATTGCGTACGCCTGGAGCAGCGACGTATGAAAACTCTTCCCCAAGGGGGGTTACCATCCACGTAGCAGGAATACGCAGCTATTTACCCCCTGCACTCACCGCCTTATAGTCAGAATTCTGCGCCTACGCCTGCTGGTGCCGTAACAGGCGGCCCCTCTCGCAGCTGCCCTCGACCTACTCCGCCCACGGCCAGTAGTAACCGCCTCGCGCCACAGTGCACGGCACTAACTTCCCCCGCACGGCAACCACGTCCCCCTCGCTATTGGGGACACCTTGTGGGCCACGACTCCGACGGTACTCCTTACGCTACCACAACGGCGCTTCGACGCACTGTACCACGGTAGGGACAGGGCCGACTACTTGCAGCCCCGGACAGAGTTATAGTCCCCCTGTCTCCGTATCACTGCTGAGAACGCCGGCAACAAAAGAGGTCGGGTGCAGGCTTGCGCCTGCACCCGACTTGGTTACCGCGTCAGCGACGCGTTATGCCTACTGCGCCTGCGGCTGTTCCGGCAGCGTGCAGGTCGTGGCGGCCAGCGGGACGTCGATTCGTGGCTCGAGGTAGCCGTTGTCATTCACATCCAGCCAGAACGTTACACCAGCTGTACCGCCCGTTCCTCCTGCCACGACGTACACGTCAGCCTCAACCAGCCCATCCGCGTCTGTTAAACCACCCCAGACGTTGCTGGCGCCGCCGAAATCTAGGTCCGCCGTGCCATCGGTGATCTCCAAGAGCACTGGCACATCTTCGAAAGCAGCTCCGATAAACCCGGTCACATTCCCGTCAGGGTTGCCGTCATCCGCGACCCAATCCGAATTGATAGTGCACGCCACCGCTGGCACCGCACCGGGTGTCCGCGGCATATTGTAGGCCGCTGAGCCGTCATACTGCACGTCGTAGTTGACGTTATTCGAAACACCCACCACCGGGTCGAGCAGGTTGCGGACATTGCCGTTCCAGAGGACCGAAACCACCACCGCACCCTTGAGCCCGGACGGCATCTCGGCATAGTCCGGGGCATAGAAGATGAACTGCGCGTGCGGCCCGAGGACTGCCTCCACCGGCGCCGTCAAGCTTGGCGCAACCAAAGCCCCACTCTCGTCATAGAGCTCAAGCTGCACCCGAGCCGCAGCACTGCCGCTCGTGTTGAAGAGGGCGATACCGCTATTATCACGACCAACAGCTAACGCCCCCTCCTTCTGGTAGAGCGGCATGTAGAGGAAGCCACCCGCCACGGCTCCATCCTGCGCAACGTAGCCCAGCGCCTGGCCCACGTCCTGGCCCACACCGGTGTACTTCACCGAGTCAACCGCCACCAGCACCGGCTGGTCCGACGTCACCAGAGCACTGCCAAAGCCACCGATGCCCACGTCCGTCTGGCTCGGCCGATAGATGAACTCCATCGCCCGCGGCTGGATGATGCGCTGATCCGTGCCCACCACGTTCCCCGCCGAGTTGTAGTACGTCACCGTAACCCGCGCCGGGGCGTCCGCGGACAGATTGGCGATCGAATACCCAGTGTTCCAGCCGTTGTAGGCCTGGAAGATCAGCGGCAGCGCCTGAACCGTGTTGCCGCGGTTGACCGGCAGCGCCTGGTTCGTCAGCGCCATCAGCACCGGGTCACCCCACGGCTGCGCCGGCTTCACCCGATCCACCGTCGCTGCCACGTCGCAGTCGCTCGAGACCCACGCCTGGCCGACCCAGCCCTCCGGGAACCCACGACCCAGGAGATCAATGTGCCACGTCTCGCCCCGCGCCAGCAGCTTGTAGAAGCTGCCAAACGACGGATCGCTGTACCCAGTCGGCGACTCATAGAAGGTGACCGTGACACCACAGTTGCCGCGCTCGTCAAAGTTCGTGATGTGCAGCACCGAGTTCCAGCCGTTGTTCGTCTGCGTGATCGGGAAGACGATCTGCCGCGTGCCGGAGAAATCGACGTCCTCATGCGGCAGCGCGCTGTACCCCGTCACCGACTCGGTCTCACCTGACGTCTGCGCTGGCGCCACATCCTTCGGCGACACCAGCTTCGCGACACCAGCGATGTCCATCGCCGGAACTTGGGCAATCTGGGTGCAGGCGATTGTGATGGTGTACGTGCTGCCAACGGGCGGCTCTGCACCGTCGGGCTGCGCTGTTGCACTCCAGTCAATCACAATTCGGTTGTTGGGGAATGTGTTTCCATAATTCCAGTCAGCCCCAGCCGCAGGGCCAGTGAACGTATTGTTGCCTTGAGTGATATTAGCGCTTACCGGCTGTGCAGTCCCACACGGGTTCGGGATACGGTCAATACCATCCTCGCTCTGCCCTCTCACCACCGTGATCGTTGCCGTTTGTCCCGATGTGGTCGCCGCCGGCCCAACCACTACAATCCCACCACCAGGATCGTCCCCAAACAGCTGCGCCGACGTCCAGGTCTTCGATGCGAATGGCTCAAGCGACGCGACCGTGATCTGCGTCCCGTCCGCCCGCCGAATCGAGATGTTCACCGGCACCCCGTTCGGGTTCTGGACCGTGATGCTCCCATACCAGGGACCCATGTTCCCATACTCGTCCCCATTGGGAACGAACGGGAAGTAGATCCGGTTCCCCAGTTCCTCCACCACCGCCCCAGCCGGCGCAATGGTCAGCCCGGCAAAGGCGCTGACCGCCATTGCGACGGCCAAGAGCAGATGTACCAACCGCTTACCCATACGAGTCTTCCCTCCTCGCGTCATCGGCGTTCAGTCACGTCGACGACACCGCAACACGCGCAAGACCACCTTGCGCGCTACCGCTGTTTTGCCCCTCCGGGCACAGGCGCGGCTCCCTGCTTCTCTACCTGCCGCTCCACGCGGCTCCCTTCCCGCGGCGCTCCACCTCCTTTCCCCAATCCGTTCCCGTCCCTTGACGCGCTTCGTTTCAGCGTCCCCCATCCATCAACGGAACCCAGCGGGTGCGCCCGCCCGCTCGGCTCCAGGCGCAGTCTACCAGCGTCTTCGCCGGGTGTCTAGCCCCGACTTCCGCGGAGGCGCCCAGTGGGCCAGCCCCCGTTCGACTGCACCCACTATCTCTAACGCGCAAGGGTGCCCAACGGTTGCGCAGCAGTGACCGCCCCGCCCTCTCCCGTCTGCTCCCCTGACCCCAACTCCGCTCCCCGCGGCTCCCCTCACCCTAACCCCACTCCCGTAGACTCCCCTCACCCCGAACCCCTCTCCCGCCTTTGTTTCCCTCACCCCCCAACTCCCCTCTCCCGCATGTTGCGGGAGAGGGGGCAAGGGGGGTGAGGGCGGCACCCCCCTCTCCCACACGTCGTGGGAGAGGGGGCACGGGGGTGAGGGCGGTTACCGCGCGAGGGGAGGCCAGGGGGATGCAACCGGTGACGTGCGCAGCTGGGGCGCAGGCCGGTACGCCCACGAAGGTATGGGTCGTGGAGTCGGCGCTGGGCGTGGGGGGCACCTCCCCCTGGGGCGGTGTGGGGCTGGAGGGGTTGCGCCCGCGTCTCACAGTGACCGCCGGCGCCGGTGGCGAAACGCTGGATTGGGGCGCCGCCGGGTGACGACGAAGCTGGCCGCACGGCGGGGCCGAGCTCCGCCCAGCACCCGTCAAAACGTCGACCTTCCGTACTGTTGACTTTGGTCTTTTTTTGCTATGCTGCTTAGTAGGTAACAGCCGTCCCAAGAAAGGAGGTAACTCATGGAAGGGGGTGGCTCATGAATCGGCAGCCGCCACGCGTCACTGTCCCTCTTCTCGTCGCTGCCCTGCTCGCTGGCGCCTTTGCGGCCGGGGTGTGGGCCGGACTCAGCCAGCACAGCGTGCTCGCTGAGGTTCCCATCCAGGCAGCACCCGAGGTCCCAGGTGCTGTTCAGCAGAGAGCGATCGAGACAGCCCGTTTTCACCCCCGCATTGCCACGGTGTTGAGACAGGTCAGTGAGGAACAGATCCGCGGCATCGTTGTCGGTGTCGCAAACCAACCCGGCACACTGACGACGCAGCTCGACGGCATCTACGTGCAGTTCGACTTCACCACTCCCCAACGGGTCCGTGCGCAGTGGCTTGACCGAGCGGGCCGTAGCTACACCGCAACATTCCGCAACGTTGGGGGCATCTGGGCGGCTTTTCGCCTGCCCGACTACGAGCTCCGCTGGTTCGAGCCGACGCCGTTCCCGGCCTATGAGCCTGAGGATCCGACCGAACTCCCAGACTATGTCCACGAGCCGGAGCGCGCACGGGTCGTCTCCATTGTTCAGGAGAGCACATGGCTCGAGGAACTGCTCGCGGGTCAGGAGTACCGCATAACGGGCATCTGGTGGTGGCGACCAGGCAAGGCTGCGCTCGTCGACCTCACACTCTCCCGTCCTGTCGTGGCCCCACTCGATTCACCGGTTGTCGAGCCGTGGGGAACCGGTGAAGCACCGTGGCCACCAACTGTCACGACGTTCCGCGGATGGCTGCAGGCCACGGACCCGAGTGAACTCGCCCGGATCGAAGCGGAAGGAGGCATCACCTTCGAGAGCGGGCTCACGCTGCTGGTCGACCTGGAACGGGAGGACGCATACCTGTTCACCGGTTCCGGAGTGTGAGGGCAGGAAGCCATGTTCCGTCGGCCAGTGATTCTTTTTGAGGCAGTCGTCATCTGCTTCACGCTCGGCCTGGCGACCGCACCGGCAGGTTCCACGACCACCTTTACGACGATCAGTGTCGGAGGAGACCGGTTCTACAACTGGGACAACCTCTCGGCATCATGCGCCTGTTCGACCGATGTGGGCTGACCAGTGACCGGGATCTTCCGGGAAAATGCCTCGGTCAATAGAGCAAGAGGAGGAACCTATGCAGTCATTCTCATGGGGTACGCGCCTTCTCACACTGCTCGTCGCAGCCTGGGCCGCATGGCTGTGGGGCTGGGCCCTCGGTCTGACTGTTACCTGGCTCCGCGGGTATCGCGGTGATACCGACCTGCGGCTCATCGCCCTTTGGTTCGCTGTGCTCGGGATCGTGCCCTTCCTCACCGCACTCGAACTGTGGCGCGGCAGCCGGGCAAGAGGGCTCTGGGTCGGCATTGGGGTGCTCGGTCTGCTCGGCTTCGCGAGTCTTCACCTCACCTGGCTCGTCGTCGCTCTCCTGAGCGCTTTCCGCACCGGCACCTGGGATGGAGTCTTCACAACGCTCCTTAACTGGGAGTGGGTACGCGAATTTTTCATTCGGCCGCAGAGCTGGCGCGACTGGCTCGGCTGGCTGGCCTGGGGGATCTGGAGCCAGCTCCTGTTCGCACTCCATGCTTTCCTCCGTGCGGCCTGGGGAGTGGGCAGAAGGACACCCACACAACCGGACTCACTCCTCTCAGCGAGTGAACTGTGAGCGAGGTTCACTGCGGTGGCCCTGAGGCTGACACAGCGTCTCACAGCCCTCATCACCCTCGGCTGGGCCTGCTGGCTCGCCGAGTGGTGCGGCTGGCTCCTCGCAGCACCATCCTGGATGCGTCCTGCCGGTGCATGGCCCGGTTGGCTCATTGCCCTTGTCTCTGGGCTCCTCGCCCTCCTGGCCGCAGCAACTGCCGCCCTCCTGTGGCAAGGCACACCCTTGGTTGTGCTCCGCATGACCGCCGTAGCACTCGCAGCCCTGGGAGTCAGTGCTCCTCTCTCCCTCTGGCTCTGGCGCTTCGTTTGGAGCAGCCACCTCCTGTGGCTTGGCCCGCTCCCAGCCACCGGCCTCCCACCAGGGACGACGGAGCTGGCCCTCGTCTTTGGGGCTCTGGCGCTCCTCCTCGCGCACCGCGTGACGGGCCGCTGACCAGTGCCGTCGCTGGGCGCAGTCCCATCGCCTCTCCAGGAGTCCGGCCCCTCGCGCACCGGGCCGCACTCACCCTGCCCCCGGTGGCTCGAGTGACGAGCTCCTCCCCTGCGCTCGTCTCATCGACCGAGCGATGTTCCTGCCACGAGATCACGCCGAGCGGCGCTCCTCGCCCTTCGAGGCCGGTGACACACCCAGGCGTCGTCGCCATGGGCAAGTCACCGGCGCCCCGCGAGGCCGTGCCGCCCGGCGCGACAGGCCATTGCCACGTCCCGCTCCGCCGCGGGCTCATTTTCTGGACTGACGGCGTGTCTGGTGCGCTCCTAGAACCGCGGCCGGTACTCACCCCATACCTGCCGCAGCCGCCCGCAGATCTGTCCCAGCGTCGCGCCGGCTAACAGCGCCTCGCGCAGCACCGGCAGCATATTCTCGCTTCCCCGCGCCGCCTCCTCGACCCGGTCGAGTGCTCGGGCCACGCGCGCGGCGTCTTGCCGAGCTCGGTACTCCTGGACACGCCGAATCTGGCGCTCCACTGCCGCCTCGTCGAGGCGATGCACCGGGACATGCACTGGGGTCGCGTCCTGGTAACGGTTCACGCCGACCACGATGCGCTCGCCCCGTTCCACCGCTTGCTCCCACGCGTAGGCGCTCTCCGCAATCTGCGCCTGGATCCACCCCCGCTCGATTGCGGTGACCGCGCCCCCCATCGCCTCGATCGCATCGATGAGCTCCCAGGCCCGCCGCTCCACCTCGTCGGTCAGCGCCTCCACGAAGTAGGAGCCACCGAGCGGGTCGGCCGTATCCGCGACGCCAGTTTCTTCCGCGAGGATTTGCTGTGTCCGCAGTGCGATTGTTGCCGATTCTTCGGTCGGAAGCCCAAGCGCCTCATCATAGGAATTGGTATGCAAGCTCTGGGTACCTCCGAGCACAGCCGCGAGCGCCTGATAGGCGACGCGCACGATGTTGTTCAGCGGTTGCTGCGCGGTGAGGGTGCAGCCGCAGGTCTGGGTGTGGAAGCGGAGCATCCAGGAGCGGGGGTTCTGGGCACCGAACCGCTCGCGCATGATCACCGCCCACATCCGCCGCGCAGCCCGGAACTTGGCAATCTCCTCGAAAAAGTTGTTGTGCGCACCGAAGAAGAAGCTGAGTCGCGGCGCAAATTCGTCCACCGCCAGCCCCGCCTCGATCGCCGCTCGGACATAGGCGATCGCGTTGGCAAGGGTGAAGGCGACTTCTTGGACGGCGGTCGCTCCAGCTTCACGGATGTGGTAACCGCTGATGGAGATCGTGTTCCAGTTTGGGAGGTGCTCCTTACAGTAGGCGAATGTATCGACCACGAGCCGCATCGATGGGCGAGGCGGGAAAATGTACGTGCCGCGGGCAGCGTATTCCTTCAGGATGTCGTTCTGGATGGTCCCCCGCAGTTGTTTGGGGTCGACCCCCTGCTCCTCAGCGACGATCTGATACATCAGTAAGAGGATGGCCGCCGGAGCGTTGATCGTCATGGAGGTGGTCACTGCCCCGAGGTCGATCCCCTCGAAGAGTCGGCGCATGTCATCGAGCGTCGAGATCGCCACGCCCACTCGTCCGACTTCCGGACGCGCCTGCGGATGGTCTGAGTCGTAGCCGAGCTGCGTCGGGAGGTCGAAGGCGACGCTGAGGCCTGTCTGACCGCGCTCCAAGAGGAGTCGAAAGCGACGGTTCGTCTCCTCGGCTGAGCCGTAGCCGGCATACTGGCGGATCGTCCATTTCTTCCCGCGGTACATCGTCGGATGGATGCCGCGCGTGTAGGGATACTCTCCGGGGTCTGGTTCGGGAGGTCGTCCAGTCTCACGGTAGACCGGAGCGATCTCGATGCCTGAATCGGTCACGACGCGACGGACATCTGCGGTCGTCATCCCCGACCCCCTCAACGGAACGTCGTGCGAGCAAATCGTCTCTGGTTCTTGCCCAGACACTCCTCGGCGGTCACCCGCCGGACGCAGTCGCGATGACCCCATTACTCTACACGAATCCCCTTTGCCGGACTCTGCCACGGCCGAAGAGGCAGGAGCGACCGCCCGGTACTGCGCCGACGCGCAACGAGAACACTCCGTCTCGCTCTGATCCGCGAGAGACTCCACACGTCCACCGGTCAGGCACTCCTCGGGCGGGTGGTCGCTGACGCCGGAGGCACAAGACGCGGAGCAGCGGTCCGGGCAGATCGCACGCATAGCAAAGCGTCTGAAACCCAAAGGCGGAGATCTCTCTCCCGCGGTCGCTACTCACAGTGCACGCCAGCAAATGCACGAGCTCCAGACACACGTTCACCTCACGACGAGCCAGCCGAGGCATGTTAGGCTTGGGCAAGACGAAGCAGGTGCGGCGGTGAGACTCGGGAGGGAGGGATAGCGTCTATGGCAGGGCCGGTCGTCGTTCCAGTCTTGCCCACGTATCTCGATCCGGAGCGCGTGACGCATTGTGCGATTCCCTACGGCCGGGCGATCGCTCAGCGCCTTGGGAGCGAGCTCGTCCTGCTCTCGGTTGTCGAGATCACCGAGTCACTCCGTTCGTACCTGGAAGCTGAGGGCGAGCAGGTCGAGCGTCTCATTCAGCGCTGGCTCGAGCAGCGGCGAGAGGCGATCAGCCGTCTCGCCGCGGCGGTGGACGGTGTGCGTACTCGCGTCGAGGTTCTCCTCGGAGAGCCCGCAAAAGAGATTGTCGCCTTCGCCAACGAGCAACAGGCTGCTGTCATCGTCATGAGCAGTCACGGCCGACTCGGCGTCGCTCGACTGCTCGTTGGGAGCGTGACGTTCAGCGTGATGCAGCGTGCACAGCAACCAGCGCTCGTCGTCCGCGCCCGGGTTCCCATACCGGCCCCCAATGCACCGGTGAGCTTTTCACCGGTCCTGGTCCCGCTTGATGGCTCATCGCTCGCCGAAGAGGCGATCGACACAGCCCTGGCGCTGATCGGCCAAGGCCGTGAACCGCTGGAGCTCCATCTCTTCCACGTGTTGACGAATGACGAGGAGCCAGCACGTTGGGAAGACTATCTCCAGAGCGTGGCACAGCGTCTTCGCGATCGAGGGTATCCCGTCACCTGGAGCCTGGGGCGCGGGCCCGTGGCCGAGACGATCGCGCAAGAGGCCGTCCAGCGACGAGCCGGCCTGATCGCGATGGGAACCCACGGTCTGAGCGGCGTCCGCCGCGTACTCCTTGGGTCTACAGCCGAGCACGTGCTCCACGCGACCACCGTCCCGTTGCTGCTGCACCGTCCACGCGCTGTCCGCCGTGTCCTGGAGGAACGCCACGCTGCTGCCGAACCGCTACGCGCACGCGACATCATGACACCCAACCCGATCACGGTCGGGCCTGACGCAACGCTCGAGCAGGTCGCACGACTCATGCTCGAACATCAGATCGGCGCTGTTCCGGTTGTCGACGCTGAGGGGCGTCTCCTTGGTCTCATCCGCGAAGAGGATTTCCTGGTGCAGGAACGACCCATTCCATTCTCGGCCTTCCGCGCCCCTCAACTGTTTGGGCATTGGGTTGGGCCGGAAGGGATCGAACGGATCTATGAAGAGGCGCGGAAACTGACAGCCAGTCAGGTCGCTCACCCGGCAGAGGTGACCGCGAGCGAGGACACCACGCTGAGCGAACTTGCACAGCGGATGGTCGAGGCGAACGTCCGGCACGTGCCAGTGCTCCGTGACGGGAAGCTCGTCGGCATCGTCACGCGGCACGATGTCCTCAAAGCGATCGCCGGTCATTCCCGTGGCCGAGGAGCCTAAGGGAAAGCGGTTGGTGAGTGAACACCGGAAATCCGAAACGCCAACGCGCACCGAGGCAGTAGGCAGTGTGGAGCAGCCCTGGCATGCACTTCCTGCTGCCACGGTCATGGATCTGCTCACCAGCGATCCGGCAGGGTTGACGTCAGCTGAGGCACGGCGTCGGCTGGCCCAATATGGCCCGAACCAGATCGCCGAAATATCGCCGCCCAACCCGCTGGCGATCTTTGCCCACCAATTCGCCAGTCCCCTGATCGTCACGTTGGCGCTTGCTGCGCTCGTCGCCGGCCTTCTCGGCGAATGGATCGATGCAGCGGTGATCGTCGCCGCGCTGGCGATCAATGCGTTCTTCGGCTTCCTCCAGGAATGGCGTGCCGAATCGGCGATCCGTTCACTTCTGCGCTACCTCGCGCCCAAGGCCCGCGTTCTCCGTGACGGCGTCGAACAGATCGTGGACAGTAGGGAACTTGTGCCCGGTGACATCGTGCTGCTCGAGTCGGGAGTTCGCGTACCGGCAGATCTCCGGCTGCTCACGACAATCGCTTTGATGATCGACGAATCGGTGCTCACCGGCGAATCAGTCCCTGTCGCAAAGCGACCCGATCCGGTCGCCGCTGACACGCCGGTCGCCGATCGTACCTGCATGGCTTACCTGGGGACAGTGGTGACGAGTGGTCGAGGGCGAGGCATCGTCGTCGCCACGGGAAGCCGCACCGAGGTCGGTCGCGTCGCTGCCATTGCCCAACGGGAAGTGGCACCCCCTACCCCCCTGCAGCAGCAACTCGCGCGCTTTGCGCGGACGGTAGCCATTCTGGTGCTGCTGGGGATCGTGAGCATCGGGGCCTTCGGTCTCCTCCGTGGTGACGATCTGGGAACCATTCTCGTATTCGCCGTCGGCGCTGCTGTGGCGATCGTCCCGGAGGACCTTCCTGTTATTCTTACGATCGTTTTCGCCGTCAGTGTCCAGCGCATGGCACGGCGGAACGCGATCGTGCGCCATCTCCCGGCCGTCGAAACGCTTGGCAGCACGACAGTCATCGGCTCAGACAAGACGGGCACGCTCACAGAAAACCGCATGACCGTCCGGTTCCTCTGGGCCGCGGGCGAGCGTAGAGAGATCGGTTCACGCTCTCTCACGCACCAGACCGCGCCGCCAGGCGTTCTTCTCCCCGCACAGGCATCCGGTTTCGAAGCGCTTTGGAAAACGCTTGAACCCCATGCACTCGTGCTCCTTGCCGGCGTCCTGGCCAACGAAGCGCAACTCACTCCAGCCGCGGAGCTCGATCGCGAAGGGGTCGGCGATCCGACCGACATTGCCCTTCTTGTCGCGGCACGGCAGGAACTCGCTGACCCAACCACGCTCCGCGAGCGGTTCCCCTTGCTGGCGATGCTGCCGTTTGAACCAGAACGGCGGTTCGCCGCCGCACTCTGCGCGGTTGGAGAGCAACCGACGGTCTTCGTCAAGGGAGCTCCTGAACGCGTCGTCGAGATGTGCACCTGCTGGCTCAGCAGCACCGGCCCTGCTCCACTCGCCCCACAAGAGATCGCGGACGCGGCTGCCGAACTCGCGCAAGCCGGTTTTCGTGTCCTCGGGCTTGCTGCGGGAGATGTCAGCCAGCGCGACGAATCGGTATTCGCGCAGCTCAACGAACTCGTCTTTCTCGGGCTAGTTGCGTTATGGGATCCACCACGCCCGGGCGTGAAGGAATCGATCGCCCAGTGTCATGCGGCCGGCATCCGTGTGCTGATGATCACTGGTGATCACGCCGGAACCGCTGCGGCGGTCGCAGCCGAACTCGGTATTGCACCCCCCGGAAGCCCTGTCCTCACCGGACGGGAGCTTGCCCAGCTCGACGATACACAACTCCGCGAGCGGATTCGCAGCGTCAACGTGTACGCGCGCGTCGAGCCGGAGCAGAAACTGCGCATTGTTAGGGCACTGCAAGCCCTCGGTGAAACCATCGCGGTCACGGGTGACGGTGTGAACGACGCCCCTGCTTTACGGGCAGCTGATGTCGGCGTCGCGATGGGCAAAAGTGGAACCGATGTTGCGCGCGAAGCGGCCGACATGGTGCTCGCCGACGACAACTTCGTCACGATCGTGGCAGCGGTCGAGGAAGGTCGTGCTGCGGCGGACAACCTGCGCAAGGCGACCTTCTTCCTGCTCTCCACTGGCGCGGCGACCGCGTTCCTTTTGCCCATGGCTATCTTCCTGGGGTGGCCGCTCCCTCTTTATCCGGCACAGCTCCTCTGGCTCAACTTGGTAACGAACGGCGTGCAGGATATCGCGCTCGCCGTCGAACCGAAGGAGCCGGATCTTTTGAGACGTCGCCCCCGTCCCCGCCGGGAGGGGATCCTTTCGATGCTCCTGTGGGAACGGATCGCCTTGAGCGGTCTCGTCATGGCGCTCGGGACACTTTGGATCTTCGACTGGACGCTGGAGCGTTTCGGCTCGCTCGACCTTGCCCGGACGGTCGCACTCACTACAATGGTGCTCTACCAGACGTTCCAAGTCGGTAATGCGCGCTCCAGCACGCGTTCACTCTTCCAGATTCATCCCTTGTCCAACCGCTTCCTCTTCCTCGCCGCAGCTGCAGCATTGACGCTCCACATCGTGGCCCTTCACACACCATTTCTGCAGTTCGTGCTCCGGGTTCAGCCAATCCCGCTGGAACTCTGGCCACGCATGATCGTGCTCGCAGCGAGCATCGTCGTCGCTGTGGAACTGCACAAGATGATCCGCCGGCGCTGGCCGTACCCTTCCTGGGAGCTGAGCAGTACTCCAGCCGCCTCCACGGCGGCGACTACATCATCCGATAGCTGATCGCCAGGCCGAGGCCATATGCCAACACGACCGGTAACGCACCGGGGTCGAGTAGACGATGTCGTGGCTCTGCTTGGCTGAGCGTGCCTAGAACAACCAGGGCGGTCAGCACCACCGCGAAGAGGTTCCCGACCAGGACCGACGGCTCGGCGTGCGCGAGCAAGGGTCCACCACCATCCACCACATCGAGAATGAAGAGGATCACCATGTTAAAGGCATTACTCCCAAGGAGGTTTCCAACCACCAGGTCGTAGGATCCAGCGCGTATCCCAGCAATCGAGACGACAATCTCGGGCAACGAGGTGACTACTGCCAGGACGATGATTCCGAAAAACCCTGTCGTCACTCCGGTCTGCTCGACAAGCTCCGTCGCCGCCCCGATGAGTAATCGCGCCGCGAGGAC
>VAPR01000923.1_pt1 | contig 16721 bp, 12 predicted proteins | sample 3380701 | NCBI WGS metagenome assembly VAPR01 (sample SAMN11536904, study PRJNA540576) | hot springs metagenome | isolation source: hot spring wet sediment | place: Spain: Lobios | collected 2014-01 | reverse complement strand
GAACGTGTTTCCCACACGCACGGCGGGCTGACGCCCGCCGCTCTTGGTTGGACGCACGCCTCCGCATCGCAAGTCGCACATCTCGCACCGAACAAACGCCGTGCACCAGGAGCGGCTGGCGTAAGTCAGCCGTGTTCGCAGTAGCGTAGCCCAGGTAAAGAGCGCTTATGCTCGGTAAGCACAATCAGCCTCCGTGCGAAACGAGCAGGGCAACGAAACAAGGAGCGCGGTCCTGTCCGTCTTGGTCGGCATGCAGTCCCCGATACAAAAGAGCGGTTGCTCCCACTCGGGGTTCACGGACAGTTCCCACGAAGCATAACGCTACAATTGCCGATGGGATATCTCCGTATTGCGTTAATCGTCCGTAACGCAAATTTCACGGTTTGCACGACAGACACGCACCCTGGCATCGCCCGTCGCTCGCTGGCTCCAGGTGGAGCAACGCTTACCACTTCAGGCACGCTGCTGGCGTTTGTCGTGGTGGGCGTCAGGGGAACAGCATTCTGGACGCTATGCTCGCCGGTGCCGTTGGGCCGAATAAAATGGGCAGTCCTCCTCAATACCCGTTCAACTCGCAACCACCTGGATGTTCGCCGGTACAGCGATCGGGTTCGTACAATGCTGGGGGATGACAGGGGTGGATTTTTCGCAGCTGGGGAGGGAGGGACCGCTGGCGGTGCTGGTCAGCGGGGGCGTGGACAGTGCCGTGCTGGTGGGTTTAGCGGCGCGGCAGATGGTTTTGCTCCATCCGCTTTACATTCGCTGCGGCTTGCACTGGGAGGAGGTGGAACTTTTGTACTTGCGGCGGTTTTTGGCGGCGCTGAATGCACAACAGGTGCGGCCACTGGTGGTGCTGGAACTGCCGGTGCGGGATTTGTACGGCGAGCACTGGAGCGTTCATGGTCGGCAGGTGCCGGATGCCGATTCTCCCGATGAAGCGGTCTATCTGCCGGGCCGGAATGTGATCTTGTTGAGCAAGGCGTTGCTGTGGTGCCATCTGCACCGGGTGCCGGTGCTGGCACTGGGGACGTTGCGGGGCAATCCCTTTGCCGACGCCACGCCGGAATTTTTGTCGCGGATGGCTGAAGCGGTGAACCAGGCCTGCGGCGATCGGTTGCGGGTGGTGCAACCGTTGCGGCATCTGGACAAGGCCCAGGTGGTGGCTCTGGGTCGGGAACTGCCGCTGGGCTGGACGTTTTCCTGCGTGGCTCCGCAGGGTCAACTGCATTGCGGTCGCTGTAACAAGTGTGCCGAACGTCGCCGGGCTTTTGCCGCCTGTAACCTGCCCGACCCCACCGTCTATGCCCATGCTTGAACAAGAGCGGCCAGGGAGGTAGTGCATGTATCGGATCAGCCGCGAGATTTATTTCTGTTACGGTCATCGCCTGCTCAATTACGAGGGGAAATGTCGCTATTTGCACGGCCACAACGGCAAGGCGATCATCACTCTGGAAGCTGCCGCCTTGGATAGTCGCGGCATGGTGCTCGATTTTGCCCAGATCAAACGGGTCATTCAGGGCTGGATTGATACGCACCTCGACCACAAAATGATCCTGCACCGCGACGATCCAATCGTGCCGTATTTGCGGCAGCTGGGCGAACCGTTTTACCTGCTGGACGTGAATCCGACGGCGGAAAACATTGCCCGGCTGATTTACGAATACGCCCGGCAGGAAGGTTTTCCCGTGGTGTCGGTGAGTCTCTGGGAAACGGAAAGTTGCTATGCTACCTATATGCCGGAATCACGCTGAGCCAAGACACGGGCCCCGGCGTGAACGGATCGGCAGCAGACCCGAATTCGGGCGGGAGGAGGAGCATGGTCGAGTTGCGTGTGCTCAGTGACGAAGAAATCCAGCAGCGCTTGCAGCAACTTCCTCAGTGGGAATACCGCGAAGGCTGGCTGCGACGAAAATATCGCACACCCGGCTACGCCCACACATTGCTTCTGGCCAACGCCATCGGATACATTTCCGAGGCGGCTTATCATCATCCTGATCTGACCCTGGGCTATGCCGAACTCACCGTCAAATTGCAGACGCACAAAGTACGCGGTATTACCGAACTCGATTTCGAGCTGGCCAGACGCATCGAACAACTGGCCACCTGGAAACCCGAACCCGGTTCGCCCTTACCAGGTTTTCCGAAAAAGTGGGTAGAATGAGCCGGACAATCGTCGGCGTGGGAATGGTGGCGTGGAAAGCGCCGACCGTCTGGGTGAGCGTTGCCGGCCATGCGCTATTTATTCGTCACCGGCAAACTGGCGGAACCGGCCTTGCGACAGGTGCTGGCCCAACTCGCCCCCAAGGCCGGGTTTGAATACGAGATCGCCGTTCTCAACATCAGCGTCGCCGCCCTGATGACGCCGGATTGGATCGCCCGACATCTTGAGGTTCCCGACGCGGTGGATCGGATCATGATCCCCGGCTGGTGCGGCGAGGATGCCCGGCCCATCCAGGAAAAGACGCATTTGCCCGTGGAGATTGGCCCGAAAGACCTGCTCGATTTGCCCGTCTATTTCGGTCAGCGACGCCAGGTGGACCTGCAGGAATATCGCATCGAAATTCTCGCCGAGATCAATTACGCATCCCGGCTGGATCGGCAGAGTTTGTTAGCCGAGGCCCGGCGATTGCATGCCGAAGGAGCCGATGTGATCGATCTCGGTTGCGATCCGGCCACGGTGTGGACAGACATTGCCGATGCGGTGAAATGTTTGCGTGAGGCCGGGCTGCGGGTGTCGGTGGATAGTTTCCATCCTCGGGAAATCGCCGAAGCAGTCCGTGCAGGTGCGGAGCTGGTGCTCAGCGTCAACAGCAGCAATATCGAGGCGGCCCCCGATTGGGGATGCGAAGTGGTGTTGATTCCCGATAGCCCGCACCGTTCGGGTGATTCCCGCGCAGACAGTGACAGCTGGCTGACAACGCTGGATCGGCACATGGAATGGCTGGCGAAGCACGGCGTGGCGTTTCGCGTGGACCCGATCGTCGAGCCGATCGGCAGCGGGTTTGCCGACTCCCTGGGACGGTATCTGGAGTTTCGGCGAAGGTATCCGCAGGTGCCCATGCTCATGGGAATCGGCAATCTCACGGAACTGTCCGAGGTGGACTCGGCGGGGGTGAATCTGCTGCTGCTGGGATTGTGCGAGGAGTTGAACATCGGCAGTGTGTTGACCACGCAGGTGGCCAACTGGTGTCAAAGCTGTGTCCGCGAGTGCGATTTAGCCCGACGCCTTGTGCATTACGCCGTTCGACACGGGGTGCCACCCAAAAACCTCGACCCGCGCCTGGTCATGCTGCGGGATAGCCGATTGCGACGCTACGGAACCGACTGGATCGAACAACTGGCCAGCCGCGTTCGCGATCCCAATTTCCGCATCTTTGCCGAGAACGGCCAGGTACACCTGCTCAATAACCGCGGCTACTGGCGTGATGCCGATCCGTTTCGGCTTATTCGGGAAGTCTTGCGGCAGCAGGCGATTTCGCCCGACCATGCCTTTTACCTCGGCTACGAAATGGCCAAAGCGGTTATCGCTCTCAGTCTCGGCAAAAACTACGTGCAGGATGAACCGTTGCAATGGGGCCTGCTCACCCGCCCCGAGCGACCGCATGGCGAAATTAGCGCGGAAGCCCCCGCACCGACGCCCGACCAGCAACGGTAGCAGGAGCCGGCAGCAGAGCGGGAGTTCGCTACGCAGGAGGAGTTTGTTGCATGGAAAAAGTTTGCGGCACCGGAGGCGGTTGCTGCATTTCGTCAACAACATTGCTTGCTGCCCGCCGCTCTTGGTTGCATGTGCGTCTCCGGGTCGCAAATCGCGCATGTTGCAGCCAACGAACGTCGTGCACCAGGAGCGGCTGGCGTGAGCCAGCCGTGGTAGAGGAAGCGTGCTGGTGGATGGACGACGCAGCTTTGCGCCGGCATTCGGGCATGCAAGGAGGAGCGGCTGGCGTAAGCCAGCCGTGGTTAGCGAGTCGCGTTTGCAAAAGCGAAACCGCGACTCGCCGGTTACGCCGACCGGTCGCTTCAACGAAACGCCGTTGCAAGTGCGTTACCGAACCACGGCGGGCCGACGCCCGCCGCTCTTGCGAATGGGCGTTCGCACATCGTAAAAATCGTTTTTTCGCTCGCGGACGTCCGTACACCAACACAAGAGCGGGGGGCGTCAGCCCCCCGTGGTACCTATATAACGCGAGTGCAAGGGCGATCCGCAGATACACCGTCGGCGGTCTGCCGAACAAGTGCGCTTGTGTCTGCGCGAACGTGTTTCCCACACGCACGGCGGGCTGACGTGCGGCGCTGTTGATTCTGTGTTGGCCAGTCGCCGAGCATTACGCGATTCTGACCGCAAGACGTTCGGTTCACCGAGCCACGGCGGGCTGACGCCCGCCGCTCTTGGTTGCATGTGCGTCTGCCCATTGCATCATGCGCGTTTCCGTTGGACGCGGTCGTGATAATGCGCCTGGTCGCGGTGGTAATGGCGTGGATCGTGGTACCGCGGAATGGAGCTCCACGAGTCAGAGACGCAGTGCACACGGAGGGATGTGGTAATGGCGTGGGTCGCAATGCCGCCAGATGGGGCGGTACAATGACAGCGTTCGGGCCGGCTGGCTGTCTCTGGCACACCAAGAAGGTCGCGATGCCGCCAGATGGGTCGGTACAATGACAGCAACGGGCGAGCACTGAGGGTAGCGGGATGGCTATGTCGGCTGGTGTACAGACGCAGCAACGCTTACGCACCGCACTGCCGCTGGCGGTGACGTTGCCGTTGCCGCTTTCGCCATTCGAGGCGTTGCGGCGTGTGGCCCGACTACCGATGGCGATATTGCTGGAAAGTGCGCTGGCGGGTGGCGAATGTGGGCGATATTCGTGGCTGAGTGCCGATCCGTTTGCCACGCTGCGAGTGCGCGGCCAGGAGTTATGGTGGCAGTATCGCGGGGCGAGTTACCGTGAGCATGGCCATCCCTGGCTGGCGTTGCGGCGGGTTCTGGCGACGATGCGACAATGGCCGCGACCGGATTTGCCGCCGTTTCCCGGTGGCGTGGCCGGCGTCTGGAATTATGAGCTGGCCCAGCATCTGGAGCGCTTGCCGCGAGCTGCCCAGGATGATTTCGCCCTGCCCGAACTGGTGGTCGGCTTTTACGATTGGGTCGCCGTCTGGGATCATGCCAGCGGACAGAGCTGGCTGATCAGTACCGGCTGGCCGGAACACGATCCCGAACGCCGATACCGTCGCGCTCAACAACGGCTCGAACAGGTGCGGGCCTGGTTAGAGTGTGCCGAACCGCAGCCCCTCGAAGCTCGCCATCCCGTCCAGCAAGCCGACTCCGATCTGCGACTGGCCCCGCAATTTCCGTTGCCGCGACTGGCCGATTTGGCCAGCAACTTCAGCCGCACCGCTTACTGCCAGGCTGTGCAACGGGCCATTGACTATGTGCATGCCGGCGATTGTTTTCAGGTGAACCTGGCGCAACGGCTTTTGTATCCGGCCCGGCTCAGTCCGCTGGAACTGTATGGGCGATTGCGGCAGGTCAATCCGGCTCCGTTTGCGGGCTATTTCGACGCCGGGGATTACGTACTTTGCAGTGCTTCGCCCGAACTGTTTCTGCGAGTGCAACCGGACGGCTGGGTGGAAACCCGCCCGATCAAGGGAACTCGTCCCCGCAGCGACGATCCTCAGCAGGATGAACAGTATCGCCTCGAATTGCTCGCCAGCGGCAAAGACCGCGCGGAAAATGTCATGATCGTGGACCTGCTCCGCAACGATCTCGGTCGCGTTTGCCGCTACGCTACGGTGCAGGTGTCGGCGGTGTGTCAGCTGGAGACGTATCGCACGGTGCACCACCTGGTCAGTGTCGTGCGGGGTCAGTTGCGGCCGGAGTGCGACGCTCTCGATCTGTTGCAGGCGACCTTTCCGGGGGGTTCGGTGACCGGTGCCCCGAAAATCCGCGCCATGCAGATCATTGCCGAACTCGAACCGACCGTTCGCGGGCCTTACTGCGGCTGTCTCGGCTACCTCGGTTTCGATGGCAGTGCCGAGTGGAACATCCTCATCCGCACCTGCACGGTGGCGCGAGGCTGGGTGCAATTTCCCGTGGGTGGCGGTATCGTTGCCGACTCCCGGCCCGAACTCGAATACGAAGAGACTCTCCACAAGGCCGAGGGCATTCTCCGCGCTCTCGAAGAACCTGCCTTGTCTCCGCGAGCCTGAGCCGTGATCCTCGAAGGACTGGTAACCACCCTGACTCCCGACGGTCAATTGCATCTGGCACCGATGGGGGCGACGCTTTTTGCGGAAGACCTTGGCCCGACCGGCAGACCGGATGGCACGTTGCGGCGCTTCCTGTTACGGCCGTTTCAAACCGCCCAGACCTACCGCAACCTCGTCGCGCACCGGGAAGGCGTTTTCCATCTGAGCGATGATGTGCTGTTGCTGGCGCAGTCGGCTATTGGTGCGGTGGAACCGTTCCCGCCGGTTCGCCCCGCTTCACACATTCTCGGCTACGTGCTCGAGGATGCCTGCCGGTATTACGAGTTTCGCGTCGTCCGTCTCGATGACCGTCAGGAACGGGCCGTGCTGGAAGCGGAAGTGCTGGCGAGTGGGCGAGGCCGGGAATTCCTCGGCTTCAATCGCGCCCGCCACGCCGTTCTCGAAGCCGCCATCCTGGCCACCCGTGTGCATCTGCTGCCGCGTGAGCAGATCGTGGAGGAGTTTCGCCGACTGGCACCGCTGGTGGAAAAGACCGGCGGCCCCCGCGAACTCGCCGCCTTCCGCCTCCTGCACGACTACCTCACCACCTCCCGCCCTGCTTCCCACTCCGCAACGTCTGCTCCGTAACGCCGGGCGGCAGGCCACGCCGGGCAAGCCGCAGGCCCCGACTCCCCATTCCGCAACGCTTGAGCCGCAGTTGCCAACGCCTGACTTCCTATTCCCAGTCCCTAAAACCAAGCCCCAATCCGCTATCTCCAATTCCCGATTGCCCAACCCGAATCCCCGACTGCCAACTTCTAATCCCCAATCGGCAATCCCTGATTCCGAATCCGATTGCCAGACGCCGATCCCGAATGGCCGGTTCTCGGTCCCCAATTTGGAAACTCCTGTTCGCAACCCGCAATGGTAAATTGCCGATGGCCCCTCGCTGATTCCCGGTTGTGGATTCCTCTGCGCCAGCGCTCTCCGCAATTTCCCGCCCTAGCCAGCCACTCGCCGCTCATTTCAAATCGCCGATGTACCAGACTCGAATGGTCTTGTCTTCGCTTCCCGACACGACGTATTTGCCATCGGGCGTCACCGCAACGCTATTGACGTAATCCGAGTGCCCCGTGAACCGCCGCACTTCTTGCCCCGTCGCCAGGTCCCACACACGCACCGTTCTGTCCCCGCTTCCTGAAACGACGTATCGGCCATCGGGGGTCACCGCGACGCTATTGACCCAACGCTCGTGCCCCGTGAACCGCCGCACTTCTTGCCCCGTCGCCAGGTCCCACACACGCACCGTTTTGTCCCCGCTTCCCGAAACGACGTATTGGCCATCGGGCGTCACCGCGAGGCTAAAGACCGAACCCTCGTGCCCCGTGAACCGCTGCACTTCTTGCCCCGTCGCCAGGTCCCACACACGCACCGTTTTGTCCCCGCTTCCTGAAACGACGTATTGGCCATCGGGCGTCACCGCGAGGCTCCAGACCGAATCGTCGTGCCCCGTGAACCGTCCACCCTCCTTCCCGGTCGCCAGCTCCCACAAACGCACCGTTTTGTCATCACTTCCCGAAACGACGTATTTGCCATCGGGGGTCACCGCGACGCTCGTGACCGAACCCTCGTGCCCCGTGAACCGCCGCACTTCTTGTCCCGTCGCCAGCTCCCACAAACGCAGCGTTTTGTCCCCGCTTCCCGAAACGACATATTTGCCATCCGGCGTCACCGCGACGCTCGTGACCCCACTATCGTGTTCCGTGAACCGCCGTACCACGAATGATACGTCCCAGTGCCGAGCCAGAACGCCGGAACTGTAACCCTTGCTGTCAACCGCGCGAAATTCCAGAGCTAGGCTGTCTCCTTTAACCTGTGGGATGAGCAGTTTCGGCTCCGCTAGCCGTTGCCACTGGGACTGTCCCGCATAGCGCCACTCGACGTGGACGGCTCGGCCCGGCGGCGAAGCCACCTCGAACTCAACGGTGAATGGGTCGCCCGCTATCGGGCCGTTCGGCGGTATATGTCTGGCGAGCTTCAAAATAGGGGGACTGGGAGGGGTAACCTGCCAGCGCTGGTCCACAACAAAACCGACGATGCCCTTGCTGTCCACGGGGCGGAATTCGAGGGCGAGAGTGTCGCGCTGCACTTCCGGAATCTGCAACTTCGGCTCGGACAAGCGCCGCCACTGGGCCTGTCCCGCATAGCGCCACTCGACGTGGACGGCTCGGCCCACCGGCGAGGTCACTTCGAACTCAAGAGTGAATGGATCACCTGCTACCGGGCCATTAGGCGGATTCTGCTTGGCGAGTTTGAGCCTCGGGACGGGAACGAAGACCGCCCAGCGCTCTCGGACGATGGAACCGACGACGCCCTTGCTGTCCACGGCGCGGAATTCGAGAGCCAGAGCGTCGCCGTTGATTTCGGGAATCTGCAACTTTGGATCGGTCAAGCACCGCCACTGGGCTTGGCCCGCATAGCGCCATTCGACGCGCACCGGACGGCCCACCGGCGAGGTCACTTCGAACTCAATAGTGAATGGGTCTCCCGCTACCGGGCCATTGGGCGGATTCTGCTTGGTGATTTTCAGCGTCGGAACCGGAACGAAGACCGCCCAGCGCTCTCGGACGATGGAACCGATGAAGCCCTTGCTGTCCACGGCGCGGAATTCGACGGCGAGAGTGTCACCCTGGATTTCGGGAATCTGCAACTTGGGGTCGGACAAGCGCCGCCACTGGGCCTGGCCCGCATAGCGCCACTCGACCTGCACCTCGCGGCCGACTGGTGAGTTGGCCTTGAACTCGATGGTGAACGGCTCGCCGGCGATGGGGCCCTTTTCGGACTGGTGTCGAGTAATAGTCAACGTCGGCCTTCTGGCCTCGTACCAGGAGGCGGCAAATGGCGGCGGGCGAACGGCAAACTGGTCGGGTATCCAGCCCAGGGCGAGAACAGCCACTGCCGAGCCGGCCGATGCGAAAAGCAGACTTCTGAACAGCAAGAGCCGCCAGTCCTGAATTGGTCCGGCTCGCACTGGCACTGCGTAAGACCAGACGGCAGCACCGGTGCCGACCACCAGCCCCACGAGCGCGCCGAGCCACCAGCAGTTCACTGGCCACCACCACTCGGTCAACACCGCAAGGATGAGAGCCAGTGTCGCAGATGGCACCCCGACAGCCATCACAGCGGGGATGGTTTGCTTCTCGTTGATCCAGGCGAGGCAGAGGGCAAGCAAGACGAAGGGGGTGAGCACCACCAGGGCCGCGTAAAGAGGCCCCAGGATCGCCCCGACTAGGCAACCAACCACGGTGCCAGCAAGCACGGGAACCAAGGCCCGCAGCAGGGTGAGGAACGGATTCCAATTTCTGGCAACCCTGGCCGGTTGGAAAATTTGTGGCGTTGACGGCTGAAGCTGGGTTGCGTTACTGTGCAGATTCGGTTGGGTAGTCGGAACGGGGATCGGTGCCAGGCCGGGCGAGGCTCTCAGTTGGGGGCGGGCGGAAGCTGAGCCGGTCAGTGGTGCGGCATTGGGCACGGAGCGGTCAGCGAGACCAGCGCTGGCAAACGACACAGAAGTGGCACTGCTTTGCGGCGATAGAGAACCATTGCGCAGTACCTCTTCGACCTGCCCCTGCTGCAAAGCCGTCAACGGCCGCACCCAACCAGTAGCCGCATCCGGCACCAGTTCCTGCAAGCGGGGCGTTTGCTCAAACGGGTGCACACACGCCAGAATCAGGTGCCCCACCAGGTTCCGCGTGTTCGGCTCCCGGCAGTTCTTCCACAACTCCCGAAACAACTCCGACCGGCCCGGCTGAGCATAATCCTCCTGGCCAAACACCAGCCTCTGGTCGCTGAAGTGTCTGGCCAGCTGCTGGTCGAGCATCAGGCAGCGGAGCGTGGTGTAAATGACCAGATGGGGAAAGCGGTCCATGAGTGGGCCGTAACGTCGCTGCGGGTGCTGATAGTTGGACTGACCGCTTTCGTTGCTGGGGAGCGTGTCGAGAGCCGGCACCCAGACGCCATCGTAGTCCACCAGCCGCAGCTCGACGCTGTTGGGCCGGTTGCCGGGAATGAACAGGACGTTGCCGTGCTGCAAATCGCCGTGGGCAAGGCGGTCGCGTTCGAGTTGGCCGGCCAATCCGTGCCACAACTGTGCCATCGCTTCCAGCAATTCGCGGGTCTGCGGCCCCGGGCGTTGCAGATGGTGTTGCAGAAACTCATCCAGCCGCTGGCCTTCCACCCACTCCATCCGCACAATCGGGAACCATTGACCGTTGACGAGGATGCCACGTGGCTGGTACTGGAAACTGACCAGGTAGTTCGGACGGCGGCTCCTCAAGTGTTTATCGAATTCAGCGTAGCGCGTCTCCAGATTGTAGATGTCCTTATGAAAACATCTGATGGCGAATTTGCTGCCATCGGGGGATTGGAGCTGGAACACCGCAGCAAAGTTGCCGGACCAAACCTTCGGTAGATGTTGCTGGGGATCCCACGCAGCCTTGCAGTGTTTCAATTCCGGGTCGGCCAGGAAGAGGTCAGGGTTTTGCACTGCCTCGCGGTAATCACTGGTGCCGGGCAGACTCGCGGTGCTCATGGGCGGCTCCTCAGCAACCGGGCACGCTCCGCATAATCAGCACTGGATGATCAGCAGCGTAACATCATCATTAGCCAGTTTATTCAGCATCCGCAAGTGGCCGACCCAGGAACGGAATCGCTCCTGAGCTTGCGTCGCCACAGTAGTGGCCGGGCCAGAGGCGAGAGGCTGTGACGCGTGATTTTCGCTTTGCTGGGTCAGGTTGGCTGAGGGATTCGGCGTCGTTTCCGGGGAAGCGTGGACGACTGCTGCTGGCGGGTCGGCTTGCTCCAGCTCAGCGGGGTTCGCGGGAGTATCGGCGTCAGGCTCGAGCAACTGGCGATGGATTTCCTGCCACGGCTGGTTTCCCGATTCGTATTCGCTCAGAAACCAGCGAGCCAGAGCATCGGTCATCAGCAGGAACGTATCGCCTGTCTTCCAGCGGCGAATGCGCCAGCGCACCGGGGCCGTCGGCCAGGCAGGCGGTCGGCTCTGGGAACAAAGAAGCGGTGGAGTGTTGCTGAAATCCGCCGCTTTTCGCACGGGGAAGCTGAACACCAGCCGAGTATCCCGCCTCTGCTGGTCATCCCGCAGATGGAACATGCAGGCATCGCCGACGGCCAGGCAGAAGTAGCGCCGGTTTGCCGACCGGCCCGGTTGGTGCCGCTGGCAGCACCTGGTCGGGCGCTGCATGTCGGGCAACAGCACCAGTCCGCAGAACGTGGCTACTGCTCCTTCCCGAATCCGGTCTTCCACGAACCAGGGCCACTGCCCGCCGCGGGAGCTTTTCAGCTCCCCCAGTCGTTCGCGCCACCGCTTGCGCATCGCTTCCAGCCACCGCGAACATTGCTGCTGAATATCCTGGCGCCATTGCGACCGGCCACGGGCTTGCTGGAAAAGACCCGTCCAGCTTGCATCCGTCGCGAAGCCCTCGACGAGAATGTTCGCCCATTCTCGGGAAAACGAGCTTTCGGTAGCCCCGTCGGCCACGGCAAACCGACATGCCCGGTGAGCGCAGGCATCCTCGTATTCGGCTTCGCTATTGCCTTCTTTCTGAAGCCAGAAATGGTGCACACGCACGTCCAGGCCCTAACTATTGCGGCGCAATAGGCTGAGTAGCTCGAGTGCCGATGTTGAAAAATTTTATTACTCCTTCCAGGTCGCCCTGGTAAACAAAACCCCGTGCTGTGTCGGCAATCCGACACTGGGGCAGCAACTTGCGGGCCTCAGCGATCAGGAGCTCAGGCATCACGCTCGTCAATCGAAACATCAGCCGAGCGTATTCATCGGGCAATACGCTCTCGTTGTCCGGAAAGTAGATCACAGGGCCAGGCATCGCCGAAATACACGCATTGAAAAGCAGCACCTGTCCGTCGGTGGTTTGCAGGTTGCGAATGCGTTGCACCGCCAATTCCACCTGCTGCAGGACCGTCGGCGTCATCCGACCGGATTCATCGGTGGGCTGACCGTCGGTCAAATTCATGACCACCGGCGGATAGGCATTCGGATATCGCTGCACAAAAGCCTCCAGCGCGCGATAAGCCAGTTCCAGAGCCTCGAACATCGGCGTCGGACCCTCGGCTTTTGGCTCGAACCAGATAGGAAAATTCACCGTGTACGTGGTCAACCCGCCCGCGCCATCGTAAATCGTTTTATCACGACGCTCGACCCGCAGCGGATTCATGGCAATCTGGCTGATCGGAAGCAACTCCCCGGACTGCAGCGTTCCGCCCAGGGTGAAGCCCACGTCCGCTCCATATCCGATGATGCCCACGAAATACCGATCCAGTATTTCGTCTCCTTTCGTTGCTCGGGAGACCAGTTCGGCCAAACATCGGTTCAGGGCATCCGCGACACCATCGGCTTTGCGAATGTTGGGATTGTTGCCAAACGGTTCGCTCATCGAACCGGACTGATCGATCAGGAACAGGAAGCAGGTCGGATTTCGGCGACTGATTTCCGCACTGTAAGCCATGCCCCATCCTCCAACGGTCGAGCCACGATTTTCCAGACGCCGCTGGCTATACGAATTTCATTATTACGGCCCAATAGCGGCCGGACAAGCAGCCGGGACAGCCGTCGGCCGAGCAGCGGGAAACATGCCCGTCGAACATCGCTGGCTCGAATCCGGCCGCTCGGTTGGACACTCGTGGGCCAGGCAGCGGGGAACATGCCCGGCTCAACGCCAGCGCACACCGAGCCAATCGCGTCTATGTCCTGGCCCGGCGGGTGGCGTTACTGGCCGGGACGCCACAGGTACCAGAAGACGGCCGCGGAGCTCTCGGTGCCGAACACGCTATCCAGCCCTGGTACATGCACGCGAACATCCACGCGGGTGGGAAAGCGTGGCCCGGCGTAGATGCTCCCCCGATAGCCGCCTTCCCGATCGTAAGCGACTACGTAAGCGTCGCGGATACCAGCCAGCTCCTTCGCACGGGCAATAGCATCGTCGAGGTAACCGATTTCGTCCACCAGTCCGTACTGTTTGGCCTCCGCAGCGGTATAAACGCGACCATCGGCGAGTCGGCGGACGTATTCTTCCGGCAATTTGCGTCCAGCACAGACGACAGCGATGAACTGGTCGTGATACTGGTTGACGATGTTTTGCAGGATGGTTCGTTCTTCCTCGGTCATTTTGCGAGCGGGATTGCCGAGGTCTTTGTTGACGCCGGATTTAATAGGCTCGGAGGTAATGCCGAGTTTGCTACAAAGCCCCTCCAGATTGTACAGGCTCATGATCACGCCGATGCTGCCGGTGGTGGTTGTCGGATGAGCGACAATCCAGTCGCAGGCAGTGGCGACGTAATACCCGCCGCTGGCTGCCACGTCCATCAGGCAAGCCACCACTGGTTTGCCGGTGGTCTGGCGGAAGGCGAGCAGGTCGCGGTGCATGATGTCGCTGGCGGTCACGGCTCCGCCGGGGCTGTTGATGCGCACCACCACTGCTCGGACGTAAGGATCGCCGGCCGCCGTCTCCAGTTTCTCCCGAAACTCCGAGACCGGATTGCTCCCATCACTGAGGAAGCCGGGCTTTCGCTCGTTGACGATCAGGCCGTTGACGTCCACCAGGGCGATTTTCTGCAGTGTCCAGCCGCGGGCCTCCTGAACAATTTGCTCCTCAAAAGGCCCGTCGCTGTGGATAGGTTTGATGAGCAGGGCATTGGCACAGCCACTCAGCAGCGGTATCAGGAGCACAGCCAGAGTCGCGCGCGTCATAGCGGGATTCCTGCGTGGGGGATAGCAAGTCCTGGATTTTTCAGCCGGGGGTGGCGATGTATAATGAAGAGAAATTCCGCTGTCAACGGCGTAGTGGTTGTCACCGCAACACGAACTCTTCCGCCAATTTCCCGCCGACTTCGAGGGAGAAGGAGAATGGTAGCTACACTGCCCGGACGCGACGTGATTGTCATGGGGGGCGGTCCAACCGGTGGCCCAATCTCCAGGGGAGGGCTTGTGCCTTTCTACCAATGGACCGGTGCAAGGGATGGACCATGTTCCGTTACGCCACGGTAGCTTCTGGTGACAGCCACACGCAGTTTGTCATCAACCGGCGTGCAGGTGTATGTCTGTTCCGCGAAAGTAGCCTCGATATCGGCCCAAACGTGTCTCGTCCACCGATGCGCTCGCTACGGGTATTGCCACCTCCACCGGCAAAAGGCGTACGCAGTTCCTTCGATTGCAACAAAAATGGCTAGCCTCTAGCCAGAAACCCGGCTGTGTGCTAATTTGCTTGTACGGGCTGGTCTCCGGGTAAGCGATTGTTGTTGGAAAAAGCTGGTGGGCGGGCGGAGACCGCTGGAAGCTCCCAACGATAGCCGGTTACTCAGGGGCCAAAAACTCCATCACCGCTGCACTGGCAAGAGGCCGAAGACACGAGCCCGGCCAGCGGCGGTCGGTTCGGGAAAGGGTCGCAAGCATGAAAAGTTTGTTTGAGAGCATCCGTGGATTGTGTCCTGGAGTGCCGGAAGAGTTAGTGCAAGCCCATTTGCGGCGGATGCCAGGGCACTACTTTGACCAGTATTCGCCGAACGAAATCGCGCGTCACGTGCGTTTGCTGGCGACCCTGCACCAACAGGGCCGGCTAGCCGCGGTTGAACTCCGCACCCTGGGTAAAAACCAGTACGAGTTGCTGGTAGCCGGCGTAGATGCCAAGGGCGTACTGGCTTGTATTACCACCGCTATCGCCGCCCTGGGTTTCAATCTTCAGGATGTGCGGCTGGCCACCTGGGTGCCTGAGGAATCCGAAGAGAACGCTCTGCCCAGCTTGTTTGTGGATCAATTGCTTTTAGGCGGGGATGTCCGTGGGCAGGACCTGGCAAGCATCGCCGAGAATTTGCAAGAACGTCTCGAGCGGGCTTTTGGATTTTTGCAGCAGGGGGAGTTTGTGAAAGCTGAGGAAGCGGCAGCGGCGTCGGCTCTATTCCTGGGTGGTCAATCCACAAATCAGCCGGTCTCTTCGCCTACGCTGCGAACCTCCCACCTGGTCTGCGGTACGGTGATCGGCCAGGATTTCCGCCTGGAACAGCGCCTCGGCAAAGGCGGTATGGGCGAAGTGTACCTGGCCACACAGCTCAGCCTGCAGAGGCAGGTGGCCGTTAAACTCGTCGAATACGATCCGGTTACCAATCGCGAGGTGCAGGAGCGGTTCAATCGCGAAGCCAACGTCCTGGCCCGGTTACAATCGCCTTTTATCGTTTCGGTTTACGCGAGTGGCAGCATTCCTCTGGCCAGCGGACGCCGATTGCAATGGCTGGCCATGGAATACATGTCCGGGGGCGATCTCCATCGCTGGGTACAAGAGAACGGTCCGCCGCCCATTCCTCTGGCGCTGCGCTGGCTGCGGCAGGCGCTGGAGGGGCTTTTGTCCGCCCATCGCCAGGGTATCTTGCATCGCGATCTCAAGCCGCACAACCTCTTCCTCAACACTGATGGAGACCTGAAAGTCGGGGATTTCGGCCTGGTCAAGCCTCCGCCCGTCAGTTCCACTCCCCAACTTACTTTGCAAGGCACCATTCTCGGTACGCCACACTATATGTCTCCGGAACAGGCGCTGGGGGAATCTTTGGACGAACGTTCGGACATCTTCTCGCTGGGAGCAACGTTTTTCCACCTCCTGACAGGCCGACCTCCTTTTGAGCAGGGAAGCTACACCGCCATCTTGATGCGGATCGCTCAGGAAGATGCACCGCGGTTGGCTTCGGTGCTTCCGGAGTGTCCACCGGCGTTGGATTTGATTTTGGCCCGCATGATGGCTCGGCGGGCGGAACTCCGTTACCAGGACGGCCAGGTCATACTTCAGGAACTCGACAGCTACGCTCGACGCGGTTATCTAATTCCCGCTCCACTCGGCCCCAATGTGCGTCCGGTGGATTTGCCCGGCCGGCCGCCACGCGAAAAGGATTCCTCCACTCCCAACGTGGGGCCGCGCGGCACCGAAACTTGCGAATACCGCCCGCACGAAACGGACTCTCCGCAATAACCCACCGGCAACAGGACAAAGTTCGCTGGTAAAGAAGCTGTACCGGCGTTAAACCGGCAGGCATCAGTTCCACCGCGAGATCACGCGGCTCCGCGGAATTCCTCCACGCGCACCAATCAGGCTCAAAGTGCCGGCTTAGAAGCCCTCAATCGGCCTCCCAGCAGGCAATGTGCAGGGACACAGCATGCTCAATTTGCAGGTCTGGAAGCTTTCGAACCGAATCTCCGCGACTTTGTTCCACTCGCTCTGGTAGCAGGGCACCAGGAACAAAGCCCGACGTTGCATGTCCGGCTGCCAACACCGGGCTCGACAGGGTTAGGTTGAAGGCGATCGGACACACGAGCCAGCCGCTGCCGCGGAGCTCTATCCTGGAGCGTCCCAGAATCGGGCATAGTGGAAATGGGGCAGCTCCACATCGTGCGTACATTCCACGGTGAATGCCAAGCCGTTGCTTTTCCTACCCAGCCGGGGGTGGCGATGTATAATGAAGA
>VAPR01000921.1_pt1 | contig 16726 bp, 14 predicted proteins | sample 3380701 | NCBI WGS metagenome assembly VAPR01 (sample SAMN11536904, study PRJNA540576) | hot springs metagenome | isolation source: hot spring wet sediment | place: Spain: Lobios | collected 2014-01 | reverse complement strand
ACGGTCGTTGTAACAGCGCCAGGAGCGGGGGGCGTAAGCCCCCCGTGGGAAACTATCGCTCTCCTCGGCGAGAATCGCACTTCTGCAATGGCGTCCGTACACGCGATCATGAGCGGGGGGCGTAAGCCCCCCGTGGGAAGAGTATCGCCCTGATCGGCGAGAACACCACATTTGCGAAAACGACCGCACGTGGACCACGAGCGGTCGTGGTAAGCCCCCCGTGGGAAAATTAGCCCGCCGCGGATGGGAAACGATCTTTGCGTAGGTCAACAGCACCGTCTCCCTGGCAGACCGTGGAGAAATTACCCCATCGCGGATGGGAAACGATCTTTGCGTAGGTCAACAGAGCCGTCTCCCCCGGCCGACCGTGGAGAAATTACCCCATCGCGGATGGGAAACGATCTTTGCGTAAGTCAACAGCGCGACCTCCCTGGCAGACCGTGGAGACATTACCCCGCCGCGGATGGGAAATGATCCTTGCGTAAGTCAACAGCGCGACCTCCCTGGCAGACCGTGGAGATATTACCCCATCGCGGATGGGAAATGATCGTCTCTGCTGCAAGGGGCGAGGAGCGCTCCCTTTTACTGTGCCGCGATGTGAAAGACCGTATTGTCTTGGCCGACCGGGGACCCAGGTTATAAGCGCAGCGGCTTAGCATTGTTCGCTGGCCCCTGCATATTACGAAATCTAGAGATGTCAGGTTATAAGCGTAGCGGGCTAGGATTGCTCGGCCGTAATGTCGAGGCCATGTTATATTGCTCGACGGGGACCCAGGTTGTGAGCGCGGTGATAAGCCTGAAGAGCTGCCATTGGTCGACCACAATCGGGAAGTCGTGTTATCTTGTTCGAGGAGGGCCCTTAAGAACGCCGCCGGTCGCTATAACATCAGCACGAAGTCGTGTTATCTTGTTCGAGAGAGGCCCAGGTTATAAGCACGGCAAGGTAGCATTGCTCCACCGCCAGTGAGCAGTGGTGTTATCTTGCCCGAACGGGCCCGTTGGGCGAGTTAGACTTTTCACGGCGAAAATTTTCGGCATACTTGCCGGCACCAGCGACCGTGAATACATGCCATTTTTCGACCGTGGGAACTTGCGGATGGCAATGAGCATCGCAGCAAGTGGCATGACCGCTATCTGAACAACACCCGCTCACGGCCGAATTGGTCGCGGTCGGCTGAACAGGAGAACGTGCCATCGAAGCAATGGGCGACGTGCTGACCATGATCCTGGGCAATGCCGAACTGCTGCTGGTCTCCTGGCTGGCTGCGCTGCATGCGGGGCTTTACACCTACGGAACGATTTTCGTCTCGATGATGGTGGTGGCCCTGGTGATGCCGGAAGAACCAGCCTTGCTCGCCTGGGGTCTGGCGGTGGGAGCCTGGCAAGCTCAACCGAGCCTGGCGTGCCTGGCCGCCATCGCGGGCGTGCTGACCACGGATGCGGTGTTGTATGCCCTGGGACGATTCGGTGGCCGACGATTGTTATTCCGACTGCGGTTGAGTGCCTGGCTGAGCGAAAATCGGCGGAAGGCTATCGAGCGAGGCTTTCGTCAGGCCGGCGCTGCCTGGTTGATCACGGCGCGCCTGGTACCGATTCCTGGACTGCGCACAGGAGTGTTTGTCTCGGCGGGATTGCTGCATTATCCGTGGTGGCGATTCCTTCTGTGCGATGCCATTTTTCTGGCACTGGTGGGCGGGATTCTGATTCTGGGCGGGTATTATTATGCCGATGCTATGGGCCGATGGTTGCAGGGATTCGACACGTTGCGTTACTGGCTGGCGTTGCTGGCAGCGCTGGTGGTCGGTGGGTTGGGATTGGCCTACGTCAGCGCCTGGTTGGGCCGGAAAATCTCCGGTGCCGTAGATAACGAACCGGTGCCGAGCCAGGCCAGCGATCAAACGGCACGGTCTCCGCGAATTGGGCCGCTATTACCCAAACCTGCCGACGCGCAGACCAGCAGCAACGGGCAGCACGGCAATGCCTCAGAACCAGCCCAACCGCCAGGTTCGTCTCGCGCGCCTACGATTCACGAGCCGTAATGGTCGCGGCAAAATCGAGCGGGCCAGTGATGGTAAGCACTACGGTGCCCGACTGCCCCACCTTGGCGGTAATACCACGGTGCGCCTGCCCTATATTGCCCACAACTGTGGTGTCATCCGGGTGGCATCAGAACGCGGAGAGTTTGTGCTGCCAGGTTGCGAACCACGGGATCGGGATCGTTCTGGGCCAGCACTTGCAATTGCGGGATGGCCGCCCGACCAGCGACACCGCAATCGGACAACACCAGCACCGCCGCTCGCCGCACCGAAGCGTCGTTGTGCTGGAGCTCTTTTTGCAGGATAGGCACAAGCTCGGCCGGGCCGGTTTCGCCAATCTGCAAAAGGGCGTGAACGGCACTGACCCGCACCAGGCCATGTTCATCGCTTAAGCGTTGCTTCAATGCGGCCTGGGTGGATTTGGCGGCTTTGCCTGCCCTGCCCAGCACCGCCACCGCAGCCAGTCGCACCTCCCACACCGCATCCCGCGTCGCCATTTCCAGCAGTTGGATGGCATCGGGCTGGTCTTTGATCAGCAGTTCCAGCGCATAGACCAGCGAAACTCGCAGACTCGTTTCCGGTTCATGCAAAAGGGGCCGCAAAAGTGGGACTAAGTCAGCCCGTGCCGGGTGGATTCTGACCAGAGCCAGTGCCGCAAACGCTCGCGTGTCGCCATCCGCATCCTGCAGTGCTTTTTCCAGCGCCGGTACAGCCGCTTTCGCTGCGGGTCCCATTTGCCCCAGCACAACCGCTACACGGCGACGCAAGGTCTTAGAAGGACCTTCGAGCACTTTGGCCAGGTCGGGAACAATCTTCGGCCCCATACGCACCAGGGCTTCGGCAGCGGTTTGGCGAACGCTCTCGTCCGCATCCAGCAACGCCTCCAGAAACACCTCCAGCGCTGCGGTGGCGTTGGGGGCGATTTGCAGCAATGTGCGTGCGGCCTCGCCTCGACGCAACGGGTCCTGGCTGCGCAATTGCTCAAAAAGCCGCCGTACACTGGCCGAATCCTGAGCCAGCACTGCGGCCGTCATCATTAGTCCAGCCGCCAGCCAACACCACGCCGTTTTCGTCCATCGCCAAAAACACTCGTTGCGGTTCGGAAGCATTCGTCCATCTCCGGTTACGGTGTGCGGAATCACTGCTCATTGGGGCAACTGTAGTAGTTTACGCTGGCACAGGTTAAAAACCAGCGTCGGCATCACCCTGGCCGTGTCGCTGCTTCCGTGAAATAAACCGCGAACCGCGGGGATTGGGTTCCGGGGTGTTTGTGTCGCCAGCGGAACTGTTTGCCCGCTTTCGTGAAGCGAATCGAACATTGCGCGGTCATGCCGAATGGCCGCGCTGCCACGCTAATTTGCCGGCACCGTCTCGGTCGCCGAAACAATCTGCGGCGGCATGGCGAATCCCGCCTCTCGCAACTTGCGTGTTACGGCATGCACAGCCCCCATAGCGTGGCCATCCCCGACCACCTCGAGGATCACCGGAGCACGGAACACCTGCCGGCAGCCATTTCGCTCCTGAATCATGGCTTTCGGCGTGCCCGTCTGCTGGTAAAACGCTTCGTAGCGAGCTACCTGATACGTCAGCCACTGGTCGAAGAGCGGGTCGTTGAGTATGGCGACCCATCGGCCGTTGATAAAAACTTCGTTGACGCGCCGACCTCGCTCATCTGTCCCGCGAATCCGCAGCCGTAACGGTTCTTCTTCCTGCAGCGGTCGCAATTGGGGTAATTCCTTGCGTGCATTTCCTGCCGCGCCGTTGCACCCGACCACGCAGAGAACCAGACCGCTCAGCCCTGCAAAAGCCCACCAGCAACCGATGTTCCGCATGCGTTCTCTCCCTTATCATCTGGTCAGGCAATCGTGCGATTGTCGCAGTCGGAAAAGCTCTCCCGAATCACCCACCTGCTGTTTGCCTCCGCGAGGCACGGGGATTCGTCCTGCCCGCCGTTGATCATGGCCACGAATCCCCTCTTGTTGCCCCGGTCGCCTCGCTTCCCGTCTCTGCTTCGTGAAGCCATGCCGCGATTGTCGCCACAAGTTTCGCGTTGTTATCCCGTGCGGAATGCGGCATCGCCGGTCTTCGCTCAGCAAGCCGGCACCGCTTGCGCTTGCGTTCACCGAAACAATAAGCAATCCCCGTGCCGGGATTTTATGCCGAAGTTTCTTCTCCGCCCACGAACATGGTCAGGCAAATACTAACGTCTGGCTCACCACAGCATGAGCGGCTGCAAACATCGTCACGTGAGGCCTGCCGCTGACCGCCATCCATCGGCGATACGAATGGACTCGGAGCAGCTCCGTAACCACTCTCGGCATTCAGTTGCCCGCACATATTTCACGGCCCCATATACGCACAGCAGCGTCCCAGCGCGGAGCACCCCAGCCACAGAATTGTGCCCTGGCTACGGCTGCCGCAAATCCACGCACCGAAGGAGAAGCGCGGTTACGCCATAATGGCAGTGGCAATAGCTTGCAACGCGGTAAAAACGGATTTTACGCCATTTCGGCATACGTCTACAACGATTCTGACCGGTTCCGCCGGACGGTTGACTTCATGCAACCTCCAGTAAAATGCCGGTTCCCTTGCATTAGAGACCGATTGGCCAACGCTGGTAGCGATGGACGATGTTTTCTACACCCCAGAGGAATGCAACTCTGGTGCGATCGAAAATGAGTGTTTGAGGAAGTTTGAGTAACTTGCGAGGTATCGAGCATCGGCGTCGGATTATACCGTTTGTATGGCTCCAGGCAGGGTTGCGGAAAGACGGAAGTTCCTCAAATTGAGGTATTTTTCTGATTAGAGACCCGTGCTCCTGACGAAAAAATGATTGCCATACACGCAAGCGGGATGCCCAGAAACGCGGGGAAGACGACCCAGCACGGTCTGGCAGGCATGGGGAAAAGCCTCGGGGAAAACGCGACGCGCACGACCCACGCGTCGCGGACCTCCCGAGGCGGGAGGGAATCGGTGAGGGCGACCCCGCAGGCGCCCCACCTTATCACGGGCATAGATTGGAGCGCGTGCTATGAGGAAAGTGTTCACGACCGGGCAAGTGGCAAAAATCTGTAAAGTGGCCCCACGCACCGTCAGTAAATGGTTCGACTCCGGCCGACTCCGGGGCTACCGTATCCCCGGCAGCCAGGACCGGCGGATCCCGAGGGAGAGTCTGATTCGCTTCCTCAAAGAGCATGGCATGCCCCTCGGCGAACTGGAAGAGGAAATGTGGCACAAAATCCTCATCCTCGGTGCGGAGGACCTCTTTATTCAGAGGATCAAAGAACTCCTGCCCGAATCCGAGGACTTCCGCATCCAGGTCGCCAACAGCGGTTTTGAAGCCGGTATCCTCGCCGAGAGCTTCCATCCCGACACCATCATCATTGACCTGGCCATGGGACGCAGCGAGGGCATTCAGATCGCCCAGAACCTCCGCCGCAACGAAGAGTACAAAGACACCTACATCATCGCCCTGGCTCTCGAGGATGAAGCGAATCCCGAGGCCCTGTTGACTCTGGGGTTCAACGAGGCTTTCAAAAAGCCCTTCGACATTGCCCTGCTGGCCCAGCGGATCCGCACACTGGCCGCTCAGAAGCGGGAAGGCTAATCGTCCACTAACGTACTCTCCGCGCATCGAACGCAGGCGGGCTCAGCCCGCCTTTCTTTTTTGCCTCGCTTCGCAACAACCCAGCATCTGGCTGACAGGTGGCCTGGAACCGGTTGGTAATGCGAGCAAAGGAAACTGCACGCCCCGTATTATTCCACAAGACCCAGGCTGCGTGTTCGAGCCACCTGGCTTTCCACCCAGTCCACGATTAACTCGCCGTTACCGGTGAGTACAATCTGCGAAGAGATGACCTGCGTAGCAACCAGATTGCCCGTGCCATTGCCGACAAAACGGGTTGTGCCGTGGGCGGCATAGTAGGCGCCGCGGATTCGCAGATTGCCATTGCCGCTCACACTGATCGCGTTGGTTGCATCCCGGCGCTGGTAGAAGACAAGCCCCTGATAAGGCCCGGTAGTCGGGGCACTGATTTCGACGCGTCCTAAGCCGGAGATGTTGATATCGTCCGCTGGCGAGCGCGGATCGTTATAGATAAGGACATTGTTGCCGATCAGGTCTCCCTGACCGGTGCTTTGAAAGCCACCCCCTTGCAAATAATAGATGCCCGGCATCAAGGTAACGTTGACCTGGCCACTAATACTGATGCCCCCTATATAAACGCCCGGTTGCAGAGTTACATTACCGCTGCCACTTAATCGCAGAGTTTGCCGGCTGCGTATCGGAAGTGAGTTCGGATCCGGTGGCGGCAAATAAGCAAGCGGATCGGGAACCGGAGTCTGTCCGCTGGTGATATTGCCACGGAAAGCCCCGCCGCCTGTCGTCGAATAACCGGGCGTGCCACTGAAATAAAAATTCGGCGCAGTTACCGACGCATTGCCGACAGCGAGTGCCCCAGCAGAATCGCCAGAATTGACGTACACTCCGGCTCGGCGCACATCGGCCCTGGCGTTGCCAACGGCATTCAAGGTGGCTCGACCATTCGGCTTGAGTACGATAAGACCACCCTGGACAGCGCTCCAGCGACAGCGAGCGACGGCCCTTGCGGCTACCGATAGAGCTTCCGAGCTGAATATAGAACTAAACATTCGTTGTTGCGGAGCACGGATGATCACCTCGGCATAGCCGGGTTTCCCGGCACCTAATCCAGAGCGTGGCGGAATATAGACCTCGACTGTGCAACCATTAGCCGAAGAATAACCAGCCCGCGCCGCTAAGTCTAACGCAGCCGCCCGAGCTGCGCCGTTAGTATCTAATCCTCCATACTGAGGATAGTACCTATACAATTCGACTGCGGCTGCCAGTGCCGCAGCATCAGCGGTTGCCTGCACCCGACGCCGCTGATCGAGTAAGACCCCCCCATCGGTAACAAAAGCTACCGCACCCAACACAGGCACCATCGTCACGGCGGTCAACACCGCTACTTGCGCCCGTCGCCGCCACGCTAAGTTGCGAAAATAACCGAGAATCTTATAGCCCACCCCGGCCATGATTGCTCTCCGGTATAGATGTTGCATCTAATGTAATAGATGGCGCATCTAATAATGCATCGGGCTGACGGAAGTGCTACTGAGGGTGATGCCGCCGAGGAAAGCCTCCGGTATCCAGCGATAGCGCACCGTGACCGTAACGGTATTGCCCACCACTACCACTTCGTTGTTGCGCACCTCGACGCGATACGGGGCAGGGCTGGTGCTCCAGGTAACCTGACACTGCAACTGGCGGGGATCCAGCCCGACAGCGCGAGGGAGAATGACCCGTTGCAGGATATCGTTAGCGGTTGGGAGTGGTTGAGCGTTTTCGCGGGCATAATCCGCTCCGTGGACGGCTGCCCATCGCGATGCCTCTCGAGCCAGAGCGGCTACCTGCAGGTAGCGGTACACGCCAAAACTGCCGATGATGAGTCCCAGCAACAACAGAAACACAAGCGGGGCCACCAGGGCAAACTCTACTAAAGCAGCCCCTCGACGCTGCTGGTCTGAGATAATCGAAAAGCGCGCGACGCACATGATTGTCTGGCCTTACTATTGAGGTGCTGCCGGAGCTACGGGCATACGGACCCGGCGTTGCAGAGCCACACGGTTGGGAATGCCTGGATAGTTAGTCAGTGTCTCGAAGGTCCAGGCGGCGGTAACCACTATATAAGTCCGAGCGTTGCTATCGGTTTCGTAGCTCCACGTGATCTCCGGTGCGGGCGTAATATCTGCCGCTTCAGCTAAAGCAGCGTCGCGTATGGACGAATAAGTCAGAGCCAGCGGCGAATAAGGATCGCTACCGTAAAGAGCACCGCTTCGGGCACAGTTCTCGAGAATTTGCGAATAATAAAAAATTCTTCCGTAATCTAAGGCCACTACGAAGAGAAACATCAGCAGCGGCAGGACTAACGCTAGCTCTACCGTCGCGGTAGCCGGTCGTTGTTTTCGGCGTTTAGTGTGCATGGTTCTAGCCCTCGAGGCAAGCATAGCTCATTAGCGGACCGGTGTCAAATTAGGGAATACCTTTACAGTTTGCCGCGCCTGCAAAGTCAATGTAATCGTTAGAATCGCTACAACCGTAACCGTCGTTCTCGTTGCTAAGGCCTTTACACGTGATAAGGCCTTGCCAGGCGATAAATAGCGACCTAAGTTTCGACAAACTCACGCAACGAGAACCAGGCGGTAGATGAGAAAGCTTAGAAGCGCACGACCCAGCGCCGCTTCAGCATGGGAGGAGAAAAGTCATGCGAGGACTTAGTAGCGTCGTGCTCACGGTTATCCTGCTGGCAGGGCTGGCGGGATGCAGGAACACAGCTGGCCACACGTCGTGGTCGCGGCGAGGCGAACCGCCCGCGGTCAGCGTTCCCCCGCCGGCTTCCAGTAGCGTGCCCGTCGCCCCCACTCCGCCAGTTTCGGGAACGCTGGAACCGAATCCTTCCGGTCACTAAGGTGTCCAATCGTCGTCGGGCCGGACACTGCAACAGAATTCGCTAAGCAACGCTGCGGCGGCCTGGAGATCTGCCAGGCTGACCATTTCGACCGGGCTGTGCATATAGCGGTTGGGGATGCCGATCAAACCGGTGGCGACGCCGTCGCGGCTGAGTTGCATGACGTTGGCATCGGTACCGGTGCCGCGGGGGTGACCGCGAAGTTGATAGGCGACACCGGCGCGTGCGGCTGCGGATTCCAGGCGCTGGAGGACGCGAGGGTTAATGTTTGGCCCGCGCACCAGAACGGGCCCTTTTCCGAGCGCTACCTCGCCGAGTTGTTTGCGTTCGTTGCCCGGCGTATCGGTGGCATGGGTAACGTCCACAGCAATTCCGATGGCTGGATGGATACCGTAGCTGCTGGTGGTGGCGCCGCGCAGGCCGATTTCTTCCTGCACGGTGGAGACACAGAACACGGCCGCTTGCAGTTTTTGCTGCCGTAACCGACGCAGCACTTCCATGACGACCCAGACGCCCACCTTGTCGTCCAGACCAGGAGCGGCCAGCAGATCGTTGCGCATCGGGCGGATGTCCAGGTGGACGGTGACCGGATCGCCAATCCGCACCAGTTGCTGGGCTTCCTCGCGGCTGGAAACACCAATATCGAGCCAGACCTCGTGGAACTCCGGAACCTTCTTGCGTTCCTCGGCGGTAAGTAAATGGGGGGCTTTGCGTGACAGGACACCGGTCACGGGCCCCTGCTCAGTCCAGACGGTCAGGACCTGTCCAAGCAGAATTTGCATGTCCCAGCCGCCGATCGGTTGCACATATAAAAAGCCGCGTTCGTCTATGTGCTGCACCATCAGGCCGATCTGGTCGCAGTGACCGGCGAGCATGATGCGTGGCTGACCTTCGGGATTGCGGATAGCGATCACGTTGCCGTGACGGTCGGTGCGAACATCGTCGGCAAACTCAGCGGCCCAGCGTCGCACGATGTCCTGCACCGGACGTTCGTAGCCGCTGGGGCTGGGCGTGCGAAGGAGCTGGTCGAGCAGGTTGCGGGAAGAGTTGTCCATGCCTGGTTTCCTCCCGAAAGCAGGGCCCGGTCGGGGTTGGGATTAACCGAATCGGCGAAAGAGTCGGCTCAGCCAGAGGCGAATCTGCCAGCCTGCCAGGTACAACAACAGCAGTCCGCCGACAATGAGCAGCGTCCAGGCACGCCAGTCGAAGCGCGACCACCAGGCAATCGGTCGGTCGGTTGGGGCGTCCTCGGCGGGCAGGGGCAGGTCGGGCAATGCCAGTGCCGGCGCGGTGGAGCGGTGCTGCTGTGCTGTTTGTAAAATCCAGGCGCGTCGCTGGCGAAACTGCTGGCCTGCCAGACGCAGGTCGCTGGCCATCTGCATCGCCTGGACCGCTGCCGACCATTCCTGTCGTGCCGCCAGCCATTCGGCTAAAAGCCACCAGAGCTGTCCGTCAAACGGAAACCAGATGAGCAACTGCTGCAGCACTTCCCCGGCCTCCGTGGGCAGCGTCTCTGGTGAGGTGGGCGAAGTGGTGAGTGGATGCGGTGACGGATTGTCCGACGGTGGGGTTTCCCACCAGCGCACACCAAACAGGTCGTCGAGCACGGCTTCGTCGCGGGGGAGTTTGCCAAGCTGGCGCAGATGCTGCTGGGCCCGGCGTTGCACGGCCAGACGGAGATGCCATCGTTCCCAGCGCTGGGCTGGTTCCGGAGCCAGTGCGATGGTTTCCTGCAACAGAGCCAGGGCTCGGTCATATTCGCCGCTCAGCTGATAGACCGTGGCCAGGTTCGCGGTCAGACGGTAATCACGTGGAAAACGAGCCCGGCCACGTTCCAGAACTCGCTGAGCCAGTTCGAGCGTGCTCTGGCCGTCTTTGGTTATGAGCCGCACCAGTAAACCGCTCCAATCCACATAGTCGTCCGCCGTGAGTTCGGCTTCCGGTTTCTGGGCGAGCGTTTCTATTCGCTGACACGCCGCCTGCCGTAACCGACTGGCTGGCGTGCCGCTCAGCGGATCGGGAGGTGCGAAGGAACGCAGTTGCGGAATCACCGTGTCGAAGAACCGTGACCAGGTCGGCACGGGCTGCAATATCTCCTCGGCGACCGGACGGTGATATAACCCGGCTTGAGCGGACGGACACCAGAGGAGCCAAAAGGCCACGGTTATCGCAACCAGTGCCAATGGCCGGGCGATCCGAACTGGCATGGATGGCGGATCGGAGGGCAGACAGGTTACGTTTACGGTTGCAGGTGGGGCGATTTTTCGCCGCGAGCGGATCGGCATGAGGAACCGGCTCGGGCGGGATACCCTCTCCTGCGGACCGCTTACCAGAAGCGAGCCTGGCGACGGTGGTGGTTCCCATCTGCGTGGGGGACGTCTGAGGAAAGAACTGCCGGTCATCTCGTGTGGGCTGTGCTTGAGGTCTGGGGCGTAAGACTCGGCGTTTTATCGCATTGAATTTGCACGGAGGCAAGTTAGCATCGTGTATCGGTCGTGATAGGCGCCGTGCGGGTCAGCGTAGCCGCGTGGGAGTTGGGAGCCAGGGATCGAAGCGGCAGACATCGGCAAAAAGCGCGTCAATATAAAAGCGAGGCGAGTCGGCTGCGGTAGGTGTTGGCGAGGTCGCTGTCGTCGCCGAGTATGTGGAAGATACGCACCATGGTTTCGCGCACCTGGGATTGGGCGAGTTGCGGATTCAATTCCCCGGCCCGAAGCAAACTTTGCAGGGCTTCCTCAAATCGGCCAGCAGCGGCCAGGCACACGCCCAGTCGGTAATGAGCCTGGGCGTCGTTGGGGTGTTCCTGAACATCCGCGAGACAGCGAGCCAGACCGCCGGCCGACTCGGCTTGTTCCCGAAATTGTGCCCGCGCCTGGACGTTGGCTGCCTCTTGAAAGTACGTGCTGGCTTCGGTGACGCGCTGGGCTTCCGGAAGCGCTTCCTCCCATCGCCCCAATTCCGCCAGCGCGAGGGCCCGCAAGGCTGCTACGTCTTCGTTATCCGGTTGCGTCTGGCGGAGCTTGTCGAGTTGCTGCAACGCATCGTGCGGATTGGTGCGGAGCAGTTCGCGCAACCGCGCCAGCTGCGTCTCGGTCTGGCTCGGTACCAGGGCATCCAGGAACTGGCGTAGCTGTTGCTCCGGCAACGCTCCATGAAACCGACCGACTAAATGACCGTCCTTGAACGCCATCACCGTCGGCACCACTTCGACGGCCAGGCTCATCGCCAGGTAAGGGTTCTGGTCTATGTCCACCTTGACGAGGATAAATCGCCCGCCGTATTCACGAGCCAGTCGTTCCAGGACGGGCCCGAGTTGTCGGCAGGGGCCACACCAGGTCGCATAAAAATCCACTACGACGGGTGCCCGTTTCGACTGTTCGAGCACCACGCGCTCAAACTCGCGTTCGCCAATTTCAACGATCCACGGGACATTTTCCTGCGTCATGCCGAAGCCTTCCTTTTTGTTAGTTATAGCGGGGAGCAGTTGTCCGGCTAGCGCCAAATAGAACCGGAGTGATCCCGGTTGCTTGTCGAAGCAAGCCCGGAAAATGGTTCTGTGCCGGCCTGTCAGCCTCGGTGGATTGAGCGAGCCTACGGCGAAGACTTATTTCCGCTCCAGGTATCCGCGATGTGTCCACCATTACCGGCAAGGCACAGCCAGGCCGATCAGGCCGACGTCAGCAACCAGCGGGCCAGCGAGAAGTAGGCGTACAGTGTCGCGATATCGGTCAGGGTCAGCACCAATGGGCCGGCAGCCACGCGCGGATCGAGACGGAGCAAGCGAAGCAGTGCCGGTGCCGCTACGCCGAGACTCGCCGCTGCTGTAACCCCCAAACTGATGCCGCCCAAAACACTCAGCGCGATTCGACTTTCGCCCGGCCAGAACCAGGCCACGCCTCCGACCGCGAGCCCGGCAGCCAGGCCGAGCAGCAGACCGGTCTGCACTTCCTGCCACAAACGCTGGTGCAGGGTTTGCCAGCTAATCCGTTCAACGTGGAGCAATTGCAGCATCAAGCTCACCGACTGAACGGAAACCGCTTCCGCCAGGGAAAGCACCACCGGAATAAATAAGGCCAGGGCGACGGCGCGGCTCAATTCCGACTCGAACAGGCCCGATAGCACCGCTGCTATCAGTCCCCCGACGATGTTGCAGGTCAGCCAGGGGAAGCGGGCCCGGAAAGCCCGGGTTGGTTGCGTTTGCCGCGCCGCCTCCAGGTGCACACCGATAAGCTGGAACAGGTCGTCCCAGCGTTGTTCCAGGCCGGCTCGTTCCTCGGAGTACAGTTCGATGTCCACCACCCCGAGCATCCGGCCGGTTTCGTCCACTACCGGAAATGCCAGGTAGCGATGCAGCACGAAGAATTCGCAAGCATCCAGCAGCGTCGCCTCGGCCGGGATGGTGATGACGTTGGTCACCATGATTTCTCGAATTCGGCGATCCGGTGGACTCAGAAGCAGCCGTCGTGTCGGTACTACACCGAGAAGCCGGCCGGAATCGTCCAGCACGTACAGATAGATGATCCGGCTTTGCAGCTTTTGCGAACGCAGCGATTCGATAGCCTCGGCGACGGTCTGATCCGCACGCAACACGGCAAAATCCTGGCGCATGTAACGGGTCACCGGCTCGTCCAGCCGGGCACGACACAGATGCAGTGGTTCCGAAGCAGCATGGTCGTTGTTCATCGAGAAAGCTCCTTGCAAAGTCGCAGGCATCATAAGCAACAGACCCGGCAAAAATCTACAGCGTCTGTCCAACCACTCTCGCCGCCGGCTCCGCTTGCGATAGTGCCGGGAATCAGCCCCATGCGAGATTTTCCGCTCTTAACGCCATCAACCGTAGGCGCACACCTGGCTTTGGACTTATTGAGCCGTCATATGAACGGGAACAGGCGAGAGCTGGATGGGCTAATGCAACGTGCCGGAATCAGCACGCACACTATCGCTGAGCTTCGCGAGTGAGCCTCTCCCATAGCTCGGGTTCGCTCTTCCTTCTCAGCTCCCAACGGTACGAATCGAGCCAGGAGAGCAAAAGAATACCGGCAACCCTAAACTGCCCATCCTCGTCTTTAGTTGCATCAATCGTGTAGTTGACGGCAAGTTTATAGTCCAGAATCGCGTAAGCACCGCGGCGAAACTCATAACCCGGTATCTGGGGCTGTGCACCTACTGTTTTCCACTCCTCGCGAAGAAGTTTCAATAATCGCTGCGGACTTTTCTGGTTGATGATACCCAGTCGGCGGAATTCCGCTCGCAAATAAAGTTCCAGTTCTCGCAAGTCCTTGGCCGGATAAAGCCGAGTTATAAAGACGAGAAAGACCTTTTCCGCGTCTTTACGCCCCCCAGCACGCACATGAACTACGCCCTCAGGTTCGAAACGCCAAACCCATTCTTTCCTGCTCGGCGCAGTAACTCGCATTACATACTCTGGTCGAGGCTGTTTTGGCAACTTGTCATCAAATTCGTCGTACACGTAATCGTACTCGTACAAGCGTATGCCCTCTTCGTCCTCATCCACAAGTGTCCACGGAATGCCGCTACTAGCTCGAAGAGGTTGACCAATACCGACCACGATATGACGTATAGGTCGTCGTGCAGGGTCCGGCTGGTCATCTGCTGAGACAGCAAAGTGCGAAATTTGCTGAAGTCCCTGGGCAAGCACTAACACTATCACCGTAAGCATAACTAACCCCCTTTATCCAGCGGGCAAGTTACGGTTTTGTATAATCCGCCTGAGCAGGGTGTTTGGCATCTTGTAAAAAGAAAGTGCTCTGATCTCTTCCTTGACCAAGTTCGGTTCGTTCTTCCAAAGTTTACGGGGCCATGATTCTTCTCCACGAAAATGTGTATCGCATCCAGCAATGTGCTTACTTCGGAATTCTGGTGGCAATTACGTAACAAACAGGTGGCGAGCCCTTGTCCCAGTTGAACGTAAAATTCTTGGGTGTTTCACGGACTGCAAGCTTGCCTTGCGGATAAAAAGCGATCACCAGCTTATCTTCAACAAACTTATAAATGGCCTTTAAATAAACCTTCTCCTTATCCCGCAACTCCAACCGCGCTGGCTTCTCTTCGGGATAAGAACTCCAGATTAGTTCCTTTTCCACCCGTTTCGCAGCATAGTGTCCGCACAGGAAAAAAGTACCGTCTTTTTTGAACGTACAAAAGCCTACTCCAAAAACTAAATAATCTGGGTCCAGTTTGTCCTCTGGGCAGCAGTTGACCACGCTGTCTCTGAACCACCAACTACCAATGAGGTGTTCATCTAGCATTGGTTTGCTTATCCTGTCTTCTCCTGGCAGCACGCTACAGGCGATTACGACCATTAAAAAGCTTGTCACAAGGCTCCCCACTAGCGATACACGTCCAAGACGGATTAACATTGGAAGTCTCCTTATCCAGGTCTGAGTGTGCTTATTGCCTATTGCTTACCACCCTCGCCAGGGACGCGGCGATAAATCACAATTTCCGGCTGACCCATGCGAATATAGTCGTCAATATCTTTAGGAAAGTCTGAGGGGCGTTTATCTTCTGGTTTGTTCAAGACTTTTTCCCACAGGTAGCAGTTATCCAGGAAACACAGAAGTTCCACAACTTCTTTTCGTCTATCGTTTTTCACCTCCAGTAAGAGGTAGAACTTCTGCTCGCCTAACTCCTTGATGGAGTATTTACCGGTTTGGTTGAAAAAGGCAGGATCCGAGGTCTTGCATGTAAAGGTGCCATCCTTTCTCAGAATCAGCCAGGCTTCCACCTTTTGGGGTGTGTACGGCACGCCTCCGGAGAACACAGCCGCATCGAAAAGCACCCGCTCCGCCCGCCAAGTGCCGATAACCTCGTTCCGAGGCTCGGCCTCTACCCACAGTATGCCCAGTAGCCCTAGCATCGCTACCAAAGATGGTCTAATCAGGAGTCCAAATGTAGCGGCGCGATTGGCGTACATGCTTTCCACCTTTTATCTAGGTACCAGCCAATTCAGCTGCATATCCTCCACTTCATACCTAGCCCAAAACCATTTTCCTGCTACCTTTTTCACTTTTCCGGTCACGTAAAATCCAAATTGCTTTTCGCATAGTTGTTGAGTGTTTGGGTCTTCGAACTTGACTTTGCCAAAATAACCAACGTTTACATATCCATCTCCTGGTCTATAAGCAAGCACAACTGTGACATAACTTCCTCGCTCGTTTTCGAAGGTTTGGCAATAAAGCTTTACGTCTTTTTCAAGCCAGAGTTGCCAGAGACGCTTGACAATGTCGGTCGCTTGGTCTATCCGCTCCTTAGTTTCAACTATCCGTCTTATTATGTCCATACCTTTCGATTGCAAGATTAGCTGCTTGAGACGGTCTGTAGCCTCTTGCTGCAGGTCTTTAAAAAGTTCCAGCGCGCCTTCCGTAATGTGCGTATTGTGAAACCTATCAACCAAAGCCAGAGCATTCAATCGAACGAATTCCATCTCGGTTTGTGGGACGGCAGTATCCTTATTCCTATGTCGTATGTATCCGCCCACCCGGCTCAGGATCTGGTTAATTTCACTGCGCCAGTCCCAAATGGAGTTATTCGATACCAAGTTGTTTGGCGCAACGAATACTCGCCAAATCAGGTGGCGTTCATCTACGGAGGCGGTGTCGCGCACCCGCAGCTCAACATGATATTCCATATAACCAAGCTCGGAATAATCGTGATCTGTAGGTGGCCACTGCGGAGCCGTCGCAGGGTCAACTATAGTACCCGCGATTCGGCCCGTCGCTGCATCTATAATAAGCTGAGGGGGCAGATTTTCGGCCTCGAAGATCCAATCCGCATCGTCGCGGGCGGCCGTCGGAACCACCGCATCTATCTCCTCGCCCATCCAGGTCTCCACCACCAAGCCGTCTTCTAACAATATACGAGGATTGTCGAGGATCGTCCAGGTGAAGGTTCTCAGCTCAGCGTCGGGAATTGTTTCAACTTCTACCTGATATCCTACCTCCGGCTGAGCGGGTGAAGCATTCCGGTAAGCCACACGGCCTCGCAAAGCTCCGTTCTGTGCGTCCCAGACAATTCCTTGCGGTAGATTGGCAAAACGATACTCCACCGGTTGCCCAGAAACATTCTCGCCCGGCAGTTCAATGTACACCTCCTCGCCCTCTAAATTAGTCAGGTTCGGCGGTGCCGACCACCAGTCCTTATCCTGGACTGTCCAGGTGACCGTCCTCATATCCTCGCTCTCGC
>VAPR01000920.1_pt1 | contig 16752 bp, 13 predicted proteins | sample 3380701 | NCBI WGS metagenome assembly VAPR01 (sample SAMN11536904, study PRJNA540576) | hot springs metagenome | isolation source: hot spring wet sediment | place: Spain: Lobios | collected 2014-01 | reverse complement strand
CTCTTCCGGCCGGGTGACCCCGAGGACCTGGCGGACAAGGTCGCCTGGGCCTGGTCGCATCCGCACGCCCTGGCCGAGATGGGCCTCGCGGCCCGGCACGAGTACGAGACCAAATACACCGCCGAACGCAACTACGAGCAGCTGATGGCCATCTACGACATGGCCATTGCGCAGGCCCGGGCGCGCCGCTGACCCCCTGGCCTCAGGCCCGCTCGGGCACCGTCTGCTGCTGTTCGTAGAGGCGCAGGATCTCGGCCTCGGTGGTGGCGTCCTCCGGCCGCCGGTCGAACCGGATCCGCACCACCCGCGGGAAGCGCAACGAGTACCCCGGCTCCTCATTCCGTTTCCCACAGGTGTGCAGCGGGCTCCGGGTTATCTCATCGGCCAGCACCTCGACCACATACCGCGGCTCGACCCACACGTCGGCCTCGATCTGGGCGTCCACATAGGGCGGCTTGACCGGCACCCGCACCTGGTCGAGCAGCCGCTTGAGTTCGCGCCACTCCTCCTCGCTCAACCCCGAGCCGATCTTGGCCACCGTCCGGAACCGGTTGTTCTCGGGGTCGTAGACCGCCCCGATGAGCGAGCCGATCCCCAACTGGGCCCGCTTGCCCCGGCCCAGAAGATACCCCACGATCACCACGTCCACCGTCTCGCTCAACCGACCGGTGTAGCTGCGCTTGAGTTTGGTCCAGTTGAGGTTGCGCGCCCCGGCGTGATAGGGCGCGTCCGGCCGCTTGGCCACGATCCCCTCCAGCCCCCGCTCGACCATCGCTAAGAAGAATCGCTCCAGCTCGCGCGGGTCGGCGGTGACAATCTGCTCGGTCACCTGGATGGTGTCGTCGGGGTCGCGGACGATGAGCGCCTCCAGCGCCGCCCGCCGCTCGCGGAAGGGCCGTGGGGTGTAGTCGGTGCCATCGGCCAGCAGGAGGTCGAAGGCGAAGAGGCGCAGGGGATAGCGCTCCTCCATCTCCTGGATGCGGTACTTCCGCCGCCGGGTCACGGTGATCTGGAAGGGGAAGAACTCGCCGGTCTCGGGGTTGTAGGCCAGGGCCTCGCCGTCGAAGATCGCCCGCTGGGCCCGCACCTGCCGCCGCACCGCCCGCACGATCTCGGGGAAGGTCTCGGAGAGGTCCTCCAGCCGCCGGCTGAAGAGCCAGATGCGCTCGCCGTCGCGGTGCACCTGCAGCCGGAGCCCATCGTACTTGGGCTCGGCCGCCACCGTCCCGACCTTGCGGATGATCTCCTCGGCCGAGGGCAGCCGCTCGGCCAGCGCCGGCAGGACCGGCGTCCCCGGCTCCGGCCCGATCTGGCGCACCGCCTCCACCCCCTGGGTGGCCAGCAGCCGGCCCACCAGCCCCAGGTCGGCCCGCAGGGTGTAGGCCCGCTCGATGACCGGCCGGGCCTCTTTGCCGCCGAAGGCCTCGGCCAGCGCGTCCATGATCGTGGCGTCGCCCACCCCCAGACGCAGCCGCCCCTGGACGATCCGCACAATGTACCTGGCCTCCAGCCCGCTCAGCCGGCTCAACAGATCGGCCAGGAGGCTGACCTTGCGGCTGATGGCCCCGGCCCCGCGGGCGGCGGCGATCTCCTGCAGCCGGGCGTAGACCTCGGCCAGGGTCAGCCCGGCCCCCGGTCCGCGCAGGACCTCCTCGGCCACCAGCCCCAGGTCGCCCCGCTGCTTGTAGAGGGCGACCACCTGCTCCTCCGGCACCCCGGCCGCCTGGGCGATGGCCCGCGGCAGCAGCCGCTCGCTGAGCCCGAACTCGATATTGACCCACGGCGGCGCCAGCTGCCCCTGACAGAGATAGATCACCCGGTCGATCTGGTCGGGCGGCACCTGCCGGAAGAGCGCCCCTAAGATAGCCTGCTGCTCCAGCCGGCGGGTCGTCGCCTCCAGCCGGGCCATGGTCTCGGCGATGACACGCCACTGCATCGTGCCCCTCCTTTCAGCGCCCGCCCGGCCGGGCCAGCGTCCGCCGCCGCTTGAGCCAGGCCAGGAGATCGGCGAGCGGCCGCGTGTTCAGGATGTCCTTCTTCTCCAGCCAGCCCCGCCGGGCCACCGCCACCCCGTAGCGCACCCCCTCGAGGGCCGGGACGCTGTGGGCGTCGCTGTCCACCACCAGCAGACAGCCCATCTCCTTCGCCCGCCGGGCCCAGAGGTCGTCCAGGTCCAGCCGGTCGGGCGCCCCATCGATCTCGACACAGATGCCCCGGGCCGCCGCCGCCTGCAGCACCGCCTCCAGGTCCACCTCATAGGGCTCGCGCTTGCCCAGCAGCCGCCCGGTCGGATGGTTCAGGGTGTGGACATAGGGGTTCTCCAGCGCCCGCAGGATGCGCTGGGTCATGCGCTCGCGCGACTGGTGGAAGCCGCTGTGGACCGAGACGGCCACGTACTCCAGCTGGGCCAGAACCTCGTCGGGATAGCCCAGGCTGCCGTCGGCCAGGATGTCGACCTCGGCCCCCTTGAGGAGGCGGAAGGGCCGGAGCCGCTCGTTCAGCCGGTCGATCTCGGCCCACTGCTCGCGGAGGCTCTCGACCGACAGCCCTCCGGCCACGCCCAGGGTGGCCGAGTGGTCGGTGACGGCGATGTAGGCGTAGCCTCGGGCCCGGGCCGCCTCGGCCATCGCCTCGAGCGTCGCCGTGCCGTCGCTCCAGTTGGTGTGGAGGTGTAGATCCCCCTGGATATCGCTGAGTTCGACCAGCACCGGCAGCTCTCCCCGCATGGCCGCCTCGATCTCGCCCCGGTTCTCCCGCAGCTCGGGCGGGATCCAGACCAGCCCGAGCATCCGGTAGATCTCCTCCTCGGTCTCGCCGGCCAGCCGCCGGCCGGTGGCCTCGTCGAAGAGCCCGTACTCGTTGAGTTTCCAGCCCCGTCGGATGGCCAGCTCGCGCAGGGCGATGTTGTGCTCTTTGGAGCCGGTGAAGTACTGGAGGGCCGCCCCATAGCTGGCCGGGTCGATGACCCGCAGGTCCACCTGGAAGTTGCCCTCGATGAGCACACTGGCCTTGGCCGGCCCCTTGGCCAGGACCTCGCGGACGATGGGCAGGTGGGTGAAGGCCTCGATGACCTCCAGCGGCCGGTCGCTGGCCACCAGGATATCGATATCGCCGATGGTCTCGCGCATGCGGCGCAGGCTGCCGGCGGCGTCGATGCGCCGGACCGCCGGGTGGTCTTTGAGGAGAGCGATCACCCGCTCGGCCACCGGCAGGGCCACCCCCAGCGGCAGCCGGCGGGTCCGGGCCTGGAGCCGCTCCAGCTCGCGCCGGATGTTCTCCTCGGTCTTCTCGCGGACGCCCGGCAGTTTGCACAGCTGATGCTGGCGGGCCGCCTCCTCCAGCTGTCGGATCGAGGTGATGCCCAGTTTCTCGTAGAACAGCCGGGCCCGCCGGGGGCCCACGCCGGGCACCTGCATGAGCTCCACCAGGCCCGGCGCCACCTGCTGGCGCAGCTCCTCCAGATAGCGCAGCCGGCCGGTCTCCAGGTACTCGGCGATCTTGGCGGCGATGGAGGGGCCAACCCGCGGGATCTCGTCCAGGCGACCGGCCCGCCAGACCTCGACGATGTCCTCGGTCAGGTTTTCGATCTGCCGGGCGGCCTCGCGGTAGGCGGCGATCCGGTAGGGGTCGTCGCCTTTCAGTTCCAGGAGATCGGCGATCTCGCTGAGCAGTTGCGCGACCTCGGCGTTGCGCATGCGGCCTCCCTTCCCGGCGGACCCGGTCGGCACCTCTCACGCGAATTATACCCCACCAGGGGCTCTCCGCCTGCCCCGACCTGACGGGCACGCCGCCCGCTTCCCGACCGACCGGCGGCGGTTTCCCCGGCCGCACCGCAGCGGTCCCGGGCCTCGAGCCGCGACCGGCCCCGCTCCTGCCCCCTGGGCAGCCGGGGCGGCGGCGGTCCGCACGGCCGGCGGCAAGGTACACGGTCGCCGGCGGCGCACGGGCGAACCCCGCCAGCCGACCACGGCGTTCCGGCCCGCGGAGAGACCTGCCATCGATGCTTCCGCCCGCCGGCAGGTCGGGGAAGCACGGATCGGGCGAGGCCGATAGCGCCTCTACCAGAGGCGAGCGTTCCCCACCCGCCTGTTGAGGTCAGGTCCCTGGACAGGCACGTCGAAGGACAGCATTCCGTCAGGGCGACAGCGGGCGGTGCTGGACCGATTGTCCATAGCCGCACTGATAGATCACCAAGCGCCCACGATACTGAGCTTCGGCGAATTCCTGTAACGAAACACAACCGAAACGAAGAAGTTCCTCGGCGACCGCGGGGAGCAACGCAGGATTAATAACAACATACTCTGGTTGGTAACGATCAATGGCCAGGAGAGCCAGATCCTGATAAGAGGTCTCCCGACGCATCTGTCGGGCGATCTCCGGTTGAATTAACCCGGCGAAATCGATCATCGGACGACGCGCGTAATAGCCGATAATGCCGACTTCCAGAGTACCTACCAGACTGGATTCTGGCGTCCAGTGATTCAACCAGAGACCCACACGACGGTAAACATGTATTCGTGGATCAGGATTGTTATAGAGGGAGATTAAACCGGCGATCTGAGGCCAGAGAGTGAGCGCCAGGATTATCAAACCCGTCACAACTCTCCGCGCCACCAGTTTATCTGACCACAAATTCGTCACCCCGGCAATTCCGAGAGCGACAAGAACCGAAAGCGCCGGCACAAGGGGAGCATAGTACCAGAAATACCGGGGCACTCCCAGAAGCGCGTAACTGGCGAAGTAAAGACAGGTCCACACGATAAGGGGCAACCATGGCATACCGGTGGTAAACAGCCTGAAGGCGCCGAATACCGCCAACCCGCCATACAGCAGAAAAAGCGGGTGCTGCTGACCATATGCCCGCAGGAGCCCGACAAATCCCTGCGTGAAACTCTCGCTCACGGCCATCTGGGCCTGATGCTGCTTCACCATGAGCGTCACCGGGAGCGGACTGCCAAAATACAGCCAGACGCCCAGATAAAAGGGGACGGTGACCAGTCCAAAGCCCAGCAGCGGGAACCAGCGGATGCGCCGCTGTCCGGCCACGGTCCACCCAGCCAGCACGAGCGCCGCCAGCAGTCCCTCTGGACGGGTCAGCGTCGCCAGCCCCGCGAGCGCCATCGCCGGCCCAGCCCGCCCTGCCGCCTGAAAGACAAACGCCCACAAAACCAGCATGATGTAAACGGGCATTTCCGAGCCCAGCGTGTGGACCACAAGCGGAAATGTGGGAAACACCACCATGGCCATAACCCCGCCCAGGCGGTCTCCCCACCAGCGGCCCAGGCGAGAGAGGGCAACGCCACCCAGCGCCAGGCTTATGGCCCCGATGAGATTGCTCAGGCGCGGCAGGTCAGCCCAGAGGAGACCCAGGCCGGCCAGGACGATGGCATAAAACGGCGCCGTCGTGCTCAGAACTCTCTGGCCCGGGTTGTAGACGAAGCCGAGCCCCGAGCGCAGATTATCCGCGTAACGAAAAGTTATGAAGGGATCATCATAAGCCCACCATGAGAAAGCCGCAAAGATCCCGGCGGCGATACCAACAGGATAAAGAATCCAGACCAGCTTCCAACCGGAAACGGCGAATCTGCACAGGAGAACGCGAGACATGCGCTGCACCGGGGAAGAAGATCGACGATTAGACTGATCCCCACCGGATTCTGCCAGAGACAAAGCCCAATGGTGCCGCCGGATTGCCGAAAATCGCCGGCTACGGTCTCGAGTTCGCTCCACGCTCAACCTGGAAGAGTCGTTTTGTCAGTCAACAGGGCGGGACAGCGTCCTGTTTCCGCGTGACCACGCGCTCGCCGCCGCGGCTGACCAGCGGTCTCCACCGCTCCGCCCGGCCCATTGTAACAGGCCGATCCCGATGGGTCCAGCGCCCTCACGTTCTCTCGCCCGGCCAGCACCGTCGACGGGTGGCGCCACTCCCTCCCCCGGCGGATCGAGAGAAGCGCAGACCAGTCCAGCGGCGGAGACCCGCGACCAGACGGCCGCCACTGGCGGAGAAGCCTCCCCGGTCGGTCCATCACCGCACACCGGAGGGGAGCGATATGCTCAAGGAGCAGACGCGCGGACCGTTGCCCAGAATGCCCGTTCTCCGGTATAATCGGGCGCGATGACAACAGGCAGCCTGCGGCCGGCCACGAGGGCCCAGCCAGCCCCGACCATCGCCGCGCCTGCCCGCGACGGACGGGCGGGCGGACAGAGCGACCGTGCCCCTGGTGAGCACTCGATGGCTCCCATGAACTTCGCGTTCGTCACCGTGCGCGGGCACCCACTCGCCGGCCTCCTGTGGCTGGCCCCCGTGACCACCGCCGCCCGGCCAACGGCCCCGGCCCTCCGGGGCGTCGGTGAACGATTCAAGCCGACAAAGCGACCGAACGCTCAGGACCGCTGGCCGCCCCGATGGTAGCCGCTCTCATCCCTTTCAGCGTCACCCTCTCCCATCCCCCGCCGGGGGCTCGGGCCCCCGGCCGCATTGCTCACCGGGTCTGTCGTCCGCCTCGGCAGCCGATCGGCCGGCGTTCCCAGCCCGTCCGGCCACCGTCCGAGGCGCCCGGAGTCCAGGGGAGAGGCACGGGCACCGACAGCGGCGCTGTCGGTGCCCGTCCGGCGAACCGGGGTGGACAGTATCGGTTTCGTCAACGACCGCCGGATCGGTGCGCCCCGCGTCGTCGTCCTCAGGGCGCGTCCGGGAACGCTTCTCCACGCCGGAGGCCTGGGTGAACGGCCCGCAGCCCTCCCACCCGCCGAGAGTGGACCAGAGGTCAGAACCATCGGCTGTGGCCGAGCGTCGCCGGGTCCGGCGGTGGCTGACCAGCCGGTGGCCGGGGAACGCCTCTTCGGTCAGACTCTCGTCTCTCGTCTCCTGGCTGACCCTGGCCATCGCCGCCGGCCACGCCGCCGCCCAGATTGTGCTCACCCCGCCCTGGGAACACTACGACGAGCCGCGGCACATGGCCTATGTGGTCGACCCCGACTGGGACGGACAATCGGCCGAATCCAGCGCGCGGGTCCTGGCCATCGCCTCCTCGCTGGAGGACACCGGCTTTTACCGCCGCAGCGGCCTGGGATTCCCCTCGCTGGGCCCGGGGCCGGGCGCGGCCACCCTTTACCACGAGCTCGCCGCTCGCTTCATCGCGCTCTGGCCGGTGGAGTCCGTGGAATCCCAGCTGCTTCTGGCGAGGGCCTTCTCCGGCCTGCTGTACCTGCTGACCGTTCTCCTGGCGCTGGACATCGGCCGCCGCCTCACGACCGGGGTGGAGAGGTTTGTGCCCGCCCTGGCCCTCGCCCTCTGGCCAACGTACGCGCATCATATGACCGCCGTGAACAACGATGCCGGCCTCACCGCCGCGTTTTCCCTGTGCCTCTGGGCCTCGGTCAGGATCCTGAGCGGCGGTCCTGCCCTGCTCCCTTTGCTCGCCCTTATCGGCGGAACCATCGCCGCCGTCTCCATGAAGGATCTCGGCATCGTGACCCCGGGCCTCGCCGGCCTCACCCTCCTGCTGGCCATACGGCGGCATCCGGTGGGCCGTCTGGTTGCCCTGGCGAGCGTCGCCGCCGTCTACGGCCTCCTTCTCCGCCTTCTCCCTCTCGACTGGCCCGCCTACTGGCCATCCTCCTTTATAAATGCCTGGCGGAGCACCGAGGAGGCCCGCCATGGGCGGGCGGCGCTGGCGATCCGGAGCTTCCGCCGGGACCAGTGGGTCGACGTGGGCCAGCCCCTGCCCCCCAGACTCACCCCCTCACCGGGGAGCCTGGTGAGCCTGGGAGGCTGGGTCTGGTCCGATCGACCGGCTGTGGCCAGGCTTGTCCTGTTCACCGACGCGGGATCCGTAGGAGTCGAGAAACCGACTCAACCGGTCCCCACGTTCATCGCCGCCACGGTCACCGTTCCCCCGGCGGCCACTCAGGCCGTCTTCGGCGTGGGAGCACGACTGGCCCAGGACGGCCAGCCAACCACGGTGTTTTTCGACGGGGTTGTGCTGACCGCGGGCCGGTATGACCCAGGCCAGCCCGCTCTCTTCGACGACGACCACGGCGAGAGGGGCCACTGGGGGGACGCGTCTTTCAGAAATCTGCTACGAAACGGCTCTTTCGAGGACGTCTGGCCGAATCTGCTTAAGATACCCGTGAAATTTTCGGACAAACTGGTGCTCTTTCTCGATCCTGAGGTCTACTTCTGGGCGTACCTGCCAACGTTACAAATTCTGACTCGCAGTCTCTGGGCAGACCTGCGTTGGAGCAGCCTCATCATCCTTGACAGCCACGGACAAACCTGGCTGTGGCTCACCGGCCTCAGCCTCGTTGGGAATCTGCTGGACATCGGTCTCCGGCTTCGTCGAAAGGAGCGTCGGCCTGTTCCTGTGGCCGTGGTGGTCCTGACGGTAGTCAGTATTACGGTCTGGAGTTTGACGTTCCTAAGAACAGATGTCACTTTCTGGGGCCAGAAGCTGCCTTACGTCTCGCGCGCCCGCTACGCCTTCCCGGTTATTATCCCAACACTCTGGTTCCTGGTTCGCGGGCTGGCCTTCTGGCTTCCGGGTCCGCTTCAGCGCTTCAGGGTCCCGATCCTGGCCGTCGCCCTTGGCATTTTCAGTCTGGTCGGGCTCTGGACATCTTCTGTGGCACTACTCACAACAGCGGAGTAGACCGATGAGGTGGGTCAGACGGACTGCGCTCCTCACCATGCTGGCCCTGCTGGCGACCGCATTGATGCGCACGGTGCCGCTCGCGGCGTGGTCTCGCTCCGGCTGGGGGCCGGGCCCTGACGCCGCCGCCGCCGCGCCACCCCAGGCCTTCTGGCCACCGGCCCTGAGCCTGGGGACGCCCAGATCTGGCCTCCTCGGCATCCACGGCAGCCCGCAGGCGACGCCAGACGAACTGACGACCATCGCGGCGGCCGGAGCGGTCTGGATCCGGGATTTCGGGATATCCTGGCGGTCGGTGCAGCCCGAACGGACTGTGCTGAAGTGGGAGGCCCTCGCACCCACCTGGGAGCGGTTGCGGGCGGCGCAGGAGAGAGGCCTCCGGGTCATCGCGGTCATTTATGACACCCCTGTCTGGGCCCGGGAGATCGCCAGCAACGACTGCGGTCCCATCAAGCCCGAATTCCTCGGCGACTTCGCCGCCTTCGCCCGGGAGGTGGCCCACCAGGCTCGCCAGGCCGGGGTGCGGGTCGACGCCTGGGAGCTCTTCAACGAACCCGATGTCGACCGGCGGTCGCCGCTGGCGTGCTACGGGGATAAGGGCGACGCCTACTACGGTGGAGGCGATTACGCCCGGATGCTCATGGCTGTTTACCCGGCGCTTAAAACCGAAGACCCCTCCACACAAGTGCTGATCGGCGGGCTTCTTCTCGACTGCGACCCTTCCAATCCCCCCACCGGTAAGGATTGCACCCCTTCGCGGTTCCTGGAGGGCATCCTCCGAGCAGGCGCCGCCGCATTCTTTGACGGCGTGAGTTTCCACGCGTACGATTACTATGTCTCCGAGGGCAAGTATGTTAACACCAACTGGTGGAGCGGCTCGACGACAACCGGACCAGTGGTGATCGCCAAAGCCCGGTTTCTAACCGACGTTCTCGCGCGCTACGGTGTGACCGGGAAAATCTTAATGAACACCGAATCCGCCCTGATTTGCGGCGCCTCGGGCACCGAGCCCCCCTGTCTGACCGAGCAGTTCGAGCAGACCAAGGCCGCCTACGTTACGCAGGCTATCGTCTCGGCCGCAAGTCAAGGGCTCAGCGCGAATGTGTGGTACTCGCTCGCCGGCTGGCGCGCCTCCGGCCTCATTGACGCCGGAGGGAGTCCACGCCCCGCCTACCGCGCTTTCCAGGCAGCGGCCAGTTTTCTCGGGGGAGCCGGCTTCAGCGGTCAGGTGCCCTCCTCCCAGGCGTTCATCTATGAGTTCACACGCTCCAACGGGGTCCGGATTTGGGTTCTCTGGTCCCGGTCCGGGGGCGAGGTCGCGATCACCCTCCCGGCGTCTCCTATTCGGATAGCCGACTACCTCGGGCAGGCTCTGCCCCCCACCCCGGTCTTAACCGTGACCTGGACGCCTGTCTACACCGAATTCGGACCAGAGAGAACGTATCAGTACCGAACGTATCTGCCGTACACCGCACGGGGGGCTGTTGGAGCGGGGCTCAGACCGTAGGTCTGTGGCACCGGCCTCCACGCCTGCTCGGCGTTGCCACGTGACCTCCGTCCGCCTGTCCGGTCTCCAGCGACTGGCGCGGACGGGAGGATCCTCGCCCGCTGCCCAGCCTCTCGTCCGAAAAGAGGCCAAGAGCATCGATGCTCTCTGCCTCCAGGGCCTGCTCCCCAACGCTGCCATCGGCCGACCTGTCTGTCCACCCTCCCCGGTCGGCGCTGTCCTGGCCCGCGAGGCTGCGCCCATACCCCCGTCCCGGTCCCCACGGGCCGGCGGCGACGCCGGTGCTCACCGCCGGTCCCCTTGAGGGCGGCCGGGATGGTTCGCGACGCGGAGGGGGGCTTTTTTGACACGCGTTCAGCGGCAACCGGGCAAGGAGCTCGTGGTCCTCAGCTATGGCCTGATGGCCCATACCGATCTTCCACCTCGTCTCTTAATTGCAGGATGAGTCTGACCATCTCTTCGGCCAGCAGACCCTGTTCGGCCACGAGCACCGCTTGTTGCTGGGCCAGGCGCTGATTGATCTGCTCTTGCTGACGGGCCAGAGACCGGTTGATCTGATCCTGCTGCTGAGCCAGATACCGGATCGCCCAGCGGGCGGCTATGTTGAACCAGAGCGACCGGAAGCGGCTGATAAGAGGTCCAATAACAGGAAGTGTAGAGCGGAATTCAAACTCTTCCAGGGGAGGGATCGCGGACGCAAGATCCCCACCGGGAGAGGCTGCGCCCGCGTCCAGCCATTTTCTCGTCTCCTCCCAGGCCAGCTGGTGCAGTTGCCGCAGGGCCGCGACCACGGCCAGGACCACCGTCCTCTCCTCGCTCCGGCGGGCGAGGAGGGCCGCTGCCACCGGGATCGCCTCCAGGTAGGCCAGTCGCAGGGCCACGCTCTCCCCGCCGCGTATGGCTGCCGGCTGCCAGGCTGCCTCAGCGCTGACAAACTCCTCCAGGAGGCGCTGAGGAGGGAGGTGTTTCAGCACCAGCCGCAGTCGTCCTCGCTGGTAGGCCAGCCGCAGGCTTTCCCGGTCCACAAGAGAGGTGGTCTCGGCGTGCAGCACCACGGCGTCGGGAACATACCATACGTCGTACCCGGCCTGGCGCACGCGGAGGCAGAAGTCCGTGTCTTCAAAATAGCCGGGCCAGAATCCCTCATCCAGCGGGCCGACCCGCTCCAGGACATCCCGCCGGAAGGCCAGAGCGGCCCCCGTGACGTATTCAACGGGCCGGGGCGCATTCCACTGCCCGGTGTCCTCTTCGCCTCTTCCATAGTGGTGGGTCAATCCCAGCGGCCACTCGATCCAGCCGCCGGCGTGCTGAATGGTCCTGCCGTCCGCATAGAGGATCTTGCACCCCGCCACACCGACGTCTGGCCTCCGCAGGGCTTCGGCCAGCGCCCGGAGCCAGCCAGACTGCACAACGGTATCCTGGTTCAACAGCACCAGAATGTTGCCCCGGGCCGCCTGTAACCCCACGTTGCAGCCTCCCGCAAAGCCCCTATTCTGCTTATTGCGGATCAGGCGCACCTGGGGATAGCGCTCAGCCACCCGGTCCGCTGAACAATCTGTCGAGGCGTTGTCCACCACGATAATTTCGAAGTCTGGATAGTCCTGCGCCAGCAGAGCCTCCAGACAGCGCGGAAGGTATTTCCACCCGTTCCAGACGGGGATGATGACGGAAGCGCTCATGGGGCACAACTCCCGCGTGGAGATGCACGTTGCCGTTTATAAGCGCAAAATGGCGGGACGACACCCCGGTCCGGCGGTCCGTTTCGTGTCGCAGACCCGACAGCGACCACCGGTCGGCAGGTCCGGACAGCGTGGACGGTCGGTTACCATAAGCGCTCCTTTAAGCGGTGGAGTCTGCGCATAAGGCGGATAAACCGCCCCCGCTCGTAGCGCTCCACCAGCGAACGCAGGCGAGCGACTTCGCTCAGGTAGTACGGATTACCCAGACGATCGCCTAAGGCCACCTTGTCGGGCGCCCGGCGGGGGGTGCGACAGAACTCCACCAGCGGTCGGGCCGCCCGCTCCCAGGTCAAGTCCCGGTGCGCCGCCTGACACCGCTCCTTCCAGACCTCCCCGGGTGTTTCCAGGAGCGTCAAGATGGCCTCAGCCACCTCAGCCTCGTCCTCGTACCCCACTAGCACGCCCAACCGATACTTCTCCACGAGTTCGCTCGTAGCGTCACCGCGCGTCGCGACGATAGGCAACCCGGCCCAGATGTAATCCAGCACCCGACTCCGAAAGGCCAGGCGGGTCTCCAGCGTATCCATGTGAAGCGACAGGGCCAGATCGCTCTCCAGAAGCACGCCCGGCCAGTCAGCGTAAGGGACCCACTCCCCAAAAAAGACCGCTTTTCCGAGCAATCCCAATCCGTCAGCCAGCCTCCTGGCCTCTTCGTGACGGGTCGCGATGTTCGCCATCCCGGGGTTAGGATGACGGGTCCCCGGAAAGATCAGCCGCACATCCTGACGCTGCCGCCAGACCCGGGCGACGGCCCGGATCGCCGTCAGCGGGTCCAGCCAGGGCCATAACCCACCCCCCCATAGGAGGACCTTACTGGTCCGTTCAACACCGGGCCAGACGCCCTTTACAACCGGCCGGGCCGCCCTCGGCGGCTCCCCCGGCAGTCCAAAGGGGACGACAGCCACCAGGCGCCTCAGCGACGGATCGTCCCCAAAGGTGTAGGCATTGATCCGACCGGTCGACTCGAGCAGCCCCAGCCACCAGTCCCGCTGCCGTTCGCTGGCGCAGAGAAACAAATCTCCCAGAAGGTAAGCCTGCGTAAGTGCGGTTTGAATTTCGGAAACCGGTCCCCTCAGAGACAGGGTCTCCGCAACATAAGGATCATAGCCATCGACAACAATTGACGCCCGGGTCCGGTGGAGCGCCGGAATAGCGGCCACATGGATCGCCGGGACCACGACAACAGAGGCCCTCTCGACGAACCCCTCCAGCCGCTCATCCCTCCCGGTTGTATAGCCCTCCACCGAGAACCCGTCCGCGAAGCCGGAGTCAGCGTGACCGGGAACCATCAAGGTCACTTCAAATTCACGGCTCAGAACCTGTGCCAGGTGGAAGTAGCGTATCCCCGGACCAGCCATCCGTTTGCCGACCACATCGTGGCTGATGATTAAAATCTGTCCGCGACATCCTGCCATGGTCGCGCCTCTTTGTTTACCCCTGAAAGATCACCATCCACAGCCGCGCGTGCGCCGGGCGAAGACGTGAGAAAGAGCACGCCCCTCCGCCAGGGTATTATAGTGCGGACCGCCCGCCCGCAGAGCAGCTGCCTCGCCCGCTCCCTCGCCCGGCAGCCCACCGGTCGCCAGTGGGATACTCATCCGAAAATACGACCGACGGTCTTCTTCTCCCGGCCGTGAGTCGCAATCGCCAAGCACCCGGTTCTGGCGCACGGGGGCTTGTCGTGATCGGGGGCGAATCAGCATATAATTGTGCGCCACGGGGGACTATCATGCGCCCCGGAGGAGAGCGCCGGCGGAGCCGCCGGAAGGGCGGCTGCCGGCGCAACGCCGGGGTCGCGCCGCCGCTCAACCAGTAACATGGCAGTATCGTGCGACACGTTCACCCATCAACAATTGCCCGGATGGCCTCAATCCCTGGGCATGACTGCGGTTTCACGGCGCCCGCAGTCGGTGGCCTTCAGCGGGCCCTGGTGGGCATACACCGCCTTGGCGCATGAGGAGGTTTCTGATGCGCGATGAAAAGGAGCCATTCGTCGAGATCCATGACCCGGAGATCAACGTAGACCAGATCATGGCGGAGATCCGGGAACGCATCAGGCAGCGTCGCCAGGCCATCGGCACGGCGCGCCAGGACTTCCCCACCTTTGGCGCGGCCGCCTATCCTGGCGAGCCGGAGGGCGAGGACTACGATGCCGATCTTTATCACCACCTGAAGCGGGCCAATCGCCTTTACGCCGATCTGGGTGTAGAGCCAGTGCTGGCACCCTCGCCGCTGACCCGGGTGCCGGTCCTGGGCCCCCTGTGGGCGAAGGTGCGCCGGGAAGCCCACTCGCTCGTACTTTTTTACCTGAGCCGGCTGGCCCAGAAGCAGCTGGCGATCAACCGGCATCTCGTCAGTACATTGAACCGGGTGGCCGTCCAGCTCCAGGAGCAACAGCGCCAGATCCGCGCCCTGCAGGCCGAGATCGAGGCGCTGCGACGCCGCCATGAGCCCTTGGGATGAGGTTTAGACCGATGCGCCTGGCAGTCGTCGTGCCGCGTTATGGCTCCCACGTGCTGGGTGGGGCCGAGACTCTGGCCCGTCGCTTCGCCGAGGCAGCGGTCCGACGGGAATGGACGGTGGAGGTCTGGACCACCTGCGCCCACTCCCATTACACGTGGGAGAACGTCTACCCCGCAGGCTCTGCGACCTGCCACGGGGTCGTGGTCCGCCGGTTCCCCATCACCCTCTGGGACCCGGCGCGTCGAGGAGACCTGGAGGTGCGCCTCGCGACCCGCGGGATGCTGCATTCGTCGGAGGCCTATGCCTGGCTGGACAGCGGCCCCCACAGTCCCGCCCTTTACGCCCATGTGGCCCGTCACGCTGCCGACTTCGATGCGGTGATCGCCTTACCCTATGCGCTGCCCCTTATCCACTACGCCGCCTGGGCCGCTCCAGACCGGACTGTGCTGTGGCCCTGCCTCCACGATGAGCCCTATGCCTACCTGGAACCGGTCCGGCTGCTGCTGGAGAACGTGCGCGGCCTGATCTTCAATGCGCCCGAGGAGGCGCACCTGGCTCTGCACCGGTTGAAGATCCGTCCGCGCCGGTGGGCGGTTTTGGGCGCGGGCGCGACGTTGTCTTCAGAGGTGGCGAAAGGGGAATATCAGCGATTTGAACCGTTTGTGCTCTACGTGGGTCGGCTGGAAGAGGGGAAGAATGTGCTATTGCTTTACGCATATATGCGCCGATATTTTGAAGCAGGAGGGAAGGTCCGCCTGGTGGTGGCCGGCGATGGCCCGGTGCGCCCGCCACGACACCCGGCCTTCGTGCCCCTGGGCTTCGTGGCCGAGACGGAGAAGGTGGCCCTCTACCGGTCAGCCCTGGCCCTCTGTCAGCCCTCGGTGCGGGAGAGCTTCTCGCTGACCATTATGGAGGCGTGGCTGGCCGGGCGCCCGGTGCTCGTCCACGAGGATTGCCCTGTCACCCAGGGACACGTTCGCCGCAGCCAGGGAGGATTGTGGTTCGGCACGGAGGAGGAGTTCGCGGGAGTTGTGGAGTGGCTCCTGGCCCATCCCGATCTGGCGAAACGCCTGGGGGAGAACGGGCGGCGCTATGTGCTGGCCAACTACACGTGGGAGAGAATCCTCGATCGCTTTCAGGCCCTGGCGCACGGGTGGGGAAGCGGATGACCGGAAGGCGGGCGTTGCATCAGTTCATCATCGGAGCATCCCCGGGGGACGCGATCACCGATCAGGCCAGATTGCTCCAGCGCTGGCTTCGGGAAGCCGGCTTTGACACCGAGATCTACGCCGAGAGCATCCATCCGGCCCTTGAAGGTCGGGTGCGACCCTGGCGGGAGTTCCGCCCTTCCCGGCCGGAGGAGCTGGTGATCCTCCACCACAGTATCGGGTCAGACCTGGTCGAGGACCTCTTGGCCTGGGAGGTGCGCTTTCTGCTGATTTACCATAACATCACCCCTTTCACCTTCGTGGAGCCCTTCGACGCCCACCTGGCCGCCCGGCTGCAAAAGGGGCGGGAGCAGCTCGACCGCCTGCGGGAGCGAACAGCGCTGGCGCTGGCCGATTCAGCCTTCAACGAGCGTGAGCTCCAGCGGGCCGGCTACGTCCGCACCGGCGTTCTGCCCATTGTCCTGGACCCCGCGCACTACGCGGCGCCACCCAATCCGGCGCTGCTGGCCCGCTACGCGGACGGTGCGTCCCACCTCCTCTTTGTGGGGCGCCTGGTGCCGAACAAGCGTCAGGAAGACCTCATCAAACTCCTGTACTATTACCGGCGCATCGACCCGGCGGCACGGCTTTTCCTGGTGGGCGCGCCATGGCTCCCGGCCTACACCCAGTGGCTGGAGGAACTGGCCGACGATCTCGATTTAAGGGAAGCGGTGATTTTCACCGGTCACGTTTCTCCCTCAGACCTGATCGCCTACTACCGGCTGGCCCACGTGTTCGTCTCGATGAGCGAGCACGAAGGCTTTGGGAAGCCGCTGATCGAGAGCATGTACTTCGGGGTGCCGGTGGTGGCCTACGCCGCCGCCGCCGTGCCAGAGACGCTGGGCGGGGCCGGCGTGCTGTTCCGACGCAAGGACTACGAGCTGCTGGCCGAGCTGGTGGACCTGGTGATTCGCGATGGAACCCTCCGACAGCGCATCCTCGCGCGTCAGCGCGAGCGGGTCGCCCAGTTTCTGGAACCAGCCGTCCGCCAGCGATGGGAGACCTTTCTGCAGGCGGTTCTGGTCCTGGAGGAGAGCACATGATCGCCCGAGCGCCGTCCTGGGTCGGGGTCCTGGTGCTGGCGGCTACCGGTGAAGCAATCCACCGGGCAGACGCACTCATTCCGGGGCAGATAGTCGCCGATCAGGCGTCACCAGGGGAGAACCATCTGGTGGACGGTTCTC
>VAPR01000918.1_pt1 | contig 16771 bp, 13 predicted proteins | sample 3380701 | NCBI WGS metagenome assembly VAPR01 (sample SAMN11536904, study PRJNA540576) | hot springs metagenome | isolation source: hot spring wet sediment | place: Spain: Lobios | collected 2014-01 | reverse complement strand
CTGCAGGGCGCGGTCGGGTCGGTTTTGGGCGTGCATAGAGTAGAGGATACCCTCCTGAGAGGATTTTTCGAACACCCTCCCTGAAGACCTTGAGTGTATTGCGTGGATGTGGGTATTATAAAAACTATGTTCCAGAATGCACAGCAGGCGCGCGATTGGCTGAAGGAGCTGGGCTACCCCGTGCTGGAGACGCCAGGGTTCGGTGCGCCCCCACTGCGCAGAAGCGCTGCGAAGCACATCGACGAGTGGGCGCTGCTGGCAGACCTGAAGGACGAGACTGGTCTACCTGTGCATATCTACTGGCTACGCGCTGTCCCTGAAGCAAAGTTGAATGACCTCAAATATATCGCGCATGTTTACCACCTCAGATATCCAAATGTTCACCCACTCTTCCTGGCATGTTACAAATGTCGTCAGCAGTGGCGAAGCGTCCTGATATGCCCCAACTACGAAGCGCCTCGCGATCGATGGGCTTCTGTGTTTTACTTCGAAATCACTTCGAGTGAGGAAACAACCTCCCTGCTGCGCTACGACCCCACTGTGCCTGCCGAGAAACACTGGCAGCGTATTTACGCAACCTTGCGAGGTGAACCGATGAACGCCCGAATCGAAGAAGCCTTCGAGTGCTTTATTACGGAACTGGAGCTTATCCGCGCCAACATAGACGCCGAGATTCAGCAGGCAACCCAGCGCCAAGAGTACGGCAAGGTGCAGGCGCTTGCCCGCGAAGCCGATCAACTCAAGGAACTGATTGCGAAGGTTCAACAACTGAAGATGGATCTCGCGCCCAGTGCGCCTGCCGCCAAGCCCGCCCGCCGCACGCGCGGCGGTAAAGGCGCCACCCCTCAGAAAGCGTACACCCTACCCCTGCTTCAGGCGCTGGTGGACCTGGGTGGCGAAGCGCCTAGACATCAGGTGCTGGAACGGGTCCATGAACTGATGAAGGATCAGCTCAAGCCTGCCGATTACGAAGAACTGCCATCAGGTGAGGGCATTCGCTGGCAAACGAAGGTAGCCTGGCTCCGCTTCGAACTCTGCAAGCAGGGCTATCTGCGAGCCGACACCCCATATGGCACCTGGGCAATCACGGAGCAAGGACGCCAGTATCTGGAGCAGTTGAAAAAGGGTTAGCGTTGCGCTGTTGCGAAGACGCCCAGCGGAATACAGGTTCACCGGCAACCTCTACAGCGCGCGTTCCTTGAGCGACGCCACGAGGTCAACCCGTGCGAGGATTCGAAACGCGGGCAACTGCGCCAGCATGCCAATCGTCCAGCCCCCCAGCCCCGCAATCAGGTAGGTGTGAGGATAGATGTGAGCACGAAACGCAATCAGTTCCATTTGCTCTGGCGAGGCGACAATCGCGATAAAAAGAGCGACCATCCCCCGCCCCAGAAGCAACCCCAAAAGTGTGCCCACCGTCAAAAGAAGCGTGTTCTCCGCCAGAACCAGCCCGTGCGCCTGCCGGCGGCTAAAGCCAATTGTGAGCAAAGTCGCCACCTCGTTGCGACGCTCCAGCACGCTTACCGTAACAATGCTGACAATTACACTGAATGCCAGCACCCACCCGAACACCATCATAAACGCAAGGAATCGGCGAGCGACAGCATTCAGCGTCTCCATGCGACTCACCAGGTCGCTCCGCACCGCCACCGCGCCGACCTCCGGCAGCTGCTCCAGCCGCTGAATAACTTCTCGCCGATATCCGGGCGCGACCCAGACCCGCAGACTGTTGATAGCGTCAGGTGGGAGCAATAACTCACGGCGAAACAGCTGGCGCACACGCGAGCGCGGCATGTAGACCATCGTACCAATCGTCTCCCAGACCAGCCCCGTCACCCGAACGGGATGCTCGTGTGTGTCGGCGTCGCTGAATTCAGCAGGCAGGCTCAACACCACGCTATCACCGACCTCAAGCCCCAGCTTTTGCTGCACCACCTGCCCGCAGAGAAAGCCGTTTGGGGAAAGCGCCACAGGTTCACCCTGCTCGTTATGGAGTTGCAGATGAGGGCTGTCAGCCTCCACACCTTTCAGGAGGGCGTCGTATTCTGCCGTGCCCCGCCGCAGCCGAACAGGCAGCTCCAGCGCGCCCTCCGCCTTCAGCACGCCCCGCCAGCCGCGAACCTGCTCCACAACGCCGGAACTTTGAAAACGGGTGAACCCCACCCGTAAATCTTCGCTCAGAGCCTGATTCAGGTACTCCGCAATCACCGTTTCGCGCGAATCGATAATTCCTCGCGCCAGCATTGCCAGCATGACGCCGACCGCACTGCCGAAGATTCCCACCAGCGTGCGGCGTGGGGCACGGGTCAGATTGCGCAGGGGCAGTCGGTAGACAAGACGGGCGCGTCGCAGGAAGGGTATCCACTGATCTAGCATCAACACACGCCCCGTCGGCGGTGGCGGGGGGCGCAAAGCCTGCGCAGGAGGAACGCGCGACGCCTGCCACGCAGGCAGCACACCCCCTGCAAGAGTCGCTCCCACCGCCAGCAACATCCCTCCCACAGCGGACACCAGCGGCGGCTCCACACGCTCCACAGGCAACGCCAGAAACCCCATGTAGCCACGAGAAAGCCAGCCCGAAAGACCCGCGCCAGCCCCCACACCCAGCAGCCCCCCAACAAATCCCGGCACAAGCGCCATGCTCAGATAGTGCCCCAGCACCTGACGCCGTGTGTAGCCCAGCGCCCGCAGTAACCCGATAACCGCACGCTGTTGAAGCACCACCCGCATCTGCAAGGTGTAGAGCGTCAACACGCTCACACCCAAAAAGAGCATCGGGAACAACACCGAGTAGGTGCGCAGGATTCGAGTGGAACTCTCCAGCAGGAAGTAGCTGGGCTGGTCTTCGCGCATAACGGGCTTTTCAGGGTCATAAACGCGCAACAGATGCTCCACCTCACGGGCAACCAGCTCCCGATCGAAACCCGGTTTTACCACCACCCGCACCTCATTAATCTGTTCGCTCTGCCCCGTGATTTCGCCCACGACCTCCAGCGGCGCGAACATCACACCGAACACATCTTCGGAGGGGAGAACCTGCTGCTTGCTCTGAATAACATAGATATATTCCGGGCTACGCACCAGCCCAGCAATCGTAAAACGCACACGCTCGCCGTGCCACAGCACCGTGAGGGTATCGTGTGGGTGCAGGCGATGATAGCTGGCGAACTTACTCTCCAACAAGATGGCATAGTCGCGCCCACCCCGCAAAAATCGCCCTTCCATCAGACGCAGCTGGTTCACCTGAAGGGGCTGACCTGACTCAATTCCGATCAGCCGCCCCATCAGTCGGCGCGGGTTTTGCGAGCCGATCTCGATGGCAACAGTTTCCACCAGTCGCCCCTCGGCGCCCGCCACCCCTGGCAGCCGTCGGATGCGCGCCACCACAGTGCGCGGCGCGGAGCGTACCTGTACCCCGAAATCCTCCAGACGGTAGCGTGCGAAGGATTCTGTATAGGAGAGATACATATCCCGATACAGGCTACTGGCAATCGCGAACAGCATCACGCCCAGCGCCACCATCGCGGCAATCGCGCCGTAGAGCCAGCGTGTCTGCCACATCTCGCGCCGGATTTTGCGCCAGAGAACACCCCCTACCATTCCAGACTCTCCACCTCCGCAGGCTGGGGCGGGTAGATCTCGCTCTCTATCTGCCCATCACGCAAGCGGATTACATGGTCGGCAATCGCCGCAATCGCGGAGTTGTGGGTTACCAGCACAATCGTCTGCCCCTCCTGACGATTGAGAGCGCGCAGGAGCTGCAGGATTCGTTTGCCTGTTGCGGAGTCCAGTTCGCCCGTTGGCTCATCGCATAGCAGGATGGGAGGGCGTGTTACGAGCGCGCGGGCAATCGCGACGCGCTGCTGCTCGCCGCCACTCAGCTCGCCCGGAAAGTGATTCGCCCGCTCATACAGCCCGACGGCGTGCAACAGCTCGTCAATCGGGCGCGGGTTGGCAACCAGTTCCGCCGCCAGCTCGATATTCTCCCGTGCGGTGAGCGTCGGCACCAGATTGAAAAACTGGAACACGAACCCTATCTTGTGGCGGCGGTAAGCGCTCAATTGCGCCTCGTTGTAGCGACTGATGTCCTCGCCATCCACAATCACGCTCCCGGTGGTGGGGGTGTCCAGCCCGCCTATCAGGTTCAGCATGGTGCTTTTGCCGCACCCGCTGGGTCCCAGCACCACCGCGAACTCGCCCCGTGCAATCTGCAGGTTGACCCGGTTCAGGGCACGCACTTCAAATCGGTCGCGCCTGTAAATTTTGCTGACCTCGCGCAGCTCGATCAGGGGGTCGGGTTTCATAGCCGGCGGATTCGGACGCGCGTCCCTTCGGAGAGACCTTCTTTGTGCGCCACCACGACCAGTTCGCCCTCACGCAGTCCCCCGGTGATTTCAGTGTATTTGTAAGTGAAGTAGCCGGTGCGTACCGTGCGTTTCCGCACAACCCCCTCCTGCACGACCCACACCCAGCTGTAGTCTGGCTCTTCATGCACGGCGTCGCTGGGCACCAGCAGGGTGGTGTTGCCCAGCCGTCCCTCGCCTTCCACGGTAATCTCCATATCGGGGCGCAGTTCGGGGGGCGGGTTTATCATGGTGATGTGGAGGCGCAGGATTCGCACGCGCAGTGCGGAGTCGGGTTTGCGTTCGAAGGCGGGCATAATGCGGGTGATGCGCCCCTGCCAGTAGCGTCCCGGTAAGGCGGGCGCGCTGATTTGCACGGTGTCGCCCACATGCACTTTGCCCGCGTCTTCCTGCGCCACTTCTGCCTCGCCCCACAGCGCATTCCGATCCACCAGCGTCAGCAGGGGTACGCCAGGCGCGACGCTCTCGCCCGGTTCCACCTCGCATCGGTTGACCCAGGAGGTGCGGGGTGCGGTCAGGGTGCGCAGTTTCTGCTGGCTGCGTGCCTGCCGGAGCATAGCAAGCGCTTCGCGGACTGCGGCGCGTGCGCTCTGCAGGCGCGCTTGAAGCACTTTCAGGTTGCCCTGCTGGCTGTGTGCCAGCTCCAGCGCGGCGCGCGCGGACTCCACCCGCGCACGGGCAGCGGCGCGCTCTTCAGGTCGGGCGCCATGCTGAAGCTGCTGAAGTGTCACCTGTGCCTCACGCAACTGGGAGTGTGCCACCTCGTATTCCTGCTGGGCGCGCTCATATTCCAGTCGCGGGATGGCTCCCTGCTCATAAAGGGCGCGGGCGCGTTGCCAGTTGCGTTCTGCCAGTTTGTAGCGTGCTTCTGCCGCCTGAACCGCCTGACTGGCGCGCTCTATCTCCTCAGGGCGGGCGCCGCGCTCAATCAGCTGGAGGTTCGCCTCTGCCTCCTTCAGCGTGGCTTCCGCCTGGCGGATGCGGACGCGGATTTCCCGTCGTGCCTGTTCATAGGCGCGTTCGGCTTCTTCCAGCGCGGCGCGCGCGGCGGTATAGCGTGCGGATGCTGCCTGCACCGCCCCAGCAACATCCCCTTCCCAGAACCGCACCAGGGGCTGACCCGCCTGCACACGCTCGCCTTCTTCTACCAGCACCGCCACCACCTGAGCAGTGAACGGCACGGAAAGGGACGCCTGCCACCCCCGAACGACGCCCTCAGCGCTGTAGGGAACACGCAGTTCACCATAGGTTGCTGCTGCCACCACCACTTCTACTGGCGTGCGCCCACTGCGAAGCCAGAAAATCAGCACCAGCCCGATTGCCCCAGCTACGAAGATGAATGCCCACCAGCTCCGCCCCTTGCGTGTCATCTGCAAAAAGTATACCTGGCAGGGAAACGACAAAGCGGAGGGCAGCTCGCTGATGCCCTCCGCTAACGAACTCCTTCAGGCGCGCATGGAGCCTACCCCGATTGCTGAGCGCTGTCTCCGCTCAGGATACGGTAGAAGCAGTAGAAAAACAGCGCCAGCACGAAGGTCCACGCGCTGATCATAAAAATCCAACCCTGTAGACTCATGAGGCGACCTCCTGTTGTTTGCGTTTGAACGCAATGCGCACCATCACGCACATTGCGATAAATAGGATAATCAGATAAGCACGAGTCAGCCACACGGTCCAGCCTGTGCCCTGCCCTTCCACGCCCTGCTGGAAGATGGTGCCGTTAATCAGCGGCACGGCAATATTCAGCCAGACCCAGAAGCCCAGCATGAACGCCAGGATCAGCGGGGCGATGTATTTGGCGCAGTAGTAGAAGAAGCGGGGCGGACGAATTTGAGCGCCGCGCTGGAGTTCTGCCCACATCTTCTCGCCGCCGAAAATCCACATCATCAGGATAATCTCAATAAACGCGAACAGCGGCGGTCCGAAAGTGCCTGCCCAGAAGTCCATCACATCCAGCGAGCCGCTGAGCAGAATACACAGATGCGTGCTGGGCAGCCACAACGCACCCAGAATCGCCACCGCCTTCGAGCGCGAGAAGCCGTACTCGTCCTCCAGGAAGGCGATAAACGGCTGCGCCAGCGCCATCACCGAAGTAATCGCCGCGATAAAGAGCAGGAAGAACCAGAGCATCCCCAGAATCTGCCCCAGCGGCATGAACTCAAACACGGGTGGCATTGAGGCGAAGCCCAGATAGAAAGAGCCTTGCGAGGCAATAATCTGGGTTGCTGTGATGCCAAAGAAGGTCACCGCAGCGGGAATGGCAATCGAGCCGCCCATGACGACCTCCGCCGTCTCGTTCGCCGCGGTGGTGGATAGCCCCGTGAGCGCCACATCGTCGTCCTTGCGCAGATACGAGGCATAGCACTGAATGGCGCCCATGCCCAGACTCAGCGAGAAGAAGAGCTGCCCGACCGCTGCGAGCCAGATTTGCGGGTCAAATAGCACAAACCGCGTAACCCCGTCGCGCTCGACATACCACTGCGGCTCCCAGAGGAACGCCAGCCCGTTCAGCGGTCCGTGCGCCTCCGACACGGGGTGCCCCAGCGTGAACACGCGAATCATAAGAATCACCGCCAGCACGAACAGAATCGGCATGCCAACCTTCGCCAGCACCTCGATTCCGCCCGATACACCCCGCCACAGCACATAGAGGCTGAACAGGAACACACCCCAGAAGACCAGATAGCTGAACATCGGCACGCGATAGATGTCGCCCACGGGTTGACCCTGCTCGTCAACCGCGCCGATGTATGCCTTGCGGGCGTTGTCAAAGGGAGCCACAATCTTCTCCTTGACGATAGCGGCTTCTAAGGTCTCAAGGCGTTTTTCGGGGGTGAGCTGGGCAATCTTCTCATCGGTGAGCTTGAGCGCGTTTTTGAGGAATTCCGCCATCGGGGGGGTTACCGTGCCCTCGCGGAACGCCGCGACATCGCTGGCGGTGATGGGCAAGCCTGCCAGCACCTTCTCGCTCACCTCGCCCCGCGCCAGCGCCGAAAGGTCCTCTTTGGTGATGCCTGTGTCCGCAACTTTGGGCAGCTGGTCGGTAACCATATAAATGCTATAGCCCAGCGTCCAGCTGGCAAGATAAGAGTAATAAATCAGAATAACCGTCGGCATAAACAGCCCCAGCACGCCAAGATACTTGCTGATTCGGTGCGGCCACATAGAGTGAAACATGCCGGGGGTTGTGCCGTGCCCACGCGCGCCGCCATAGCGTCCTTGCGCCCATTCCAACCACATCAGCGGAATCGCCATCAGGATGAGGGCGATAAAATAGGGAATCATAAACGCGCCCCCACCGTTATTGGCAGCCTGTCCGGGGAAACGCAGGAAGTTGCCGATGCCGATAGCGTTCCCCGCCATCGCCAGCACCAGTCCAATACGGCTGCCCCAGTGTTCGCGTTGTCCGTTGTTGTTTGCCATACGCTTTCCCTCCTTGTCAGCGCGAGTCTCTGGGTTCGACGCGCGAAATAGTTTCTCCTGCTAAAGAATCAGCCGAAAGAGCGCTTCCAGTAGCAAAGGCGCCTGAGGCATCTCCGGCAGGCGGAACCATGCGTAGCCCACAGCAGCGCCTTTGAGCGCGCCTGTGCGGTAGCGCACAATCCCCGCGCCCTCGCCCCACGAGCGCCCCTGTCCATCGCGCAGGGTAATGAGAGGCAAATATTCGTCTTCGGGGCTGACCAGTGAGCGGAGCATCGGGCGCCAGCGCTGGTCGCCCCCTTCAGGAAACGGCGTCGGCTCGGCGCTGGCATAAGGCATAAGCGTTCGGTTCCAGAAAAACCGCAGGTTGGGCACCGGGGGTTGCTCAAAGCCTGTTGTTCCCGCCTGAGGATTCGGGCTGCTGCCCGCTATCGGCAGCCCGAACCGCCGCGCGTCGCCGACTGCCTTGCCATCAGCATAGTAGAAGGGAAACGGTTGATAGGATAGCGCCAGCAGACGACCCCCTGCCTGAAGATAAGCCCTCAGTGCGCCGTCCACATCATTCGGCTGGCGGACGCTGGCGCGGTATGATTCGCCCCCTGCATAAACCAGCGCCTCATAGTGCTGCGGGGTCAGCCTGCCCGGTTCCACGACCTGCTCCCATTCCAGCAGCGCAATCGGCAACCCTGCTTCGATCAGCCAGAAGAAGGCTTCGGAAGAGGCGTCGGGTAGCACGCCGATGGTTTTGCCCTGCCACCGCTTGCGAAGTGCTGTGATGGCATCTGGAGGGAGCGCGGTCAGTGGCGTTGCCATACGCGGCGCGGGGGGCAGCTCCTGAAACTGGCGCGCGTACTCGGCTGTCAATTTCAAATAACGGTCGCCATGCTCTACCGATGGCTCAATTTCGCTTCCCTCATGCCACTCGTTGAAGCTGGTAATCAGCACCCAGTCGGGGTTCAGCCGCAGCGCCGCCTCCCACTGCTCGCGGTAGGAGCGCCCCTCATAACGCGCGACTGCCAACCCCGGCGTGCGGATTTTGGTGTCGTCATAGCCCGGGATCACCGTGGCACAACGGATTCGAAACAGCGCGCCCGCCTGCTGGAACGCCTCGCGAAATTGCGACTCTGTCGTTGCCTCTACCTGCTCCAGAGGCTTGCCTGCCAGCGCACCTGCCGTGTTGTAGGTGTGAACCCCATCAAAGATTCGGCAGGCGGTTTTGTCGAGGCGGTCGGCAATCGCGCATACGCCCGGCGGGCTACGGCGTGCGATCTCCGCTAACACGAGTGCCCACTGGCTCATGCTCAGCTGCTCCATCGCACGCGCATAAACGAAAATCACAGGCTTGCCGTCCACCTTCAGATAGGCAGGATGCGCCCCGTAGCGCCTCAAAATATACTCCCAATCCGCAAGGGCGGTTTCGGGGTTGCCTGGCTCTGGCACCGCCTCGTAATAGATGCAGACCTGAAGGCGATGCTGCTGGGCGCTCTGTAATAGCTGGGAGAGCGGTTTCTCTTCGTAGCCGCCCTTCCCCCACCACGAGAAGATGAAGCCGTCCAGCCCAGCCTCACGCGCCCAGCGACAGTGTTGCTCAATCACCTTCGGGTCGCTTGAGTCGTAAGCGCCGAGTTGTGGGTAATGGGTGGAGGTCGCGATTGTTTTGCGCTCAGCGTCCACGCGCTCCCAGTGGAGCCATCGCCCCGATACGGACGGGTTGCCGTACCAGCCGTAATAGAACGCCAGTACCTTGCGCGGCGGGTTCTCGTAGCGCACCTTCGCGCGCGCCTGCAACGCCTTCAGCAACTCGCTCATGGGAGTACCCTACACCTTCCGGGACCCATTTCCTGCAAAATCGGCGCGAAAGCGGCAGGATTTTTTCGCGAGGGAGCGTACTTTATGCATTACCGCGCAAGTAGGGTATAATTGCTCTCAGGCGGTACGGCTACTCGTGCAACAGAGATGCTCTTATGAATCCTTTATAGGAGGTAAGCACGAGTAATGGGCGACCCGAAACAAATGTTGCAAGAGGCGATTGCGCTCAAAAACGAAGGGCGCTACGACGAAGCAGAGCGTCTGCTGAAGCAGGTGCTGGCAGTGGATCCACGCTCGGCTGAGGCGCACCATCAACTGGGGCTGGTGTATTGCTTCACGGGGCTGTTCGACGAGTCGATTCAGGAACTGGAGACCTCCGTCCGCCTCAATCCTGAAGCGATTCAGCCGCGCCTGGATCTGGCACTCACCTACTCGATGCTGGGCTACGAACCCGAAGCCAAGCGCGAGCTGGAAGAAGTGCTTCGCCGCGACCCCAACAACGAGATGGCGCAACGCCAGATTGTCTACTTCAAATAAAGGAGGGCGGGAACACACTCCCGCCTCCTTTTCTACCGATTTGAACCGTCAGGATTCCTGCGCACCACACCCCGAAAGAGCGCGCCCAATCCAGGATCTGTGTTTGCGTTACTGGGCAAGCGCCGACGGAACCCCGTGCCCTCTTCGCCCAGAACATGGAGAAACACAAGGCACATCTCGTCGGTGGTGCGCTCGCCCCAGGTTACATCTTTCGGGGGCTTGTTGGGGTTGTTCGGGTTCTTCTCGGAGTTGTCGTAATAGGCGCGGACCTCCACGCGTGTGCCCCGTGGCAGGCGCACGGGCGTCTTATAATGGTAGGTATCCTGCCACTTGAAGTCCCAGTCTTTAATCCAGATAAGGGGGATGGTTTTGCCGTCGGGCGTGTAAGCGTCCACCTTCATCTCGCGCCCCAGCAGGTGCATATGAGGTGTAATCGCAACCACCTCCACATCGCGGGGCGCAATCCAGAAGGCGCGCACCTCGTGGCGCTCCGCGCCTGCAGGGATGCGGAAAATCGGGTTGATAATCCATGCAATCCCGACAGGTGTGGGGTTCGGCGACTTCGCGAAGTAAAGCCCCACGCGGGTCTTGTCGCGTTCGGGTTTGCCCGTACGGTAGTAGTGGATTTGCAACACCACATCCGCGCCCTTGGGCAGGCGGTAGCCCGTGCCTTCGGGCAGCACACTGGGTGTGAAACCGGGCGCCCAGCCGCCAATCATCCCTGCAGGCACAAAGCCGGGCCAGCCGAACGCCGCATAACCCGGTTTCGGGTCCATCGCGTCCAGCTTGCGGGCTGTCCCCGTGGTGTCCAGATACACTATCACATGGTGAACCGTGTTGCGGTTGCCCGGCTGGATGTCAATCGCCTGCACGAACTTGTCTTCGCCGAAGTTGGTGGGAATCACAAAGTGGCGATACTCGTCCTCGCCGGTGGGACCCATCTCGTACTCTTCGGGCATTTCGATCACCACATCGGGTTCGCCGAGTGTCCAGCCGTTGTCGAACTTGCGCGGCGGTGGCAGCTCGCTGGGGTCGCCCAGGGGCGCGCCGCTTTCCACCCAGCGCGTGATGAGCGCGATTTGCTCATCGCTCAGACGCCGCTCGCCCTTGAACTCGCCATAACCCGGTTCGGGTTTCCAGGGAGGCATCTGGCGCGCCTGCACATACTTCACAATCTCCTTGCGCCATGTATGCACATCGCGGTAGGTGGTGAGGCTGAACGGCGCAACCTCCCCGGGGCGATGGCACGGCACACAATATTCCTGAATAATCGGGGCGATATGCCTGGCGTAAGTCACGGGGGCGGTTTCCACCAGCTCCGCCTTAAAGTGAATCGTACAGCCGAAAGTTTCGGTGGTGGCGACCTTGACGGGCTTATTTTTCAGAACCGCCTCAATTGCGTCGCGCAGGTAGTGGTGGCGCACGCGATTCTCGTAGCGGTTATCGTCTATCGCGCCGCGATAGCGCACGATGCCCTTTTTATCAATCAGCACGACCTGCGGGGTCATCGTGGCGCCCAGTTGCATCGCAATGAGCCCATCCGCATCGTGAACGGCTTTGAAGGGAAACCCGTATTCACGCAGGTGGGCGCGAATAGCCGCCTCATCGTCATCGTGATTGGAGTAGACGCCAAAGAACTGAACCCCCTTCGGCGCGTAGGTTTTGTAGAGCTGATTGAGGCGCACGGCATACCGGTTCACCACAGGACATTTCGTGCCCAGAAAGAGGAACACCACCGGACCGCGCTGGGTCAGGCTCTGGAGCGTGTGCGCTTGACCCGTCAGGTCGGTAAACTGGAGATTCGGGGCGGGTTGGTTAAGGCGCGCGGCGTTCGGCGCTTCGGTCAGCACCCGGTGCTTCGGACTCACGGTCTTTGTGGGCGCCGTGTTTTGCGGCGTATCGGCATGCCACAACAGCAGGCTCAAACCACTCAGAGTAAGCCCCAGACTCCACCAGCCTCTCATCTTTTTTCTCCTGACCCGTTGTTCGATAAGATTATACCCTAATAGACGCCTGAAACCTCGTAAAGTTCTGGGCGTGCCCCAGGGAATAAAAAAAATGGGGCTCGTTTCCGAGCCCTGGCAGAGATGCTCTCGGTCTTGAGAGCAGGACGACCCTTGCATGGGGTTTAGACGAGGCATCTCTGCCCGTGTTCTGCAGAATTGCTACTCTTCCTCGGCTCCGATGGCGCCGCCTCGTCCGCCGCCTGCAGGAGGTGCGGGGGCGCCCGGCGCCATCGGACCGCCTCCGAAGCCGCCCGGCATGCCCATTTGAGGTCCCCCTGTAGCAGGCGCGGCTGCCGCCTGAAGCGGGTTCTCAATCTTCTGCTCTGTCGCGTTCAAATCCGGCATGGTGGGCGCTGGGAGAGGCTGGGGCATCATGTTGTTGCTCAACACGAACAGCACAATCAGCACCACCAGTCCTAAAGCAATCACACCGATTGCCACTGCATCGACGCCTTTTTGCATAGCCTGTTTGCCTCCGTGTGTGCGCTGTCGCGCGGGTTATATTATAGCATGTTCGGCTCACAACGAACGCCTCCTGCCACCTGCAGGTATAATTCGCGCATGAGCCGACAAGCCGAGACCTCTGTCTACACCTTGCCGATTGGCGATCGGCGTCGCCAGTACCTGCTTCAAGCGCCCCCCGGTGTGATTTTGGACACCCATCGCCGCCGCCCTGTCTCGCTCAGCCAGATGGTCGCCCTGCTGGAAGACTCCTTGTTTATTTTGATCGGCGAACAACACGACAACCCGCGCCATCACCAGTTTCAAGCCAGTGTGATTGAAGCGCTCACTCTGGCAGGACGCGCCGTGATTGTCGGCATGGAGATGTTTGACCGCACGATGCAGTACCCCCTGAACCTCTGGACGCTGAACCGCCTCAGCGAGGAGGAGTTTATTGAGCAATCCCAGTGGCGGCAGCAGTGGGGGTTTGATTTCGCGCTCTATCGCCCCGTTTTTGAGGTGGTACGCCGCTATCGGCTGCGCCTGACGGGGCTGAATGTGCCCCGTGCGCTGGTGCGGCAGGTAGGGCGCAACGGCTGGCAGAGCGTCCCGCCCGAAGAGAGGCTCGGCATTCCCGATTTAGACCTGAGCCATCAGGAGCATCGGACGCTGTTTGAGACGCTGATGGGTGGGCATCCCCCCACCGGCGCGCAGGGCGAAAACATCTACGCCGCGCAGGTGCTGTGGGATACCGGCATGGCAGATAGTGCCATCCGCTATCTGGAGCGCACCGTGCCCTCGCCCCGACTGGCGTTCGTGATTCTGGCAGGCAACGGGCATGTGATGTACGATGTGGGCATCTCCCTGCGCCTGCGCCAGCGCGGCTACACAAACACAGCGACCATCGTCTGCCTGCCCGATAGCGAGAAGCCGACCCCTATCCGCGCCTCACTGGCGGATTTTGTCTACTCGCCCCAGAAAGCGTAGGTGGGGATGTTGAACACCCAGCCAACAAGCACCCAGCCCATCCCCACGATTGCCTCGCCCATAATCAACCCCAGAAAGAAGGGGAGCCACTTTCTGTAGAGCGGCAGCCCCCCGTAGCGCACAATCAGCCATTTGACGACCCACGCCAGCAGCAGGGGGAGCCACACCAGATGCATCGACCAGCTGCCCGAAATGGCGTACCCTATCGGGTGGAAGGGGAAACCCGGGATGGCAGAGCGGAGCGCCATCAGCCCCAGCGCGGTTAAAAAGCCGACCCCTGTCATCATCTGGGCATAGGTGTTGGGCGGTGTGCCTGTCGCCAGCCAGCTGTGCAGCCGATTGAACGCCTCCTGCCCGAACACGCGCCCGTGATGAAATTCCGCCGATGCCCCCAGCGCATATGCCTGATGCAGATACCCCCAGAAGCTGGCGACCGAGCCCAGCACCCCCGCCCAGAGCGTCACCCAGAGATAGGGCGCCAGCCGCGCCCCGCTCAGACTCGCCATCTTCAGCCCCTCCAGCGCGAACGGCATCGGATGGGAGCGATACGCCCGATTGAACCAGTAAAAGAAGTTCAGCATCACCAGATCGCCCGAAGTGAACGCCCGCGTGCCGCCCAGTCGAATCAGCAGGTGGTCGGGTCCCGAAAAGTGCTGGTCATGCACGGGCGGTCCCAGCTCGGCGCGGATGCGCGTAATCACCAGCGAAATCAGCAGATAAATCAGCACCGCCAGCACCGCCACCTGCCAGCGCATCCCAAACACCCACAGAAACAGCACCATGCCCGTCAGCCCCCCAGCCAGCCCTATCAGCGCAGTACGGTAAGGCAGGGCTTCGCGCGAGTCGTCAAGGTCGCTCTTGTCGGGGTGGCGCAGGTGCTGGATAATCGGACGCACCAGCCCCCGCCCGCTCAGCAACAGATACGCGCCTATGCCCAGATACGCGCCAATCCCCTGCTCCCGAATAAACGGGAACTCTGGCACAATATCCCAGCCCATCGCGCTCACCCACACCAGCTGCGCCTTCCAGAAGAAAAAGAAGAACCAGCACGAAAACAGCAAGTCCAGCGGCAGGAGATACCCAATCCCGATTGCCAGCGGATAAAACGAGATGGGAAACCAGCCAATCGCGTTCCACGGGCGGTTCACAAACAGATAGCCGATGTTCTGATGCTTCACGGGGATGGCAGGGATGGAGGGGAACCAGTAGTTCAGCCCGTTCAGCAGGTTGATTCCGCCTGCGACGGCGAACCCTGCCCAGAAGAGTCGCGCCCGCCAGAGCGCGCCCGAAGGCTCCACCATCCGCACGGGCAACTCCACCAGCGGAAACGCCAGCCGCTCCGATTCCGTCCACGCGCGGCGCACCAGCGACACGATACAGAGCATCGTCCACCACAACAGCGTAATGAAGAGCAGCCAGAGCGCAAGCGGCTTCGCCCATGCCATCAGATGCTCCCACCGATAGAGCGTGGAGTTGCCAATAAAGTAGCCCCGCAACGCCTCCGTGTCGGGCACAGTAAGCGCCGGTGGCAGATGCTGAAGCACCGTTTCGCGCCATTGGGGGTTCTCCACCACATAAAAATAAGGGTGCGCCATCATCTGCACCAGAATCGGCGTCATGTCGTGCCCTGCAAACGCCGACCCCACGCAGAGCATGGTGTAAATCATCAACAGCTCGGCAGGGGTAAACGCCCACTGTGGGCGCCAGCGCACCAGAACCTTGTTCACCGCCACCAGCACCGCCAGCCATACCACACAGTTCAAAAACAGCGAAATAATCGTGGGGTACGGTCCGGGGCGCACCTTCTCCATGTAAATCACCCAGTAGGCGTTGGGAAAGAGCAAGAGGCTCCCTACCCCGATTGCCCGCCAGCGCAGGACACCCCCCGCAACAGCCTCCGACTCTGAAGCACGCGGCTTCACCACGACCATGCGCATGGGAAGTATGGGGAACGCTCTTTGATTCCTGCCTGCGCCACGATACAGGAGTGGCGTTCGGTATCCAGACGGGTGAACCTGCTCGGTTGCAAAGAGGAACAGGTAAAATACAAGGCAGGGAGGTGGCGGGCATGAAGCACCATCCACCTGTTGAACTGCTGACGACGCGCAAAGCGAGCAACCCTCCCTACCATGAGCTCTATCTGGCTCGCTATTACCAGCAACGATGGACGCTCCAGAAACTGTTCACTGTTGGTATCATCATTTTTAATGACAATCTCTCGTGGGACAAACAGTGGTACTACCTCGCCTCGGTCAACAACGGCACTTTTTTGGGCAAGGTGGGACAACCAAAACTCAAAAAAATCAGTGAGGAGCTGCTTGACTGTCGTTTCTCCCCTGACAGTCGCTTTCTGCTGGGTACCAGCCATTTCCGAGGAGGGGTGGTTCTCTTTGATCTCAAGCGCGGCACTCATAAAGTGATTGACAGGGGCTATGCTGAATATACCTCCCACAGGTCCAGCTTTCCCTTTGGCTGGTATCCCGATGGGCGTGCCTTCTGGTACTGTCGCCCAGCGAGAGGCGGAGAAGGGCGTAATACCTATTTTCGCGTGGCAGTTAGGAGCTGGCAGAAGCGGCGACTTTCAGAACATGAAGTTAGGCAAATTGAGATGGGCTGGGATTTGTTAGACCCGCGTCTCCGCTACCCCAGCGAGCCAGTCCCAACGCTACACAGGCCTGAAACAGCCCCAAAGGGGTATTATGCGGCTGAGGTTAGATATGCGTATTCGTGGAACCGCCAGTTCCGACTGCGAGTAGTACGGTATCTGGAAGATGTACCTCCTGGAAAGAGACCTCTGCCGGAGCAACCCCCGCAGGTGAAACATGAAGTCATGCTTGAGAGTCGCAGGGGGCACTTGCAGGTGCTGGTGAGCCTGGATGACCGCCCCTGGACAGATGCGGCGTATATCATTCCGCAGGCTGTGTCCAACGATGGGCAGTGGGCGCTATGGGCGGCTGAGCGTCCCCTGCACGATCCCTTACGAAAGGAAGAAGGGATACGGACGCTGGGCGTGTTGATGGATGTTCGCTTAGGAGAAAAACAGTTCCTGCCCGATGAAATTCCTGACATAGGGAAGTACTCTTCAACCCCTATGTGGTTTGATGAGAGGTGAGACCATGCGTATCCCGACTATCCAGTTTCTCGCCGTCGGACCGCCCGTGGACAAAAACGGCACCCCCACAGGGCAGAGCTCCGTGAAGCGCGACA
>VAPR01000917.1_pt1 | contig 16774 bp, 13 predicted proteins | sample 3380701 | NCBI WGS metagenome assembly VAPR01 (sample SAMN11536904, study PRJNA540576) | hot springs metagenome | isolation source: hot spring wet sediment | place: Spain: Lobios | collected 2014-01 | reverse complement strand
AAGCGGAATGGCATCCTTACTGGCGCAACGGCGCATTCATTCAGGCGGAGCCTGAGAGCGTGAAAGTTAGCGGTTATCGGCGCATTGTTAATGGACAAGTTCGTTGGTTGCTTGTTGTCAGCAACTTATCGGCGAAGGAGTCGGTGATAGCGAAAGTTCGGTTGAGTGGAGAGGATTTGCTGGAAGGAAGCGAAGCAAGAGACACTTTGACAGGCGAACGCCTGCTTATCACCGACAACGCCATCACCATCCCCTTGCCCCCGATGCGGATGCGATTGGTGGTAATGCGTTGAATGACTGAAGCCACCACCAAAGTGAAGCGGAGATTGAACGCATAACAACCCGGAGGGCTTTGAGGGGGAATTGCCTATGAATGGTTGGCTTGTCGGCGTGTCAAGGGTGGACATCACACCACCATTGTCCATCCCTGAACTGGGGTTCATCCCAAGACAACATCGGTTCAAGGGTGTGCATGACTCGCTCTTTGCAAAGGCGTTGGCGCTGGAAACAGAGGAGGGTGCTATCCTCATCGTCACAGCGGACGCCATCGGGTTTCATCGCAACTTATTGGGAAACAGGCGCGATTTCGTCTCCGAGTTTCGGCAGCTGGTGCATGTAGCGACTGGTGTTGCAGAAGAAGCCATCATGCTGGCTGCATCCCATGCCCACTCAACGCCTGAAACAATTGGCTTGACACCTTTGAGGGAAATAGATGGGGCTGCTGAGTGGGTAGAGCAACTGCTGAACCAACTGGTCACCTGTGCCCTTTTAGCGTGGCGGGAACGCCAAACCGCTCAAGCCTTTGTGGCAGTCGGGGAAGTTGTCGGGGTTTCGTGGAGCCGACGCATCATCGGTAAAGGTGGCAAAGCCTATCGCCTACCCCAACGCCCACCCGATGATCAAGTTGCTCGCGAAGATTACGACCCACAGTTAGGCGTCTTGCTCTTTCGTCGCGCCGATGGCGATATCGTGGTAGTGAACTTCGCCTGTCACCCAACCGTCGTGCAAGTTAACGATTTCGTCTCCGCTGACTACCCCGGAGCTTTGATGAGGTTTGTGGAGGGACATTTGCCTGATTGCCGAGCGTGCCTATTTGTGCAAGGGGCATGTGGCGATATCAACACGGTTTATCAAACGACGAGCGATTTTAACGATGTGGCACTTTACGGAATAGCGCTGGCGGGTGAAGTCATAAAGCAAGTGGCGCTGCTGCGGCTGCATTACGGGCATCCTGAGCGGGAAGGAGTTGCACAGACTTTTCGGCGCATCAGCGGCTGGCGATCGGCGATGCTGACACCAACTATAAAGGTCGCTCGCACTCAAATCCTTTTGCCACCACGCCCTGATCTGCCTGATCCAGAGGAAGCAGAAGCAAATTTTCAGCGAGCGTTAGCCAATATCGGCGGACAAATATGGTGGCTGAGAAGCGAGCGAGAACTCAGTGAAGAAGAGCGGCAAATGGGCGCGCAAGTTCGGGCGGCTTGGGATGCGCGGCAAGTGGCGTTGCGAGGACGCAACGATTGGGAGCGGACAGTGGAAGTGCAAGTCATTGCGTTGGGCGAAGCAGCGTTAGTGGGCGTTTCAGGCGAATTGTTCGTGGCACCTGCGTTGTGGCTAAAGCGCCAATCACCCTTCCCCTTTACCTTCATTATCGGCTACGCCAATGGTTACAATGGTTACCTGACAACCCAAGGCGCATGGGGACAAGGCGGTTATGAAGTGAGCATGGGGCAATGGACGCTTTGCGGAGATGGGAGCGGCGAACGGGTCGCTGAGCAAACCTTGCGATTGCTTCGGTCACTTTAGGGTGACGCGGATGCTTTTAGGGATTGGCAAAGCTATCATCACACCACCCATCGGGACACCGCTGGCGGGCTTTTCCCATCGGGATCAAAGTGAAGAGGGCGTTTTAGATGACTTGGAGGTGCGCGTCTTTTGGCTTCAATCAGCGCCAAACGCCGACGACTCGGTTTGTATCGTCACCGCTGACTTGATTGGCTTTGGGGCGAAATTGACGGCGGAGTTGCGGTCAGAACTGGAAAACCGATATGGTTTGCCGCCTGAGCGATTGCTGTTGGCAGCCAGCCACACCCATTCGGGGCCACAAACTTGTGAGAACATGATTGGTGTCGGGGAAATGGTGCCGGAAGTCGTGGCAATGGTGCGAGAACGCATTTTAGATGCGGTGGCGATGGCTCGCCAGCATCTAAGATCGGTAATCATGAGCGTGGGGAAGGGGCGATGTGAAGGGTATGCTATCAACCGTCGCTTGGTGCGGGACGGCGTTTGCCTGTTCGCCCCTAATCCCGACGGGGTGCGAGATGAAGAAGTGACTGTTGTGGTCTTTCGGGACGCTTATGATGGGACGGTTTTAGCAGTGCTTTTCCACTTCACTTGCCACCCCACAGTCATGGGTGACCTGCGTATTACGGCAGATTACCCTGGGGCTGCCAGAAGGGTTATTGAACAATCGTTCAATGGAGCAGCAGCCGGATTTTTGCCCGGCTGTTTCGGGGACATCCGCCCCAATTGCACTTTCATCGGCGGGACGAAATTTCGGCGAGGTCAACCGGAAGATGTCACCCTGTTTGGAAAGGCATTGGGCGAAGAGGTCGTGCGAGTCGTTCAGGAAGCCACAATTCCCCTCAACCCAAAACTGGGGGGTTGGTTGCTGACCGTTGATTTGCCTTTTATGTCCCTCGCTGACGGCTCTTTGCCGAACCCTCCCAGTTGTCCCTTGACCATCCAGCGAATAGACATTGCTGATCGGGTGAGCCTAATAGCTTTAAGCGGGGAAGCTTGTTGCGACTACGGCTTCTTTATCAAGAGACTAAGAGTGGAACGAGTTCTCATCCCTTTGGGCTATTCCAACGGTTTGGTCGGTTACCTTTGCCCTGCTCGTTATTTCCCTGAAGGGGGTTACGAGCCTACCACTTCTTTCAGCGTTTATGGGCTGCCAGCACCTTTCGCTCCGACGATAGAGGACTTGATTTGCGCAGGCATCCAGCAGTTGCTCACTTCCTATGAGTGATGAGGGAAAGGAGCATGAAATCGCAGACTGCTACCCTTGCCCTGAAGACACCGTCTTTGCCTATCCGTTGGCATTTGGTCTTGGGATTAGGCATCTTGTTTGCGATTGCCCTCAACTTTTGGGTTTTGCGGACGGAACTCTATGCGGGGGCGTCCAACATAGCTGGGGGAAACCCGCCTGTCCCTGTCTTGCTGGCGTTGACGCTATTGCTTTTACTGCGGCGCTGGGTTCGGTTAACTAATTCGGAACTTTTGGCGTTTTACCTTTTCGCTTGTTTTGCCCTTTTGCCAACGACTTATGGTGGGGTGCGGTCATTTTTCCCAACCCTGATGACGCCCCTTTACTACGCTACCCCCGACAATCGTCTCAAAGAGTTTTGGGCGATATTGCCCGATTGGTGGATGCCCAAAGACACCGTTATCGTTCGGGATTTCTTTGAAGGCACGGGCGGACGCATCCCTTGGGATTCGTGGTTTCCCCCCTTAATGCGCTGGATGGTTTTCTTCGTTGGGCTGTGGGTGATAGGATATGGGATGGCATGGCTTTTAGCGCCTCAGTGGCTTATAGCAGAGCGGCTCAACTTCCCGCTGGCTCAACTCCCCCTGCAAATGGTTCGTGGTGTTGATAGTCAAAGTTTTTTCGCCTCGAAGTTGGTTTGGTTCGGCATCGCCTTAGGAGCGACACCGACAACCTTAATGGCTTTCTGTGCCTTTTTCCGAGAGGTCCGCCGTTGGTGGGATTTAGCACCTTACCTCACCGAACGACCCTTCAATGCTTTGAGACCACTAATGATTTTCCCATTAGTGGAAGGTGTTGGATTCGGTTACCTTGTTCCCCAAGAAGTTTTACTGTCGGTTTGGTTTTTCTACTTTGTGCTTAAACTTATCGCCCTCATTGGCATTGGGGTGTTTGGATGGGAGGTCCCGACCGTGATGAGTATTGGTGATTCTTTCCCCTTCCCGCATTCGCAAAGCGTTGGCGGGTATTTGGCGATGGCAGCGTTGTTGCTCTGGTGGGGATGGCGACAAGGCACTTTTCGCCTTCAAACACCTGCCTTAATGTTGCTGGCAGTTGGCAGTGCGATCATGGTAGGCTGGATGAGGGTGTCAGGGATGGCGGTAGGCGTGGCGATTGTTTACTGGTTGGTCTTGACACTCTTTGTCGTCACTTATGCCCGCATCCGGGCAGAGGTGGGGATGCCTTACTCATGGGTTTATCCCTACGGGGCACCCCGCGACTTTTTGCATTACACCTTCGGCATCACGGGGTTGTTACGAGTAGGCGGGACAGAAAGCCTCGTCTTGCTTTCAGGCTTGTTTTGGGTGGCGCGCCATTTTTACTTGAACCTCAATGGCGCTTATGCTGCCGACAGCGTGAAATTGGCGGTGGAAGGTCAACTGCCTGCCTTTCCACTGGGCTTGCTGAGTTTCATAGCGATGCTGGTAGGTTTGTGGGCAGCGTTTGTCAGTCACTTGACAGCTTATTATGAGCGCGGGGCAAACTTTTTGGAAGGTGCGCCGGGGACTGCTGATTACCGAACTTATGTCGCCGCTCAAGATTATCGGCTGCTGAGCAATTTGCTTAACAAGCCGACGACACCCGATAAGTGGCGCATTGGATTCACTCTTTACGGTGCAGCTGTAACGATGGCATTAGCCCATTTGCGGCGGGTGGTGCCGACTTTTCCCCTTCATCCATTGGGTTTCCCACTGGCTTACGCTTACAGCCACCATTGTCCTTACTGGTTTCCGACGCTATTCATCTGGGCAGTCAAGGGATTGATTCTGCGTTACGGGGGCATGAGGTTGCACCGAAAATTGGTTCCGCTGTTTTTGGGCTTAGCACTGGGTCACTTTTTAATGACTGGCGTGATCTGGGGAGGTTTGATCTACCCACTACTGCGACACAAACTTCCCTTCCCCTTGCGCATCGTGTTTGAATAAAAATGTCACTTTTATAAATAAACAAATGATGACGAAATTTTGCAGCGATGAAGGTAGAAATAGAATGTCGGAAGAAAGGCAGGAAAGTGGATGGCAGGAGTTGGCTACAGAATTAAAAGTGATGTTTTCGCAACCCCTTGGGACGGCAAAGGGTGGATCAGTTGATGAACGCTTGGGCAGCGGAGTTGTGCTAGCAGGTGTGGGGGAACGACACAAAAAGGCGGCAAACAACATGAGAGCAATGGGAAAGGCCCGACGCCTTAGACTTTTTAACTAAACCTTTCATGCCCTAAGGTGCGCACGCTTCTGGGCAAGGGAGAGATAGGGACATGAGAAGGCAAAAGGCGCAATAGGGGCAAGGTCGCTAACTTCTCGTCATGATCTATTGTGACGACCCTTTGTGTGAAGCCCTTATCAGACAATGTCTCTCTTCAGAGTTCTTTACCGTCAGGCAACCTCCCTCGCTAGATGCAAACTCATTCATCTGTGGAAGGAGGTCACATATTCACTGAACTGGTCATCCCTTTGAGATGGAGCAAATCCGTGGGTTTTCACGCTATAACTTCTATTACCGGAGCCCTTTGATTGAGGTGCGGTGCGAGATTGTCCCTAAGGCAGGCTGAGTTTGAATGGATCCCGAGAAGGTGCTACTTTCCCCCAACGGGGTGGCTGGGCACAGGGGTTTACCGACAAGGGCAGCCTTAGGGTGTAGCGTGCCGAACTTAAGAACACTAATGAATATCGCGACCTTTACTTCGGTTATCTGGGTACCCACCCGTCGCCTGAGAACCATCGCTAAGCGGATTGGCTCGATTTTTTGCTGGTCAAAAGAACACCATGTCGGCTTAGGTGTAGCCATTGTGGAGCGATGGGTGGATTCTCATAGCCGAACTTACGATGTCACCTGTTACTATGACGCCGGTGACTGGATAGACATATTCTATGTTTTCGATACACCAACGACTTTTGACTGTCCCCAACGCTCCCATACCCTTCTGCTGCCACACGGATACCTGGACTTGCACCTTCAGGAGGTAACAGCACCTATTGCCTCCTTCTACTGGACAGCTCGACACCCTATCCATCTCGTCACTACCTTTTAGTGGTCTCTTATGGGTAAGGTGGAGCATGGTGGGCTTGTTGCAAGTTCAGGGGTGATGGGCTGCTATCATAGGTAGTGTGGGATTCAGAGGACATTTTGAACATCCTCACCTCCTAATTGACAAGTTGGTCTTGGTATGCTATGATGATAAAGGATTCGCAGTTAACTGCGTAGCTCCTATTTGATAAGGGCGCGAGAAGGGGGTAGCCCCAAAATGGGCTTGGAGGTGACAAGTGATGCTCGTGGAAGGGCGGCGACAATGGATGAAGAAGTTCTTGAGTGGGGTGCTCGGTGTCACAGGGCTGGCAGCTCTTGGTTCAACAGTCAGCAGCGAAGAGGCTCACGCTACCGCTCGCTCCCTGTTACCAGACCATGGTACGGAGATGTCAGATAAACCCTGTAATTTCTCTTGCTCCTCCTATTGTCCACAGACCCATTGTCCAAACTGTTATCAAGCTACCTATATCCCAAATGTAAGTGGAGCCCTTAACCCCTTGAGAGTTTGAAACATTGGGCGTCAAAATTAAAAATTGAAGGGTGAGGGAAATGGCAGGGGGGCAATATAGGGTAAAGTCTGCGTTTCTTAGTCCGGTGGGTCAGAAAAACTTTCTGCGCCTCATCCAACACAGCCTAAAAGGGAGACTTTATACCCTCACCGATGTGGAGAAAATCTTGCGCGCTCTCATCGACGAGATTCGTTCCATCCCTTTGCCTCCCATCACATCTGTTGAACTTCTCTTGGCTGATGGTTGCAACTTGAAATGCACCTATTGCTTCGAGGGGTTAAAACCGAAGCGGTTGATGCCTTTAGAGTTAGCCCTAATGACCGTAGAACGACTTGTAAAGGAATGGTCAAGGGATGAGAAAGCCGTTACTATCCTCTTATTTGGTGGTGAACCTTTGCTTAACTGGTCTGTTTTGAAGCGAGTCATTGAACATGCAGAGGAAATTGCTCAAAGGGTTGGAAAACAGGTTTCTTTCTCTATCACAACTAACGGCACTTTATTGAATAGTGGAAGGGTTCGTTTTCTCAGGGACCATCGGGTTTCTCTCATGCTCAGCATGGATGGACTCCCAGAAGTTCACGATAAGCACCGGCGGATGGTCAAAGACCGTCCCTCCTTCTGGCTCGTTTGGAAAGGGTTTCAACTTTTGCGGGAACATTACGAAGCCTTTGAGGTGCGCATGACCGTGATGCCTGATACTGCTCCCTTGCTTTTTGAAAGTGTCATGTTTTTATCAGAACACGGGGTAAGTGACATTGTTGTTGCACCCGCATTTGGAGTTGAGTGGACACTGAATGATCTTAAGGTCTATTGGCGGCAAATTAGAAAAATTGGCGAGTATTTACGAGATTCAGGTAATCAAGAGTCACCTCCGATAAGGGTTTCCCCACTTCAGGACCTCGAGAGGATAAGAGAACTTGTGAAAAGGAAAGATGAAAAGCCAGCTCAAAATAATCTCAAACGCTATTCAGGATGCTTTGCAGGGGCTAACAGTGTGGCAGTCGCCTCTTCTGGTGAGATATTCCCTTGCTCCCCCTTCATCGGAAACAAAGAATTGAAAGAGAGTTATTGCTTGGGGACCGTTCAGGGAGGGTTAAACAATTTTCGCCGTCAAGAACTTTTTGTCTTGAATCGCCATGGTGGATTGAAGTGCTATCAGTGCAACCTTCGTTCCTTATGCCCGGGTGTATGCATGGTGGCGAATCACTACGCCACGGGTTACTTAATAGAGCCTGACCCGATGGCTTGCCAAAAGACTGGGTTTTATGTTTCCTTGGCAAAAAGGCAAATTTACGAGGCTTGTTTGGCGGGCGGATCAGCGTAGGGGGAGAGGGGAATGAAAATCGGGATGACGGCGACTTATTGGGATCCTGACTTGCGCCTTCAAGGAGCAATCTTTGGGGCAAAGGTGGCGGGTGTGGAATTTTTGAAAGCTCTCTTGCGGTATGCCCAACAGATTGATTCTGTTGAGATGTTTGTCACTCCTCCCCACCAGGCATCATGGATTTCCTTTCGGGACGGCTTAAGGCAGCAAGGTATCCCCGTTCACCGCTTTGTCCTTCGTCCTGCCATTGAGTTGCCGAAGGCTATCCGCAACGAAACCTTCTTAGCCTTTCATGTCAATCCCCCTCCTGATTGGGGGAACTTCCTTCTTTTGCGCCAATTTGCCAAAGAACCTTTCCTTTGCACCGCAACAATGCATGGGATAAGTTATGCTTTTTTGATACCTTTGCTCGCTACCTCTCTCCTTCACGGTGTTACGGAAGGGGACAAGCTCATCTGTAGCAGTAATGCCCAGAGGAGAGCTCTCCTTCATCTCCTTTCCTATGCTTCCCAAGCTCTTCAGCAAAAAATGGAGCCAGAAAAATGGGAGCAAATAACCGCTCTCATCCCCTTGGGGGTTGACCCAGACCGTTTTTTGCCTATGGACAAGAGGACAGCCAGACAGCAATGGCAATTGCCGCTGGAGGGACCGATTATCCTTTACCTTGGTCGCCTCATTATCACGAAAACAGATTTTCTCCCGCTCTTTAGAGCTTTCCGAGAGATCCGCAAAGCCTTCCCTTCCTGCTGGCTCGTCTTGGCTGGTCAAGAACACCCACCAGGTCTCTCCCAACAACTTATTCGGTATGCCGATGAATTGGGCGTTAAGGATTACATCATCATGCTCCCTTCTGTGCCCGAATCAGCTAAGCCATCCCTCTACAATGCAGCAGATGTCTTTGTTTCCTTGTCTCACACCCCAGAAGAAAGTTTCGGCATCGCCTTATTGGAGGCGATGGCTTGTGGTCTTCCCGTCGTGGCGACGGACTGGGACGGATATCGGGAGATTATTGTCGATGGGGAGACAGGTTGCTTAGTGCCGACATGGTGGGGGAAATGCGATGAGGATGTCAATCTCTTAGCCCTCATGGGGGCTTGGGAAACGGACCATTTCTTCTTGACCCAAAGCATTGCCTTTTCAGTTGACAGCCTGGTAGAAATTCTCCTTTCCCTTTTGAAGGACGCTGAAAGGCGGGAAGAGATGGGGAGAAAGGGGAGAGGGAGGGTGGAGGAAATGTTTTGTTGGGAGACCATTATCCCTCAGTATGAGCAATTGTGGCTTCAAGGAAGACAGCCTACCCTTGAATTCCTAACCCCACCCCTTGATTTTTCCTTACCGAAGTTTTGGCAGACTTTTTGCCACTACCCGACCCATGAGATCTCCCCTAAAACGAAGGTCCTCTTAACCCCTTTAGGCTACAGCCTCTCTGAAGGGCAGGAAGCCCTCCTCATCTACGATGAACTACGGTTTTTCCTTGATGAAGATTTGTTGGACTTTCTACTGGAAACTGTTTATTCTGCTCCGAAGACTGTAGAAGAATTGTGGCTTGATGCGAAGCGGAGAAATCCTTTGTGGTTGTCATCCTTTGTTACCTACCATCTCCTTTGGTTGGCGAAGCAAGGTTTTTTAAGCTTTGCATTATGAATAGGTGGTGAGTGCTATGAAGGGCTCATCGCTGACCATTGTGGGATGGCTCTCTTTGCTTCTGATGGCAACGGCATTGGCATCGGAACCCCCCTCCATCCCCACCGAGCGTCCCCGTATCCCTGCCATTAAGGTCAATAATCCCCCTCGTATTGATGGCGAGTTGGATGACGCCGCCTGGAATGAGGCGGCAAAAGTCACGGGTTTTTGGTTGAATGATTGGGATGAACTGGCACCTGAGCAGACGGAAGTGAGGATCTGTTATGACGACAGGCATCTTTATGTTGCTTTCCTCTGCTACGATTCTCAGCCGCAGATGATAAGGGCTCAACAGCGGAAGCGGGGTGGGAGTTTCGGAAACGATGATTGGGTGAGCCTTGGCATTGATCCTCTCAACCGTCCCCAGGTTGAACAACCCACTTATATCTTTTTTGTCAACCCTTTAGGGACGCAAGACGAGATAGTGCCTGGAGGGGCAGCTGCAAAAATTGAATGGCGAGGCGATTGGCAGGCAGCCGCCCAAATTACCCCGCAAGGTTGGCAAGCCGAGATAGAAATTCCGTTTCGTATCCTTCGTTTACCCCAGAAAGTCACAGCCTTAGGACTTTCCTTTACTCGCTCCATCCCTGCTCCTCGCTCCATCTCGAGCTCCTACCCTTACCGACGAGGTCGTGCCATCGGCAACACGGCGGAATACGGTCCGCTGAACCTACCCTCTTTTCACCCTCCCATCCTCACGATGCTGAGCACCAGCTTTGTTTTGGGTGAAGGTGAAAGGGGTGTTCAGACAGGGTGGGACGCCAAACAGTATCTTCCTAACGGACTGCAATGGCAATTAACCATCAACCCTGACTTCCGCAACATTGAAGATGTTGTGGAAACAATTGACTTCACCTATGTCCCTCGCTTGCTCCCTGACCGACGCCCCTTTTTCGCGGAGGGAAGTGGCTATTTGCCATCATCAAGCCTTTTCTACAGCCGCTTGATCACCGATGTGACGGGAGGGATGAAACTTTTTGGGAAAGTGGGTAGGATCGAGGTAGGAGCCTTATCCATCCTTGAACCTCACAACCGCTTGTCATTGGCTGCCCGCTGTAAATACGATTTTGACCGTTTTTCATCCCTTGTAACGGGATTCGCCCACCGCTCCAAAACAGGGCTTTCACCAGCTTGGGAATTGAGATGTTCAACCTTCCGTCCTATCCATCGCGATCACCTTTGGGGGATCAACGCCAAATGGAGCCACAGCAAGGATGATGCTTGGTCAATATATTTTTCCTTCCCTCAGGCCACGCCAGGTCATTGGGGATGCTGGGTAGGGACAGAGTGGATCGGGGATAAATTTCGACCCTCTTTGGGTTTCAACCCGGAGGTGAACTATCGGAAGTTGGAAGGAGGAGTGAACTACTTCCACAAGTATCGTCGAGGAAGGCTTTCTTCTTTTGGCATCACCCTCTTCGTTAACCAGCGCCGTTTCCTGTCTGGCTCGCAGGGTGGTCAATTGCTGGACAGAACAGTCAACTGTTCATTGGGTATTGATGACCGAAAAGGTTGGTTTTTGGGGGCAAACTTAAACCGCTATCATCGTCCTCCCTTTCGCGACTACACCTTTTGGTTAGGTATCGGTTGGAATTTCTTTGACCAATACCGTTGGGGTGCGGTCGGTTATACATGGGGGAAGCGAGCCGGTCACCCCTACCGCTTTCTCCAGTTTGCTAAAGCCTTCAAGTTCAGCCGAACCTTCTCCGCCAACTTAGATTGGAAGCTCATTGACCACATCGCTCAGACCCATCAACTGGTCCTTACCGGCGTTTACGACCTCACTCCAGAGCGGTCGTTGGTCTTCCGATGGGTGAAGGGTTCTGTGCCCAAGCCCGGCGAACCTCAAACCCTTTTACCCATTGACAACTTCTACCTGGGCTTTCGCCAGTTTTCTCGCAAAGGATGGGACATCTACTTGTTGTTGGGTGACCCCAATGCCCGCCACACTCAGCTGAAAGCGATGGTGAAGGTGATGCAAGTGTTTTGACCAAAATCTTTGTGCCTCGAAAGATGGCGGCAGCGACAAAATTGACTGTGCGGATTTGCTCTGGGTTGTAAGTCCCCCAAATCGCTTAAGGGGGTGTCATGAGAATGGGATGGCGGGCTGGGGTTAGTAGCGTGGCTATCACACCACCGTTGCACATCCCCGAACTCGGTTTCATCCTGCGCCAACACCGATTTCGAGATGTCTACTTTCGCAAAAGCAAGACAGACAGAGCGAGTAACTCAAGAGGAAACAAGCGAGCAACTCAAGAGGAAACGGGATCAACTGAGGGCGACATCCAAGTAGAGCATAACCATCACGCCAATAATGGTTCCAAAGGTTGCCCACCGTTCATGTCCCTTTCGGTGGGTTTCGGGCACAATCTCGTCGCTGATGACATAAAGCATCGCTCCTGCAGCAAACCCCATCGCATAGGGCAACAAAGGCTTTGCCAAGTGAACCGCCCAAGCACCAAACAGCGCTAAGGGAATCTCCACCAACCCAGCCCGAATCCCAACCAGGCTGGCGTAAAAGTAACTACCCATGCCCGCTGCAAGAGCAGCAACAGCAACTGCCAACCCTTCGGGAATGTTCTGCAGCCCAATGGCAGTCATGAGCTGCAACGCGTTGCTTAAATCGCCGCTGCCAAAGCCAACTCCAACCGCCAGCCCTTCAGGCATGTTGTGCAGCGTGATAGCAACGATAAATAGCCAAACGCTCCAAAGGCGAGGCGACGATCGCCCTTCATAACCCATCACGGCATGGAAGTGTGGGATGAGGTGATCGGCTAAGTCAAGGACCAAAGCGCCCAAAATAACACCCAAGAAAGTCGGGAAAAAACCGCCCGCTTCAATGCCAGGCAAAATTAGGCTGGTGAAACTGGCAGTAAGCATGACTCCTGCTGCAAACCCCAAGGATGCATCCAAAAATCGTTCTGACGGTTTGCGCCAAAGGAGAACGGCTAAGGCACCAGAAGTGTTCATCACGGTGATGACCAAGCCACCAACAAGCCCTTGCCAAACAGGGTTTTCACCAGCCCATCGGACAAAAAAAGGACTCAAGCGTTCCCATCCACCAGCACCCCTTTCGGAAAAGCGTGTTCAGCAAGTATGCCATCTTCTTGCGATGCTCTCTGCCAGCTCCGCCACCTCATCGGGTAACACCGTGCGTAGGTCAAACCAAAGGGCGTTCTTTTGAATTCGGCAAAAGACGGCGGGGTTGCCAAGCCGCAGCCGCTGAGCGAGATTGTCCGCACGGTCACCATCTTTCGGGATCACCACTACGCACCAAGTGGGCAAAAATTGATCAGGCAACGCCCCACCACCGACCTGCGAGGTAGCAGGTTGAACGGAAACCGCTTCTTTGGGCAACCCCATTTGCACCAACCGCTGCATCACTTTTCGGGCTTGGCGCTTGATCTCTTGAGGGCTTCGCCTTATCTGTTGCAGCGTTGGGATGTCTTGCCATGCCTTCCCTTCGTCAAAGTAACTCAGCAAAGTGGCTTCCAAAGCGGCAAAAGTTAACTTGTCGCAGCGGAAGGCGCGGTAAAGGGGGTTGCGACGCAGTTGGGCAATCAAGTCTTTGCGCCCAACCACAATCCCCGCTTGCGGACCGCCTAACAACTTGTCCCCACTGAAACTGACCAAATCTGCTCCCGCTTGCACGCTCTCTTGCACGAGTGGCTCTTTCTCTATGCCCGCTTTGGACATGTCCACCAACGCGCCGCTACCCAAGTCTTCTACGACGGGCAGCTGATACTTGCGACCTAACGCCACTAATTCGTCAAGGGAAACTTGCTCTGTAAAGCCAACAATGCGGAAGTTGCTCTGGTGCACTTTCAAAAGCAAAGCTGTTCGTTCAGTGATGGCTCGTTCGTAGTCGCTGAGGCGGGTTTTGTTGGTTGTGCCCACTTCTACCAAAACTGCGCCGCTTTTGCGCAGAATCTCGGGGATGCGGAAACTGCCGCCAATTTCCACCAACTCGCCTCGCGAAACGATCACTTCTCGCCCTTCCGCCAAAGTGTTCAGGATGAGCAATACCGCTGCAGCGTTGTTGTTGACCACTGTTGCAGCTTCAGCGCCGGTGAGCAAGCAGAGAAGTTTCTCCACTCGCAGGTCGCGAAAACTTCGTTCCCCTGTAACCTCGTCTACCTCCAATGCGCAGGGATGGGTAGCAACTTCTATGAGCCGTTGAACAGCAGCACGAGAGAGCAACGATCGCCCTAAACCCGTGTGAACGATGATACCTGTTGCGTTGATCACGCGAGGCATCAACGGAATGACTTCTTGCCAGAGCACTCTTTGAGCTTGTTGCACTAATTCAGCAATTTCAGGGACTCGCTCCCCATTGCCTTGCAAAATTCGCTGCCGAGTTTGTTCCAGAGTTCGCCGGACAGCTTCTGTGACCAATGGACGGGGCACTTTTTGCAGCAGCGCTTGAACCGCTTCAGACTGCATCACCTCGTGCACCGCAGGCAGTTGGCGCAACAGCGTTTGCTTGTCTACCATTCCACATCACCGCTTCAAATTGTGGCAAAGGACGAAGAAACCTTGCCTGTAAATCTTCAAGGAAGGGCTCATGGTTCCCAAACGGCAACAGCACCGGAAGCGGGACGAAGGATGAAGGCTCTACCTCCTGCTTTTTCGATGGCAGCTGCTACCTCTTGCTGCTTGTTCGGGGCGAAAGCGAACATGCAACCGCCACCGCCTGAACCGTTCAGTTTTGCTCCCAATGCCCCCGCTTCTAAGGCAGCTTGCACTAAAGCATCCAGCTTTGCCGTGGAAACACCAAGCACCCGAAGCCACTGGTGGTGCTCCGTTAGCATTTCCCCCAATCGCTCGGGGTTGACAACACCTCGCTTGAGCATTCTATAGGCTTCTTGACATAAATCGCGGTCATGGATGTGAGCAACCGCTTTGCTGCGAAGCAGCTCAGGCAACTCATGGGCATAAGCCAACGCTTGTTCGGTGGGCGTTGTCAAGGGGTCAAAGTCGGGGTGGCGTTCTCGGATGCGGTTGAAGGCTTCTATGGCTTGCTCTTTTGCTTGTCGCAAGACTTCCAAAGTTTGCTTTCGCTCCAAAGTATCGCCCAAAACGAACCCCTCAAGGACGATGGGCAGTGGTTCGCACCGAAAGGGAGGGATTGTGTCCACGAAGATGGTGCCGCCAAAAGCAGCAGCGAAGTGATCCATCATGCCCCCCGGTTCGCCGAACTCTAAAACTTCGGCTCGGTGCCCCAACCGGGCCAACGCTTCTGGGTCGTCTCCCTCAGGGGCTTGACAAATGGTCAGCAAGAGTTTCAGCCAAGCGATCACGAACGCAGAGGAACTGGCAGTGCCCGCATTGATGGGAATGTCTCCTCGCACCGTTACCGTCAGCCCATGAGGCAACTTGTAGCCTACATCTTGCAAGACTTTGAGCCCGGACCGCAAGTATTGACGCGGTCGTTCGTAAACGATGGGGTTTGTCAAGTCTATCTCCTCGGTCTCGCCGATATCAGGCATTTGCACCACAACTCGTTGATCGCTGCGAGGTTCGGCTGTCATAGTGATAAACCGATCCACAGCGGTTGCGATCACAGGCAACCCAAGGTAGTCTTGGTGTTCGCCGAACAGGCATAGCCGCCCGGGTGCTTTCACCTGCCAACGCTTCACAGCACTCCCTCCTTTACACGCTAATGCTTCTCTGCCCAACAGGATCAAAATAGGCTTCCTTGTTGCCCCCATTTCTGTTCTTGTTCAACAAAGGTGAGCAGCCGCTGCTGGGGTATGGAGCTTGGGAGTTGTTTCGCTTCTTCTAAAGAAACCCATTTAGCAGCACGGTAGCCCCGTAACCGTTGCTCGCCAGAAAGGTATCGGCATCGGACAGCAGTCAAAGTGATGCGGTGAACGGTTACCGTATGTTTTATGGCCACCAAAACGGCTTCGGCAGTCACTGTAAGCCCCAGCAATTCCTGAGCGAGGCGTTCGGCGGATTGGAGAGGCAGCTCTTCAGGCAACTGCTCCCCATGCGGGAACTCCCACAACCCTTGCCACCAACCAGCGCTTCGTTGAGCAACAAGCACTTTCTGATCGTGCCAAATCACACATGCCACTTCTTGTCGGTAGCGCCATCGTCGCTTTTGGGGCACGGTGGGGAACTGCTCAGGGGTTCCCGATGCGAAAGCGACGCACAAAGTTTGCAGGGGACAAACCGAACAAAGGGGGGCTTCTATGGTGCAAATGGTAGCGGCTAAGTCCATAAGGGCTTGGTTAAACTCCCCGGGCTCCTTGTCAGGCAGCAGCTCTATCAAAGCGTCCCAAAGTTGGTTTTTAAAAGATGCCTTTTGGGGATTGCCCTTCCAACCCAACAAGCGAGCGACTACACGAATAGCGTTGGTGTCAAGGGCAGGTGCCTTGACATTATAGGCAATGCTGGCGATTGCCCCTGCTGTGTAGCGACCGATACCGGGCAGTTGCAACAGCGTTTCTACTTCCCGAGGCACTTGCCCTCCAAACTCAGCGACGACGCGCTTAGCTGTTTCGTGCAGGTTTCGGGCCCGGGCATAGTAGCCCAAACCTGCCCAAACTTGCAACACCTCGTCTAAGGAAGCAGCGGCTAAGTCGTGAACGGTAGGAAACCGCTGCAGAAAGCGCTCAAAGTAAGGGATGGCTGCTTCCACCGTTGTCTGTTGCAACAGAAACTCGCTAACCAACACGCTGTATGGGTCAGGGTTGCGCCGCCAAGGCAAGTCGCGACGATGCTGCCTATACCAAGCCAACAAGCGCTGCTGCACTTGTTCGCGTTGTTCCCTTGACAATTCCATCGTTGCCACCCAAAAGCAAGGTTATTGGGGAGGCACCCAAAGGGTTTGCTCCCACGAACGCAACGCTTCCAGCAGCGGAGAGAAGGTAGCATCAGCGTGGAGGGGCGTGATGGACACAAAGCCTTTCTCCACTTCTCCAACATCGGTGCCCGGAACTGGGTTTATGACAGGTCGCTCTGAACCCCTCCAGAAATAGACCCGCCCTTGTGGATCCTTGCGTTGCTCTAATGGTCCCACATAGTGTTTGAACCCTCGTTGAGTCAAGCGCACACCCTGCACCTGCTCCAGCGGGAGATTAGGCACATTCACATTGATGTGATGGACGGGCGCTTCGTCCCCAACATCACCGTCGGGCCCTTGGTGGTCGAGGCGGTTCGCCGCGCGACGGCGTTTCC